>Ga0334722_10002690_pt1 | contig 19784 bp, 20 predicted proteins | sample C3_bottom_MG_FD_207210 | JGI IMG/M metagenome (GOLD analysis project Ga0334722, IMG submission 207210) | Sediment microbial communities from Yellowstone Lake, YNP, Wyoming, USA - C3_bottom | ecosystem: Environmental > Aquatic > Freshwater > Lake > Sediment | place: USA: Wyoming | collected...
ATAATTCGACTGCAGCCCACTCATTGTCTTTAAGACCCTCAAACCTGCTCAAGCACGCAACTCCCTTGTTTTGAGGGCTATATCATGACGCGTAAAGATTTTATTGTCTACTGGAAGATAGGTTCATCTGAATAGATAAACAAGGCAAGTCTGCCGCATTAAATTTTTCGATCGGAACGGAGACAAAAAATGACTTTTGTCCAATCTTCGTAGATTTGACTTTTCTGGATGAGGCCTCATGAATATAAGCAGAAATACCAAGATAGAAAATACTGATAAATACCAAAAGACAGATAACAAAGAGGCCCCATTTTTTTTTCATAAGGATTTATTCCTATTCTTTATGCCCAGCGGAAATGCTTGCGCTTCCTTCTCCATCACTATCTTGCTTTACTTCTACCTCGACATAATTCCCACTATCATCATGGACTTCCCCTGAGACACCTACATCTATTTCTGTATCAAATGACATAACGTCCTCCATTGCTAAAAACAGGGACGTGTTGTAAAAAAATTTTCTTTTCTCGTCAAGATTTTAGAGTATCCCAACGGAATTGGTGGATATGGGCGATTCCGTATCTGCGGCTGTCGACGAGAGAAAAGTTTTCGGGTGTGGGAGTGGCTTGTTTGGTTTGGAAGCGCTCTTCAAGGAAGAGGAGGCCGCGGGGAGCGAGAAGCTTTTGTGAGGCGATGAGGGTGAGAATGGGCGCTGTTGTGTGTTCGTAGGGCGGATCTATGTAGATGAGATCGTAGGGACCGAGGAGGCGGGAGAGCGCGAGAGTGGCATCGGAAGCGAGGATTTGCACTTGTGGTTCGACTTGAAGGAGGGAGGCATTTTCGCGGATGCAGAGAGCCGCTTGTTTGTCTTTTTCAATGAAGGTGACAAATGAGGCGCCGCGGCTGATGGCTTCAAAGCCCATGGCGCCACTACCGGCGAAGAGATCGAGGAAGCGGGAATCGGGAACCCAATCGCGACAGATGTTGAAGATGGCCTCACGAGCCATCGAGGTGGTGGGGCGGGTTTTGGTCCCTTTTGGCGACTTGAGGATGCGGCCGCGGAAAAGGCCGCCGACGATGCGAAGACTCATTCAAACGCCGTCTGTAGATCGAAGGGTTCGAGAAGGGCGCGCGCTTCAGTTAGGTGCGCTGGATTGTCATCGCGAACGTATTCGGCATATTTTTGGTAGGCTCTTTGGAGGGCCCATTCTGCCCGGAGGGTGTTGCCCCCTCTCTTTGCATTGAGGAAGGAGATCGGTTTTTTGATGTTGAGCCATTGGCCTTTGAGTCGCCCCTGGACAAAGAGGATGAAGTCATCGAGAGAGTCGGTGGAGCCGACGATGACATAGGGGTGATCGAGGAAAAGATGGGGCGCTGTGTGGGATTTTGGAAATAGCTCGATGGTGGTTTTTGGCGAGCGGGAAATGGCTTTGCAGGTGATATTTTTTGCGACTGGAGCTCGGATATTTTTCATGAGTTTGAGGAGTTTTCGCTTGAGGCCTCGATGGGTGGTGGAGGAGATCAGCCGCCCTTTATTGAAGGCGCAGGCAGCGTCTATGGTGGCGAGGTGTTGGTCGGCGCCCATTCCGAGCGAGTAGAGCGAAACGCGACCACCATTTTGATAAGTCCAGTCTTGCAGAAGGGAGCGCTGAATGTTTTTCTTGGCTAGACTTTCTCCATCGGTGATTAGAATTGCGGTGTAGAGTTCATCATCTTGGACGATCATGGGGATAGTGAGAAAGAGTGCCTTATAGGGATCGGCAGGTGAGAAAAAGCTGCCTAGAGTGATTTTTTTTAATGACATTTCAGCTTGTTCGAAATGGTCTGCATCCGCAGGCACGGAAGAAGGGAAAAGTTTTTCTAGTTTACTGTCAAACACGATGACGTTGAATGTGTCATCGGGATAGAGCTCTTCGACCGCTTTTTGGACGGCGCTTTTCGTCGCGGCTAGTCGTTCGCGCTGGATGGAGTTGGAGCGGTCGATGAGAAACGTCACGTGTTGTCTGATTTTTGGCAGATGGAGATCTGGGCGTGGAATAACGGTCAGAGCAAAGATGTAGCCGGGGCCATCTTCGCGAGGGAGAAAGACAAGTTCAGAGTCGAAGTACTCCGACATGCTAACAGTGCCGAGTTCGTCGAGGGTGGGGAGTTTCGGCAGGCTCGGTAAGGGGATGGTGGGGATCGCTTTTGCAGTGACTGCATCGGGATCAATCGGTGCTGGATTAGAGAGTGGCTCAGAGAAGGCGACCGATTGCGAGGGAGGAGGATTCAGGGGCATGTTGGGGGTATGGATGGGAGTTTCACGCGCAATTTCTCGATCGGGATGGATAGTGGGAGGAAGTGGCTGCTTGTCCGATTTTGGGATTAGGAGATCTTTTGGCAAGTCGGCGAAGAGATCGAGCGGTTGCACAGGCGGAAGGATGAAAGAGCGGATGGGGAACAGGTCATTGTTGGAGGCGAGAAGCGCGTCGATTGGGAAGGGGGGAAAGCTGTGAGTCGAATAGGGCGGTTCAAGGAGAGGGATGGAGGCGCAAAAGGAGAGGGAATCGGGTTGTGTTTGAGGTTCGGCGGATTTAGGTTGGATGGCAAGAGTGGGTGTCTCAAAAACTTCGTCGAGGATCTGGTCTCGGGGTGTTTTGCCGAGGAGATCTAGCCAAGGTGCAGATACGCCCGCCGATTGGGGCGTAGTTCGAGAATAGAACCAGAGAGAATGGCTCTGAATAAACGCCGCAAATCCTGCATGGAGAATGAAGGAAATGGTGATGCAACCGGTGAGAAGTTTGCGCCGTTTTGTTTCATTCATTTTGGTTCATGCTTTGCAAGCGCCGCTGGATTCGGTCGAGAAGCGGGGTCTGCAGCGGTTCCTTCGCAATTTGCAGCAAAATCTCTTTTCCTTTTGCTTGCAACTCTTTTTGTCGAGCTGGATTAGAAGAAAGAACGGCCTCCGCCATTGCAATTTCGGCCTCTAAATATTGGATGTAGGTTAGATAGATCCGATTTTTTTCAGCGAGGCGAGAGCGGGCCGCGTGGTAGTCTTTCGCAAGAAGGTCGTCTTGGGATTCAAGATCATATTTCGTTTTGACGAGTAAAGAGAGTTTTTTCTCCGGGGTCTCAGAGCGGGTTTGAAGGTCGATGTAATCAAGAGCAGCTTCGAGGTGGAGTGGTTCATTTTCCAAAGTTTTTTGGATGATCAGATCTTTGAGCTGCGCTGCAATTTTGGGAAGATCGGCGGGGACACTGTTTGCTAATTTTATCCGAACGGCTTGCAATGTGGCCGATGCTGCGATTCGGCTCCGCTTAGTTGGGCTTGCAACGACGATTTTTTCAAATTGTTGCAGTGCTTGTTCGCTATTTCCTTGCCGACCATACGCTTCGCCGAGTTGTAGCCGAACCTCTTTTTCGCAAACCCACTCGAGCTTGGGAGAATTGTTGTATTGCGTGCAGAGGTTTTCTAAGAGGGCGATTGCATCGGATTCTTTTTGTATTTGGCTATAGAGTTTGGCCAATTTTAAAAAGAGGGGCTCTAGGTAAATGGTTTCGGCTTGCAGCGAATTTGGATTTAGGTCGGTTCGCTCAAGAAAATGGGATAATAATTTTGCCGCAGCTGGCGCGTAGGCGGGATCTTTTTCAAAGCGGGAATAGGTGTAGTCGGCCAGCCAAAGGAGATTGGACAGCTGGATGGGGGCGTGTAATTCGAAGGCTTTGTAGAGGTGCTGAGCGGCCTGTTCGATGGATTCTTTCGCAAGATAGGCGTTGAATAGGGCGACATGCACTTGTTCGATAGGGAGGAGCGTTTCTTTGTGAAGGAGCGCTTGTTCGGCCCATTGGATGAATTGCATTGGATCATTTTTCCCATCTCGATGGCAAAGGCCGATGAGTAGTTCGGCATTGGCCCGCTCCGCAAATGGAGCATCGGAGGAGAGAAGCGGCTGGAGAATCTGGGCAGCTTGTTCGTAGGCTTTTAATTCATAGCGCGTTTTCGCGAGGATAAAGGTCCAGTCGGCTTGCTCAGAGGGAGAAAAAGAGCCGGCTTTGAGTAGATCTTCTAGATCGGAGGCGAGTTGCTGTCTCGATTGGGGATCAGCCGTGGCGAGTTCTGAAGAAGCCGCAGCCACGTAGCGCCAGGCAAATGGGGCTAATTCGTGATTTGGGAATTCTTTGATGAAGGAGCGAGCCTGCTCTCGGCAAGGGGCCCATTCTTTATCTGAACATTGCAGGTGGGCAAGTTCAAAGAGGGCTTGGGGCCGGTCGGAAAATTGGGGATACTTAGCCAAAAGGGAGGCGAGCTGCTCTTTGGCCTCGGAGATTTTTTGTTCTTTTTTAAGCAGTTGCGCGCGGCTAAAGAGCACTTTGGGCAATTCTGCGTCATTTGGATCTAAAGTCTGCAGGCGTGAGACCGATTGGTCGAGCAGTTTTAGATCGCCCGCTTGGTAGGCAGCTTCCGTGAGGTGGAGAAGAGCGGGACGGATTGAATCGCTGGGGCTAGCAGCATCGAGAAAGGCATTGAGTTCCGTGGCGGCATCGGTGAAGTTTTTCAAGGCGAGATAGCTCTTGCCAATGAAGAGATGGGCGATTCCAAGCCGGTCGGCCGGAACATCGGCAAAAATTTCGTCTTTTGTTCTAGTGATTTCATCGAAACGGCCCTGATCGAAGAAAAGGACGAGCTGATTATAGGCAGCTTCTTTAGATAGGGCGCCATTGCGAGATCTAATTTGGTTGAAGGTTTCGATCGCTAAATTTTTGTCATACTTTGATTGGAGAAGTGCAGCTTGAAAAAGAAATTCTTCCGCGTTGGGATTTTGGTGCGAGAGATCGAGGTAGATTTTAGAGGCGTGATGATAATCTTTGAGAATGCAGCAGAGGTGGGCGAATGCTTGCGCTACTTCGCCAGATAGATTAGTGGTGGAGAGATTTTCGAAGTAGGGTCGAGCGCGCAGGGCAAGGGCATTGAGGGCGGCCGGATCTTGTGTTGTGTTGAGGCATTGTTGATAAAGAGAAATGGCTAAGAGGTAGGTGGCTTGCAATGTGTCGGCAGAATCGGACTCAGATCCTTGCTTTAAAAACGCTTCGCATTCATCGGCTAGTGTAGCGTACCACTGCATGTGATAGAGGCAGTGCATACGGCTTAAGAACACGCGCTTAAACAGGTCGGGCGTTTGCACAGTTGTGTAATATTCGAGCGCTTTGGTGTGGTTTTTCTCCCGCATGTAGAGATCGCCCAGAGCAACGCGGAGAGTGTCGGAATAAGGGCTCTCTGAAAAAGAGGCAAGAAATTCCTCCATTTGACTTTTTGCGATCTGGTATTCCCCCTCCTGCCAAAAGTCGGCAATCCGGCGGAGGCTCAACGCTTCTTCCTCTCCGGCTTCTTGGGCGTGGAGACAGGAAAAGCATAGAACAAAAAAAGTGACCAGTCGCATTGCGTGCATACTCTTCTGATTATACGGAGGGATGGATAATTTTCCCAATCCTAGAAATTAATTTGACCAAATTTAGGCCTCTGACGGTATAATTGCATGCTTATGGGATTGGTTTCTGCTTTTCTTGCGGCTCTCTTTGCCGCCGCCTCGAATCTCTTCATGCGTCGCAGTATTGACGCAGGGGGAACGACTAAGGCCTATTTAGTCATTCAGATGTCGATTGCCTTCTTGCTCGCTGTTCTATTGGGACCGGTTGCAAGTGGTTCTTATACATTCCATGCGCCCCTTGTTTCGTTGGGACTTGGATCGGGATTGGTGCTTGCTCTCATGCTCACGATGCTTGGCAAAGCATTGGAGAAAGGCCCCCCTGGCTTTACCTTCTCGATCTTGAGCGCAGCGACTGTTTTGCCCGGGCTCATCATGGCAGTTCTGTTTGGCGTTGCCCACGGATTTATTTACACTCCTTGGCATGGAGTTGGTTCGTTGCTGGTGCTCGCAGGGCTCTATTGGGCAGGAAAGGGAACTCAAGGATTACAGGATCGGCGCGCTTGGCTCTTATTTGCCGCAGGGATGTTTTCTCTACACGTCCTCCTGCTAGTCATATTCCAGTGGAGAGCGCTCCTCCTCAATCTTCCGCACCCGGAAGAAATGGTGAGTTTTTTCACTGCTGAAGTGATCCGCAATGCCTGGTACATGCCCATGCTTTATCTTGGAGCAGCTTTCTTCCAGTTTTTCCTCTATCTCAATACCGAAAAGAGGATGCCAAATTCGAAAGAGTGGGTCTATGGCGTAGGGGGCGGAATCGCCAACAGCCTCTGCACTTTCTTCGTCATTCAGGCAACTGAATTGGCTACTGGACTTGAGAATGCGATCATTTTTCCCCTCTTTTCTATCGGAACGATCGTTCTGTCTAATTTGTGGGGACAAAGACTCTATGCAGAAAAAGTCAATTGGCGCGCCTGTCAGGTGTGCATGCTAGGCCTTTTTGTGGGCACGGTCGATTGGAAAGTCGTCCTCTCTGCCATCGGTCTCTAAGAAGCTGTAGCGAAAAATCTTTAAGATCTATTAAATTCTCTGGACCATTTTTCATGAAAGGACGGTTATGCAAAGAATTTTCATTGTGTTGTGCTTGTTCACATTTGGCGTTTGGGCAGATGATGGATTTAAATTGTTTTCTGGTTCGTCAAATATCGAATTGGCAGAAGCCGTAGCGAAAGAGCTAGGAATTGAATTATCGAGAGCGAAAGTCGATCGATTCAACGACGGAGAGATCCGTATTCAGGTGTTGGATAATATCCGCAATAGCGATGTATTCATTTTACAATCGACCTCTTTGAGTTCCGGAGGAAGCGTAAATGATAACTTGATTGAGCTATTTTTAATGATCCGAACCATGAAGCGGGCATCGGCCAGAAGCGTGACGGCGATCATCCCCTACTATGGCTACGCTAGACAGGATCGAAAGATGAGCAGCCGGGTCCCGATTTCTGCATCCGATGTGGCGATGTTGATCGAGTATGCGGGAGCTAACCATGTGATCGCCGTGGATCTACATTGTGGACAAATCCAAGGGTTTTTTCATACAGTTCCAGTCGATAATCTGTTTGCCTCCACGATCTTTGTTCCCCACATCGCCCAGATGGGGCTTCACGATCCTGTGATCGTTTCGCCCGATGCGGGAGGGGTGGAAAGGGCTAAATTGTTCATTGAGGGGTTACATTCTTTTGGCCTCTCCCCCCGTCTTGCGATCATTGTGAAGCAAAGGGCAGAGGCAGGTGTGGTCGAATCTATGAACTTGGTTGGGAAAGTGCAAGGGTGCGATGCGGTGATCGTGGACGATATTGTCGATACAGCAGGGACGTTGGTTCAGGCAGCGAAGGAATTGAAGGCGCATGGTGCTAGAAGAGTATTTGCCTGCATTACGCATCCCCTTTTGTCGGGTCCTGCCTGTATGAGGATCGCCGATTCTGCTCTCGAAGAGCTGATCGTCACCGATACCATCCCCCTACGGGGCCAGATGCCACCCAATTTGAGGCAGCTTTCGATTGCTCCCCTCCTTGCCAGCGCCATTGTGCGCATCCGGAGAGGTGAGTCGGTCAGCGATCTTTTTAAGTATCACTGAGCAACGCGTCTGCGGATTACGAGGGGGATGAAGGCGGCGCTGAGCAGGAAGAGCAAGGCGGAAAAGAGGATGGATCCCCCCACAAAATCGGTTGGGAAGCAACTTAAGATTCCGTAGGCAAGAAACTGGCAGGCGCCGTTGCTTGCATCGATGAGGCCGAAGATCTTTCCCTGGTTTTGATCACTGGTGTTGTCTGAAAGCACAGTCTGGTAGGCGGGGTACAGAATCGCTTCGGTAATGGCCGGAATGGCGAGATAAATCCACAGTTCAGCCATCTTTTCAGATCCAAACAGGGAGAAAAGGCCGAGAGCAGCGACCATTTGGGTCCAGAACAGGACCCTTTTTGCTCGGAATCGGTGGAGAATCCAAGTAGTCCCTAGGATTCCACCCAGGGTAAAGGCGAGGGCAAGGTAGCTATTAAACCCGGTGACATGGGAGGCGGAAAGGCCAAATTTTTGGATCAGGAAGTAGGAGAGAGAGACAATGAGGAGGTACCACCCGAGCTGATTCATGAGAAAAATAAAGAAGAGGCGGCCGGTAAAGGCGACGCTAAACAGCTGCCCAATTCCCCGTAGGAATTTATTGGGCGAGAAACTGGCCGTACTGGGCTGATAGGCATCTTCAAAGAAGAAGTAGGCGAAGAGCAGGGTAGAGCCGTAGACACCGCAAGCTAGTAGGCTTGGCCAAACATAGCCACCATGGAGAACAAAGGGTTCTCCCAGGAGGAGATTGCCGCAATAGGGGCCTGTGATCCAGGCAATGCCGCCGAGAACTGAGAGGAAGGCTAGTTTTTGCCCCTTCGTCCCGGTATCGATCTCTGCGATGGCCGCCTGCGCCATCCCCTGTTTGCCTCCGAAGAAGCCGGCGAGGAGCTGGCCGAGGAGGAAAATCAGGAACGAACCCTCCCAAAGGCCGAGGGCGCAGACGCCCAAACTGAAGATAGACCCGCAAAGCCCCCAGAGGAGCACCTTGCGGCGGCCAATGAGATCGGATAGGTCTCCTAGAATGGGGGATCCAAGCACTTCGCCGATCGGGAAGCAGGCAATCGCGACTCCCAATGCCAGCTGTCGGTCCCAGAGAATTCCCTGGAAGGGGCTCTGGTCATTTGAAATGTAAATAGCAAGATACGCAATCGCCGCGCCCCAGCTAAAATAATCGGCGAAATAAGCCAGGTACAGACTAAGAAGCGAACGACTGGGAGCCGTTTGCATGCGAGTGGATATCTCTCCTATGTTGCTTAGAAAGTATTAAGCTTATGTTCGGGGCTGTTTTTATGAAAAGAGGTTTTATGTGGGAACAGAAAAAAGAAAGGTCAAATAAAAAGTTCAGATGACAAGGGGGGTTGTCTGGGTTTGACCGTGAGCTGTTTTCCCATAGTTGATCATCAGGTCTTCAGCCTTCTTGAAATTGGCCTTTTTTAGCTCTTCATAGATCTGTAGACCCTTCACATTTTGGCCGAGTTGGAAATAGAGGATGCCCAGTCGGAAGCAGATTTCCCGGTCTTGGGGCTTGAGCTTAAACAGGGTCTCTAGTTCCGCCACCTCTTCTTCGGGCATGTCGAGTTCATGGTAACCGGAAGCGAGCTGCTCATGGACCCAGGGATCATTGGGGGCATATTGGCTCAAGATGCGGAATTCTTCGATTGCGAACTTACCGGCTGTCTTGAACTTTTCATCGAATAGCGAGGCATATTTGCGGTAGATCTTCATCCGGGGATGGGTTGCCTCTCCTCGCGGCTCTTTGTAGATTTGGGAAAGGAGGACATAGGTACTGGCCATGGAGGCGTGCACTTCGAGATCGGTCGGGGTGGCCCGAATTTGCAATAGATGCTCTTCGATGGCGGCATAGAGTAGAAGCTGTTTAAATCGGAACACATCGTGCCAGTAGCAGAACGCAGAGAAGCGGGCCATCAATCTTGATAGCGGAGCAAACACAGAGGGGATTTTCAAGACGCGCCACTCGTAGTCTTGCAAGTAGTGGGAGAGTTTGGTGAGAGTTTCAGCAATTGACAGGTGGTGCTGGGCGATGCCGGTTGGTAAGTTCAGCGAGGTGCGGCAAGAGGCGATAAATGTCTGTAGCAAAGTGTGTAATTGCTCTGGTTTTTTGGCCTGATAATAAAAGAGGAGAACGAGGTAGGAAAACAGGGTCAAAAACAGTACACCGATGGCGACGGCAAATACGGCAGAATGGCTCAACAGAGGCAAAAAGGAAAAGAAGAAGGTCAGTTCTGCGGCTCCCAGCAAGATGAAAAGGAGATTGAAGTGGACAAAGGAGCTGGAAATTTTCTGAAATTCTTGCAACACCGCTCGGTAGTGGTGAGGTAATTTTTGCTGAAAAAACTCACTGTCGAAATGGAGATCTTCAAGTTGTGTAGACATAGCACCTGTATTTCCCTTATGGGAATATCGTTTATTCTCTTTTTCTTTAAAATGCAACAAGCTTTTCAATTTTTCCTCAGGCCTGTCTACCAGTTTCCGCCATGTAATTGATGACCCGTTGGCTCACGCCAGAATCTCTTAATCGTCGGATTTGTGCTTGGCTTAAATTGTAGGCGCTATTTTGGTCTCTCAGATAGACAATAATCGAGTCGTCGCTCACACCCGCCTGGCTCAATTTAATGACGTCATTGATGGTGAGTGGCTCTCCCCGATCCATCCGGTCGATGGTTCTGGGACTCGAGCGCTCCATGACTCTCCGGTCTTGCTCATCCAATGCGGCCCCGATCAGCCCTCCTCCGATGGCTCCGACAGCTCCTCCAATCAAGGCCCCCTGTCCTCCCCCGATGAGAGCGCCCGTTCCTGCTCCAATTGTACTCCCGGCGATCACGCCCGTCCCCGTATTTGTCGAGCAGCTACAAATAAAGGAAAAAATCAGTAAAAAGCATGTCTTCATATCCACCTCAGATACTCTACCAATTAGCGCGCAACTCTATTAATGTCCATGAAATCTCGGCAGATCAGAAAGAACAGGATCGCTGCGAAGCGCAGCGGTAGGATCCCGCGAAGCGCGGGGCAGGATACGACGCAAGGCGTCTACAGGATATCTAAAATTTTATCCTGCCTATCCTGCTGGCGAAGCCGATCCTGCTTATCCTGTTCTTTTTTATCTAGAAAGGTGGTTAGACGGTGGCCATCTCTTCTCGGAACCGGTAGCCAACTCCTCGGACTGTCTCAATCCAATCGAAGGTGGGGCCCAGTTTTTTTCTGAGAGAGGCGATGTGCACATCGATGTTCCGATCGACAATGAATGCGTCGTCATTGTTGATGTCATCGAGAAGTTGATTGCGGGTGAGGACTTTGCCTCGATTGGAAACTAGGCGGCGCAAAATGCCGAATTCAGAGAGAGTCAGAGGGATGATCTTTTCCCCTTTGCGCAGGATGTATCGGTCGATTTCTAGGCAAAAGTCGCTGAATCTGACTGTTTTTGCAATTTTTTCAGGCTCTTTGCCGCGACGGAGGACTGCTTTGATGCGGGAGAAGAGCACTTTGGGAGAGAATGGTTTGGGCACATAGTCATCAGCGCCGAGCTCTAAGCCCAGTACGACATCGAGCTCTTCCCCTTTTGCGGAGAGGACGACGACTGGAATACTTCTCAGTTCGGGATTGCCTTTCATTTTTCTGCAGATGTCCAGGCCGTTTTCTCCTGGGAGCATGATGTCGAGGATGACTAGATCTGGTTTTTCTCGCTCAATCGCCCGAAATCCATTGATCCCATCAACCTCTACATGCAGCTTATAGCCCGAAAGCTCTGCTTGTAGTTTGATGAGTGCGGCAATGTCTTCTTCGTCTTCGATGAGTAGGATTCTTTTTTTCTGAGTCATTTTTTTACCTCTGCAGATGGTCGGGCAAGTTGTTCAAGATAGTTTCATAAATTCTTATTTTCTACAAGGGCAATTTACGTAAAAAAACATGAGGAATTGGATGAGGAAAAAAAATCTTAGCTAGATGTTGGAATTTTTCTGGATCGTCTGAGGCAAAGAATCGGTATTTGGGAGATCTATTTACTTCATTGAGAAGATTGAGAGAAGTGAGGAGTTGTTTGGCTTGTATTGCGCAGCTACTGGCCGGTTCGACGAGTTGAATGGAGGGGCCAAGAACTTCCTGGATTGTGGCGCGTAGAAGCGGGTAGTGGGTACAGGCGAGCAATACTGCATCGATATTTTGTGAGCGGAGAGAAGAGAGGTAGTGTTCTGCGATGAGTTTGGCCGCCTGGTGGTCTTGCAGCCCTTCTTCTACAAGGGGAACGAAGAGGGGGCATGAGATGGCAAATATTTGTGTGTTAGGATCTTGCAATTTGATAAGAGATTGATAAATTCCGGAGGCGATGGTTGCGGCGGTTCCGAGCACGGCGACCCGTTTGGTACGGGTGGCGCGAAGGAGGCTTTGCACGCCCGGCTCTGTGACGCCAAGGACTGGGATGGGGAGCGAGTCTTTTAAGGCATGGAAGGCGTGGGAGCTAGCGGTGTGGCAAGAGATGATTAAGAGTTTGATGTTTTGCTCGAGAAGAAAAGCTGAGTTGTCAATGGCAAAGCGGAGAATGGCTTCGGGTGATTTGTTTCCGTAGGGAAGCCGAGCGGTATCGCCGAGATAGATGAGGTGTTCATTGGGCAACTGGGCGGCCAGTTCTCGCATGATGGTGAGTCCACCGACACCAGAATCGAATAAACCAATGGGCTGCGTGTTCATTCTTGGGGAATTTTTAGCTCTTGTCCGACGACGATTAGATCTTGATCGAGATTGTTGAGCTTTTTAATTTTTTCAACGGCCGTTTTATGGGCTTTTGCGATTTTTTCTAGAGAATCGCCTGGGCGAACTTTGTAAATTTTATAAGGTTCTGCGCCTCGAAGAGATTTGGTGAGAGTTTCTAAGTTGCCTTTCAACTTGCCCATCTCTTCAAATCGTCTCTGTCCGGCCACAAGATCCCGTTCCAATTCTTCAATTCTCGTTTTGCACTGGGTGAGCGCTGCGCTCATTTCTTGGGCATGATTTTCCAGTTGGTTGAGCTCAGCTGCCGCGACATCGCGATTTTTTTCAGAGGAATTCCACCGTTTTTCAAGCGACTGGATCTGGTGGTGGAGTTGTTCGAGTTTAACTTGCTGCTTTTCCAAATCTTGCGATTTTAGAGTGGCCAGGGCGTTCTCATAGTATTTAATTCGGCCATCGAGGATTTGGAGTTCGGTTTGGAAGCAGTTGATATCGTGTCTAAGGTCATCGAGATTGGTTTGCACCTCATGCAAAGTCAACTCCAATTGATGCTTTTCATCATTTGGGGAACTTTTCAGAGGCGAGCAACCGGCTGCAAGCAAGAGGAAGAAAACGAGCTTATTTTTCATAAATTTTGAATTCGGCGCGCCGATTCAGTTTCCACTCATCTAGAGAGTGGCCCATCACGACAGGCTCTTCTTTGCCGCGTGAAACGGTGTAGATTCGATTGAGATCTACTCCATTTTTCACGAGCAGTCCGCGGATGTAGTTGGCTCGTCGCATGCCGAGAGCCATGTTGTAGCTGGCAGAGGCCCGTTCATCGCAATGGCCTGAGACAATGATGAATACATTGGGATTCTTTTTGAGGTAGGAGGCCGTTTGTGCAATTGCCTGCACTTCCATTTTGTCGCGCAAAACGTGTTCGTCTGTCTCAAAGTGGACAGTTTGGAATACATTGCGCAGAGCATCGGGAGGGAAATAGAACTTATCGAGAGCGGGAATCCCTTTTTGACCGGGAATGCCGCGTGGTTGCGGGATCGCCGTATCTGAACCTGCAAGAGCCCCTTTCAAGTCGGAATCGCTCAGAGGGATGAATTCCCCATCATAGGGCCCAATGAACTCTTCATCGGAGGTGAGCATTCTTGACTCGTAGTCTTTACCCCAGAGGGCATCGACCCCCCGTTGCATGTACCGCCCTGCTGTTTTCACATCTTCCCAGCTCTGACCGCTGTTGTGGCAGCAGCTCGACATCATGAGGAGAGCGGCAAGAGAAAAGAGATGAACAGATAACTTCATAGTAGCCTCAAAGATCCTTCTTAAATTCCAATGTACTTCATTTCTCATTTTCTTGACGACACTCTTTTACCATGTTTCCCAAGAGGCAAATCTTTTGTGGCCGATCCCTTTGCTAATTTGTATGGGTTCTCGTTGATTCAAATTGATCAAAAATAATTCACCTGAGTCTTCGAGATCGGTGTTGTATACAAGATGAAAACTGTTGGGCGCCCAGGCAGGATTTTCTTTATTTTCAGGGCCTGTGGTCAAGGGTGTCTCTTCCCCTGTTTCAAAATCATAGAGCCATATTTGGCGCACACCGTCCACTTTGGCGCTATAGGCGAGCTTGGTTCCATCGGGAGACCAGGCGGGAGAGGTGTTTTCCCGATTGCGGGTCGTGAGTAGATGGGGGCGGGGTCGCTTGGTGTCTTTGGGAGTGAGCACGTCGAGAAGGTAGACGCGGGGAGGGCCATCTTTGTCTGATACAAAGGCCACTTTTTTCCCATCGGGACTGAACGTGGGAGAGGCTTGGGTCGCGCGAGGAGCAGAGAAGAGTTGTCTCGCTTTTCCAATGGGGCGATGGGAGGCATCAAAGTTTTGGATAAAGAGATCGGGGCGACCGGCGGCATCGGAGATAAAGGCCATTTGGGTCGCTTTTCCATTGATGGTGGGAAGGAGTTGGCTCCCTCGAAGTTCAATGGCGATTTCAGGTTTTGAGTGGGGCGTGCCCCAATAAATTTTAGATTGGCCCTGTTTGTATGAGACGAAAAAAAAAGAGGGATTGGCTAGGCCGGCGGTGTGGGGGTAAAAAGAGGGAGTGATGCAATAGGATTGTTCGGCGGTGATCTGTTTTGCATTGGCCCCATCGGAATCGCATAGGCAGATTTCAGAGACCCATTCTGTCTCTATCCCCTTTGTTCGCTGCGAATAAATCAGCCGGAGCGAAGCAATCCCCTCGACTCCAAAGAGATCTTTGTGCAACAGATCGGTCAATGTGTGTATTTGTTTCCGATCTTCTTCAGAGCGACCTGTGATGGGAATTTCTGCATACCTTTTGGATGTTCCCTTTTCGATGTTAAAGGCGGTTAGTTGTAGCACGTTGCGCGAAACCGATAGCGTAAGCACGAAAGGGATTTTCTCTTTTTTCCAGACAGTTAGATCGAATTCACGTCTGACGTCTGGCCAGTGGAATGTCTGTTCCCATTCTTCTCGGATAGAGGGAACCGAGGCGAAGCCGCCATTGGACAGATCGAATTCAAGCAGGCTCCGTAAATCTTCAAAATAGCGCCAATCAAATTGGCTCGGTTCTGTCTTCATTCGGGAGAGGTAGACAGGTTTGAGCTGGACGGCGGTTTTGAGCCGCACTTCGATCTCTTCCGAGTGGAGAAAGCAGCTCACGAGGAGGAGGAATAGGAGTCTAATTTTCATTGCGAAACACAATTGTGAGTGAAGCGCTTTCATTTAAGCATGGAAACTGGAGCTCAGGCAATCGGTTTTTTATAAATTGCTTATTTTTTTCGCTTTTTGAATCGAGGATATCGAGATGGAGCAGTTTGCCGGAACGATCGAGTGAGAGAGCGACTTTCACCTCCCCATATTCGGGAAGTTGAAGAGAATCTTGGAGGAAAGCTGCAATCCGTTCTGTGGAGTTCGACTCTTCAAAGGTGATCGATTCGATGTGCAGAGTGGGAATGGAAATTTCGGTTTTGACTCTTTCTTTGACCACGGGGGAGGTCAGAGCTTGCAGATTGGACTCAATGTCTTGTAGGAGTTTTTGAGATGGAGCGGGTGATTTTTTTTTGGGACTGGCAGATTTAGCGATGACGGATGGTTTTTTTGCTGGAGTGGGACTGGATTTGGCCGGTTGTTTGATCGCAGCTACAGGAGGCGGTGGCGGTGTGCGGGCGATGTGAACAGTTCGGACGGCAATGGGTTTGTATTTGAACGGCCTAGTCAGGAGATGTTGAGAGAGGAGAATGAGAAGGAGGAGGAAGTGGGCTCCGAGCACGTAAAGCGAAATTTTTTTGAAGAGAGTCATTCATGAGCCCGGTTTGAGTACGACATCCATTTGCTCAAAACCACATTTTTCTAACGAGGATTTAATGCTTTGATAAGTGCCGAACGAGGCGTTTTTGTCGTGGATGACTTGGGGCGTTTGCAGCGGATGTTTTTTCTTTTCTTGCAGAAGGTTTTTTTCTAATTCGGGCAGAGAGAGCCGTTTGCCTCTCATCCAAATGGTGTTATCGGCGTGGACAAAGATGGCAAGGGGCGATTGTTCAGGAGCGCCTTTTGGTTTTTCGGTCCCTCCTTGGGCGAGATCAACCTGATCGATTTCGAGGAGAGGGGCGATGAGCATAAATGAGATGAGGACCACAAAGACCACATCGATGAGAGGAGTCAAGTTGACGAGGGGTTCCTCAATGCTCTCTTCTTCTTGGAAAAAACGGCGCCGTTTCATGAAGGAGACCGGTAATGAAATTCAAGAGAGGTCATAAGAGAGTTGGCAAATTCTTCCATTTCTCTCCGAGTTTCTTTGCCACCATTTTTTAAATAGTTATAGCCGCCGATGGCTGGGATGGCAATGAGGAGGCCGACGACTGTCGTGGCGAGTGCCATGGATAGGCCAGAGAGCATGGCGCTATTGCTTGAGTGGAGTCCCCCTTGTAGGTGGGAAAAGGTGAGGAGGATTCCCCAGACAGTGCCTAGAAGGCCGAGAAAGGGGGCCAGAGTAGCGATAGTGGAGAGGAGGAAAAGGTGCCTTTCTAGCTTTTTTGTAGAGGAAGAAATAGCTGTAAACACCTGAGATTCAATGAGATCAAAATCAGAGCCGGCGAGCTGGGCATTTTTATTCCGGTCGATGATTTGCAGCGCTTGCTGTTTGACGGCACGGTAGATTTCAAAGAGCGGGTGGGGTACTTCCCCAATGCGCCCCCACGCAGGCCGGGTGAATTGGAGATTGAGAAGATCCTCTTTTTTTTCTGTGAAGAGGGAGGTGAATTGTTTGGAGAGTTTTCGAACCATCCAGAGTTCCCACCCTTTGTAGAGGATGACGATCCAGCACAGGACGGAGAGGAAAAACAATCCCCAAAAGATCCCCTTTCCAAACCAATCGGATTGGGCATAGGCTGAAATGAAAGGATTCGCAGCGAAGAGCATAAATTAGGTCCATGGATTGCAGTGAATACATAAGAAGGGATAGTCTATGAAAGTGCTAAAAGTCAACATTTGAATGTAAAGCGGCTTTACAAGGTTTATGAAATATTGCGATTCGCATGCCCATCTTTCCGGTGCAGATGTGTTGGGGCAAGTGGATGATTTGATCGCGAGGGCCAAAGTGGTCGGAGTCGATCGGATGATCAACATTTGTACCGATCGGAAAAGTTTAGAAGAGGGTCTTCGCCTTTCTCGAAAGTATCCCGAAGTATTCAACGCAGGATCCACCACTCCACATGATGTGGTGCAAGAGGGAGAGGGCGATTTTCCCTATTTTGAAGCGGCGGCAAGAGAGGGCCAGCTGGTCGCGATTGGAGAAACAGGTCTCGATTACCACTACGAACATTCCGATCGGAAAACGCAGAAGCGATTTCTTATTCGCTATTTGCACTTGGCAGCAGAATTGAAATTGCCAGTGATTTTCCATTGTCGTGAGGCATTTCAAGATCTATTTTCGATTGTGGATGCAGAGTATCCCAAAGGTGCGCCGGCCATTCTTCATTGCTTTACTGGAACGGTCGGGGAAGCAGAAGAGGTGTGGAAGCGGGGCTGGTTCCTCTCTTTGAGCGGCATTGTTACGTTTAAAAAAAGTGAAACTCTGCGCGAAGTGGCCAAGAGGACTCCTCTGGAGCAATTGTTGATCGAAACCGATACGCCCTATCTGGCTCCTCAAAACAAGCGGGGCAAGATGAATGAGCCCTCATTTCTAGTGGAGACGGCGCAATGCATAGCGGTTGCAAGGAATGAGTCTTTGCAAAAAATTGCAGAACAGACTCGCAAAAACGCAATTGACCTTTTTCAATTGTCAAATTGATTTTTTTCCTTTAAAAAAGTTGTTATGCAATCTGCTCGCTCTCAACCAATTTCAAGCGCTTTTATCTGGCGCCGCATTCATTCTCTCATGGGTTTTTGGCTCGTGATCTATTTAATTGAACACCTGATTGTGAATTCGCAAGCGGCTCTTTGGGTGAGTGAAAATGGGATTGAATTTGTCCGTTTGGTCAATTTAATCCAGTCGATTCCCTATCTGCATATTATAGAGGCGACATTGATTGGCATTCCAGTTGTGATTCACGGCGTATGGGGCGTCTATCGCGCCTGTACAGCTCGCCTGAATGTTCATCGCACAGATGGATCAGCTCCTTCATTGCCATATAGCCGCAATCGAGCCTTCACTTGGCAACGTGTCACCTCTTGGATTTTGCTCTTTGGCATTGCGGGCCATGTGGTGCAGATGCGCTTTCTCGAGCAGCCAAAAAGAGTCTGGATCGATCGGCACGAGCGGTATCTGGTGAAGATTACGAAAGATGAAGCATTGATCCCCCTCAGTCAACGATTGGGAGTGAGTTTATCTGATCAGGGAGGGGAATATTTTTGTCTAACACCTGGCGAAGTGATGGCCAATGCTCCCGATCCTGGAAGAGCGCTTCTCTTGATGGTTCGCAACACATTTAAATCGCCTTTGATGGTCGCTCTCTATACGATTTTTGTTCTTGCAGCTGCCTTTCATGCATGCAATGGATTTTGGACATTTTTGATCACTTGGGGAGCCATCCTTTCTTATCGATCGCAGCGGGCGATGATTCCGGTGAGCGTGGTGGGGATGGGATTGATGATCTTTTTTGGACTTGCTGCCGTTTGGGGCAGCTATTGGCTGAGTTGATATGGTAAAAAAACAGGTCATTGTTGTCGGCGGTGGATTGGCGGGATTGGCTGCAGCGATGAAGCTGGCCGAAAAAGATTGCCACGTAAAACTCGTTTCTCTGACAAAAGTGCGCCGTTCCCATTCTGTTTGCGCGCAGGGTGGGATCAATGTGGCGATCAATGTGAAAGGGGAAGACGATTCTCCCCTGATCCATGCCTACGATACAATCAAAGGGGGCGATTTTCTCGCCAACCAGCCTCCTGTATTAGAAATGTGTCTTGCAGGCCCTGCAATTTTACGAATGCTCGATCGGATCGGGGTGCCTTTCAATCGGACGCCAGAAGGGACAATCGATTTTCGGAGATTTGGCGGAACTCTCTATCATCGGACCGCTTTTTGCGGCGCTTCAACTGGCCAACAATTGCTCTATGCGCTCGATGAACAGGTGCGCAGATATGAGGCGCAAGGAGTGGTGGAAAAGTTTGAGAACCACGAATTTTTACGTCTGATCCAAGATGAAGAGGGCAATGCACGCGGGATTGTTCTTCACGATCTATTCAATCTCAAGCTGCATGTCTTGAAGGGGGATGCGGTGGTGATGGCCACGGGGGGACCTGGCGTCATCTATAAGAAGTCCACCATGTCCACGATCTGCACGGGAGCTGCCAATGGGCGGCTTTACATGCAAGGAATGAAGTATGCCAATGGGGAATTTATCCAAATCCACCCAACTGCCATCCCCGGAGAGGATAAAATGCGCCTCATCTCGGAATCCTCTCGCGGCGAAGGGGGGCGTATTTGGGTCTATGGCAACTCATCCAAGCAGATCGAATTTCCCGATGGCTCGATGCGCCCTTGCGGAAAAACAGGAGAGCCTTGGTATTTTCTCGAAGAAATGTATCCCGCTTTCGGGAACCTGGTGCCCCGCGACATCGGCTCCAGAGAGGTGCTCCGCATCTGTGACATGGGAATGGGAATCGAAGGCAAATCGCAAGTCTACCTCGATGTGTCCCACCTGCCCCCAGAAACGCAGCATAAACTAGAGGCAGTGCTTGAAATCTACCAGAAATTCACGGGCGACGATCCCCGTAAAAAGCCGATGAAAATATTCCCAGCAGTCCACTACTCGATGGGAGGAGCCTGGGTCGATTGGCCTGCGGCCGATGATCCCGATCGGTTGACCCGCTATCGCCAAATGACCAATTTGCGTGGCTGCTTCAATGCCGGTGAATCTGATTACCAATACCACGGAGCCAATCGACTGGGGGCAAACTCGCTCCTCTCCTGTATCTTTGGAGGACTCGTCGCTGGCGTTGAAGTGCCCCGTTACATCGCCTCTCTATCGAAGAATGCAGCAGAGATGCCCGAATCGATCTTTTCACAAGCGCTCGATATCGAAACAGAAGCGCAGC
>Ga0334722_10002691_pt1 | contig 19784 bp, 28 predicted proteins | sample C3_bottom_MG_FD_207210 | JGI IMG/M metagenome (GOLD analysis project Ga0334722, IMG submission 207210) | Sediment microbial communities from Yellowstone Lake, YNP, Wyoming, USA - C3_bottom | ecosystem: Environmental > Aquatic > Freshwater > Lake > Sediment | place: USA: Wyoming | collected...
TGTTTCTACCACAATACGTTTCTGTTTGAGAATGACAGTTAGGGCATATCATTCTTAAATTTTCTCTTTTATGATTATGAGAATCACCATCGATGTGGTCTAATTGACATACAAGCGGTTTGTTATTCCACTCTGATATTCCACAGACAGCACATTTGTTCTCTATGACCCCAGCTTTCAACATCTTCTTCTTTAATTTGATTGTTGGGTAATGACCATGCTGGCCATCTAAAATCTCGTCTAATGATAATTTCTCGTTTACTCCTCCACTCTGAAAAGGTAAGCCCAATTGCACACATCGTCTGAAAATTGTTATACTTGGTACAGAAGATGTGGTGTTTTCTTATGCGCTTCTACTAACATATCATCTGTAAACTTTTGATTACCATGTTTTTGTTTCATTTGAAATTCTCCTTGATATTATTTATATCTTAGCGAATTTCAAATATGGTGTAGGGAGAGGGATTCGAACTTCCTGTTCTACAGACAGGCGCTGTCCGCCGTCTCAGCAGTCCCTACATTTCTACTACTTTGCTATGTATCTTGCTATCTCTGTTGTAACGTAATCGAATATCTCAAATGCTATTGTCGCTACGATGAAAGAGAGTATACACAAGAAAACGAATTGTGTCAAGTCTTTTTTTGAGAGAGTTTTCATTTTGGCCCATTCTCTTCCAATTTCATCCAATGAGTTGCCGCAATCATTATATTCAACATCTGACTATCAATACAGCGAAATCTCATTTCATGACCTACAGGATATTCGGGAGAAAATACTAGAATCCTTTCTCCTAAAGGGGGTTCTTTGTCTACTGTTTTCCATCGTTTATTACGCATTCAGCATCTCCTTGTAGCGCATATCAGCGAGTCTCTGTTTGCGCTTATCGGGAATTATGCGAGTCACTTTTGAACTCATCAGAGTGCATTCACGACTCACACGCTTCATGTTCATAACCATATCTGAACCTTTTATGTTCCTCATACCTTTCATTTTGATTCTCCTTTTGTTTATGATTTAATTATATCACAGAGAATTCAAATGTCAAGTAAAAATAACAAAATAAAAACCTCATCAGAAGTCTGGTGAGGTTTGTGTGTTAAAACAATGATTTATATAGACCATTATCTCATACGCACAATACCTCTCTAATATCATTTCCACCCGAATAGCGATATGATTTCATCGCTGGTGTATGATTTGCTGTGGAGACTGTAATAAATTTGGGGGTTGTAAGCAACCATAAGTTTTTCTTCATGTAAGTATTTATATATCGAGATTTTTCGGTAATGAACCTGTGCGACCGAGACCAAGTTCTTTTCGTAGTCGTTGACGCTCTTTTGCTTTAAGAGAGATTTTCAGTTTAGCGGCAATACCAGCTTCAGTTTCGAGAAAAAGTATTCTTTTTTTACTATGTTCTCTCTTAAACTCTTCTGTTCTAGGTGCGTATTTCTTACCTGTGTTCGTTTCGGATAAAAGTTTTTTCATTTTAACCCCATCTTCTGTCTGATAGTAATCAAATGCTCTTTTACTCATATCTTCCCTTTCTTGCATCGATTTCTTTTTACCTAAAGTAGGACTGACGTACCCATCAGCATACAACTTCTTTTGGGCGTCACTCATTCTCTTTTTAGATTTAGAGCTTCGCTTTCTTCCAGTCATCATTTCTGTGAAATATTTTGTATAGAATGCGGATTTCAACCAAGCATATTGTTTGCTCGTATATTTCTTATAACAAGACATCCTTCTTGCGGCGAACCACATCTTTCCACCGTAGATTTTAGCGAGTAGAAGATGAGCGATGAAGTGTTCTCTTGCTGTTAAAGTTACCGTGTTATCTTCTGTATCGAGGCCGTCAAACGATATAGGTATTATGTGATGAACTTCAACATAAGATTCATTTAAAACAGTTCTTTCTTTTGCTCTCTGAACGAGACTGTTGTATATTAAAGTGTAATTCATTTCTGTTTCTCCCCATAGATGGTTATAACACAAAAAGAAAGAGAAGTCAAGTACCCTTCTCTTTCTTGAATGTTTATTCTTGTGTTACAAACTCATCACCATTGCTTGAGGCCGGTAAAGTCTACTGTGAACTTGCTGTAGAAATCTTGGGCCCCAAATAAATGGTCAACAATCCCGTATCTTGTCATCACGCCGATAACTGGCCAGAACGCGCCCGGCTCAACTGCTCTACTAATCATAAGAGGAACATATGGGCAGTAGATGATACCAGAGTTATGTGCACCTGGGCCTTTATAGCCGATTGTTACATAATCTGTCGTTGCGAATGTATCACGATACACGGCGAAACGATTTTCAATAGAACCGACCTTGGCAACGCCTGGGTTGATTTCCATTGGGTTAGCACCTGCGAGAGGCTGCATCAAGAATGTACCGAGCGAGTCAAGGGCTGTTACGACATTGCTCGAACAAATCATGAAGTTACCTGCTCCCCTACGGGTATGGATTGCTATCTGTCCTGCTTCACGCACCATTCTCGTATAGAGGTTACGGAACTTCTCTGCTTCCCACTGACCGTCACCTGAGGCTACGACATAGCTAGATGCTTTTGCTGAGCCATCATGCCATACTGCGGCGCCCTTTGTGTTGATACGGTCAACAAGTTCACGGTCAAGTTCTGCGGCTACTTCGTACTGAAGAAGGTTTGTCATTTCTGCTTCCACGTCCAAACCATGCACATTCTTGAGGTCCTGTGCGGCTTCGAGTGAGTAGCGAGCCTTCAACTTACGAGTCTGAGCTGTAACAGTTACCTGTTCGATGCTCAACTTTGCTTCTGGAATGTTGCTGGACATTGAAGACCCGTTGTTACCTGCGTCTGGGTCAACTGACGACCAGTTTTCAGCAGAGGTCACGCTAGATGCTGTCGATGCGCCCTGACCGGTTACATACTCAGGATGGGATGTACCACCCGTGTAGTTCTGGTCGATGGTGTTGTAGCCAAGTTCTGTCTGTGCTGTAGAAGCATAGGTGCCACTGGCTTTGAATCTCATTGCATATGCGAGAGATGCAGGGCCAGCCATAGGCTGAACACCAACAATCTCGTTTGCCAAGAGATTCGGGAAGATACGGCGTGTAAGAGGCATCAAGATTTTCTTGAAGTCTGCGATATCGCCTGTCTGGGTTGGGTTGCTTGCTTCCTGCAATCCGCCCGTTACATAAGAGTGTTCATTCTCCAAGAGAATGGCCATATTCTTACGCTGAAGCTGGTCACTGAGTTCGTTGAGCTTGAACCCCTTGCCTTCCCATTTTTCAATCAACTGCTCCACAATCTGTGGTGTGAGGTTTAACATATTTTTGTTCTCCTATTTTCCTTTCGGATGATGTGTGATATTAGAGATATCTCTGACCGAGGTCTTCGACTTCTTCTTTTACGACTGTCTTTGTTTCCTGTGCTACTGCTTCCGTTACGACTGTCTTTGCTTCAGGAGCGGCTGTCTCTGTCTTTTCTGCTACCGTCGCTGGTGTGCCGATAATCAAATCTCTCACTTCGTTGAATCTCTCGTTAATTTCATCGGCGCTCTTGCCCTTGAAGATTGTGACAATCTTTTTCTGCTGGTCATCTGTAAGACCTTCCATCTTTTCGATGAGTGTCAATACAGCGTCTTTCTTTGCCATTTCGCTTGTGAGTGTCATTGTCTTGCTTGTAATAGCATCAATTTCACCACGGAGCTTCATGATTTCTGCTTTTGCTTCTTTGATGAGAGCATGACCTTCTGATTCGAATTCAATACCGTAACGATTTACAGTCTGCTTGAATCCTTCAACAAGAGGTTCATAAATCTCTGCCTTTGCTACCTTCTCTGCGATGTCTTCAGGGAGCATTCTTTCAAGTTCAACATCAAGGTAAGAAGAAATCTTCTCAACAAGTGCTTCCTTGTGTGCTTCGATAGCTGCCTGTGCTTCTTCCATCACTGATTCCTGTAGCTTTGCAATCTCGGCACTCTTTGTTGCGTTCTCTTGTTCAAGCGATGCGACCTTGGCGATTGCTTCGTCAAGTTCTACCTGCTTTTCAGATACGGCGACATTGAATGTTTCTGAAAGAGTTGCTTTGAAACCTTCTGACAACTCAACTTTGCCTTCTTTTTCAACGAATTGAAATATTCTATCCATGTTTATCATTTTTAAAATCTCCTTTGAATTCTCTAACTACTTCATATTATTATTTATATATCTGAATTTTTCACTTTCAGAAAATTCATTCTCGCATCACGCATCTTTTGTTTAGATTTTTCAGAATGTTTCTTACCGAGCATAGGTTTGGGATATTTACCAATCAACCCGATGCTTATATTTCTTCGAGTCTCTTCTGATATATCTCTTTTCTTACCAAACATTGGATTGTTGCAACCAGCTTTTGTTTTACTCATCTTTTCTTTAGTTTCTTCAGAATGAATTCTTTTCTTACCAAACATTGGATTGTTGCAACCAGCTTTTGTTTTACTCATCTTTTCTTTAGTTTCTTCAGAATGAATTCTTTTCTTACCAAACATTGGATTGTTGCTACCCATTCTGGACTCGCTCAATTTTCTTTTGTGTTCGAGAGAAAATTTTATACCCAGTTTCTTCTCTCTCATTTTTTGTTTGGTCGCTTCTGTGTGCGCTCTACCTCTCGACTTCTTACCTATATTTGTTCGATGCTCTTCTGAAAAGATATGCCCAGACAACCCATCCCCACCATCGGTTTTGTTTAACAGAGGGCCCGTATATAAATCCTTTCTCCCTATAAGACTAATGAGAAATGATTCATAACAGAAAGCGCAACTTTCTTTTATCCCCGATAGGATAATCATGCTAGATAACTTCAAATCCGGATTTTTCTTTTGTAATTCTATAGACGAACAAAAAACTCTATCATCTTTACCCTTCCCAACATATACAGGCTTATAGAGTAGAGATAAGAAATTACCATATACAAAATTTCCAGGAGTCGATGTGTCTAAATGGATGTAAGTATAAAACATTTCACTTTCCGTATTTTGCTTCTAATTCGTGAATTCTCTTCTCCAACAGAAATACTCTTTCTGCTAGAGTTGAATTTTCGTCTAGTGTTACCCGTTTAGTCAAAAACTCTCCTACGGGCTTCACTTCTTCGTCAATACAGCTAGGATAGATGTTAGTATCCATTTTCTTAAACCTTTCTTGCGGCTTCATACAAGAACTGCTTAATTGCCTTGTTCAAGTATGCTTCGACATCACTCTTTGGAAGTGTTTTTAGCTTCTCTTCGAGCTTCGAATATGCTTGTGCTGTGCCTTCAACGATTTTCCCATCTTCACGAATAATCCATTCTTTATTCTCCATGATGGGGTCAACGAATGCCCCAGGTGCGGAAGGATTACCTACAACATCAACTGTTATCATTCTAAAATCTTCATTCACCATCCCATCTGGTTTTACTGTGCCTAACCCTCTAGTTGAGACTCCCAATTTATAACCGTCTTCTATCAAAGACTGAACGATTTTTCCCATAGGAGCAGAACTTACTTTAGCTTTACCAACCCAAATATTACCTACTCTTTCTAGTTCTGTAATATAATGAGAAATTCTCTCGGGGTTGACTTCGGGTGATTGTGGATGATTCAACTCACCCCCTGCCATATTTTTGCTTACTTTTTCATTGATGAATTTCTTTACTTCTCGTTCACATAAATCAGCCGAATAAACTCTACCATTTTTATTCTTTTGTTCTGCTACAATAAATGGACCTTTAATGAATAGAGATTTGCGACCAGTACCTCCCTCTGTTAAAAATTCTGTTTCAAAGTTGGATGAATCTATCTGTTCCCACAATAACTTCATGTTTTCTCCTTTTAGCATCTCTCATCTTTTGTTTTGTCTCTTCAGAATGTTTTCGACCAAAGAATGGGTTGCTCATACCTTCAGCTTTAATCTTTATTTTCTCTCTAGTCGCTTCTGAGAAAACCTGAGATTTTCTAGCATCAATTATTTCTCAAGGTTGCTTCAGAATGTTTCTTTCCAAAGAATGGATTATCACTCCCAGACATTCTACCTATAAGAGATTTACTGATTTTGTCTTTTGTTTCTTGTGTAACCTTATGACCGAGAAAATCTATTTTAGTCTGCTCGACTTTTTTCTTTTTCAACCACGCATAATCTTTACTGGTGTATTTTTCTCTTCTATCCCCGCGACAATGAACGCTCATCATCCAAGCTGCATAGATTAATTTTCCACCATAAATTTTTGATAACAGAAGATGACAAATAAAATGTTCTCTAGTAGTCAGCTTGACAATGTTATCTTTTTTGTTTGAACCTCCGACGCTTTTCGGAATAATATGATGATTTTCTGTATAATCATCAATAGTTCTATTTCTTGCACTATTGATGATAGAATCATATATTCTCTTATGATTCATTCAGTTTACTCCTTATCCCATATAATCAATCTTTCATCTCTTTTATAGATTAACCCTGTTTTTGATATCCATTCATCTATGATTCCCCCAGGTATCATTCTGTCTTCGAGCCAGTTTAAAACTAACTTATAGCTTTCGTAGAGGTCACAATCCAAAAACACCAATGCGAATTTGATTTCTGAAGGTACTAAACCTATCGTATCAACAAAACGACCGACCATAGGTTTAATATTTGGATATCCATCAAACATAGTCTCTACATCAACACTAGGCTCAAATGTTCCGGGTTTATCTACATCTAAACCATCAATATAATCTTCCTTTGGTATACCTTTAAAAGTATCAAATGCCCAAACTGGTCGACCATATTCTGCTAGAATTCTTGTATGGCCACCATTATACACACCGAATTCAGCTAACTCGCCTTCAGGTAATCCTGGTAAATATTTATCAAATATCGGCTTAAAACTAGCTCCGAATGTCGGTAAAGTACACTTCATTTTTACTCTTCTTCTGTGTTGCACTTACACCCGATAGTTTCTTCACCAATCAACTTACCACACTCATTGCATTTCTTTGGTTCTTCTTTTGATTCGAGCTTCAGACCCAACTTCTCTCTTGCTCCTTCAATTCGTGCATTGTACTTGTCTGCTACAACACCCGCGATTGCATCCCGACCATCAGAATATTTATCTGCGGACAAGCAATCAATAAATTCCTTAATTCTTTCTGTACTCATATTACACTCTCCTTTGGATGAAAAATCTCGGGATTTCTTTTCCAAGTTTTCTTAGTAGCATTACTAAGTTTATTTCGAGTCTCAAGCGATGCTTTACGACCCGTTGCAGCTTCACTCATTTTTCTTTTCGTTTCTTGTGATACTTTTCTACCAGCTCTAAACCCTGATAAATCTTTATTCCACGGTTTTTGACCTATATGAGACAATCTTAGCTTTTCTAAAACATCGGGTCTCTTTTCTTTAAGACCTTTATTCCATGCGGCACAATTCGAAATACCTTCACCACCATCTGTTAAATTTGTAAGAGGCCCTTTGTTTAGGTCTGCTCTTCCTATACAAGAGATAAAGATACGCTCTAACGATTTTGCTTCATCGTCTTCAATATTATCAATCACTTTAATAATTATAGGTGAAAGATTTGCGTTCTTTAGACCCGTCAACACAGCATAAAACTTTCTCTTTGTATTCTTAGCAAGTCTAATATGCTCGTTCAATCTTCTATCTTTACCCTTCCCAACATAGAATGGTTCGTAGAAGAAAGTAACTAAATCTTTATAAACGAATCTACCAGATTTGGTCGGATTCAAATAACAATATGTGTAAAATTCTTTCATACGAGTATTTATATCTTTGAATTTACTCGATATCTTCATCCAATCCTACTTCTTCATCGATATCTACACTACTGTTGATTTGTTTCTTTTCGCCCTTGAGACCAAATGTCTGGTTGTACGATAGCGGCTGTTTTTGTTTCTTCGGTAATGACACTCTTGGTGCTGGCTCGAATGCTTTGAAAGTTCCACCTTTGTTTACTTTAGGTTTGAGACTGAATGGGTCATCGGCCGCATCTTTCTTTGTCATACCGTCGCCATCTTCTTCTTCGAACCCATACTTCTTCTTGAGCTTATTGAACAACTGCTCTTGCTTGAGCATCTTTATCATGTCTTTTTCCATGGCTGCATCGTTTTCTTCTATTTCTTCATCAGACATTTTCAATATCTGTTTCTTCAGCCAAGAACGAGCAAAGTCCTTATGCTCGAATTCCAACATTTTACCATACACTTCCAAACGAGTCTGCCAGTTCTGGAGCTTCTTTGTTTCTCTCCATTCATTCTCTTCTTCGAACAAGAAATGAAAGTCTTTGTCAGTAAGACCGTACTTGTCCCATAGACCCTTCAACTTGAGGTGAGTCTTGAATATCTGAATGAAGAAGTCCAAGAATCTGCTACGAACACGCTGAACGTACTTAGCAAATCTGATTTCTGCTCTTGAGTCTGTTGCTTCTTTACCAGTGAACATATACATAGACTGGTCTTCGTCAACACGCTTTGTAGGAACCTTCATTGCTTTGTAGAGCTTCTTAGCGAAGTAGACTACATCGCCCAATTCCCCAAGATTGTCGCCACCTTTAAGGTTCTCAACTTTCGGTCCAGTTCCACCACGAGAGGGTAACCAGAAATCTTCTGTCATAGCGATAACATTACGACCAACGTCAATCTCACCTGTCTGAGGGTTGTAGATTTTTCTCTGCTTATAGCGGTTAACAATGTCCCGCATATACTCTTCGGCTTTCTTCTTAGGAAGATTGCCCACATCGATTGTGAATACCCTACGTTCAGGAGCACGAACAATACGATAGATGACCAATGCATCTTCCATCCACTTCAACTGACGATAAGCTACCTTTGCTCTTTCAATATAAGAGACACAGATTTTCTCATCAGCTTGGTTCTTGGTAAAGATACCAGAGTTTGTGTATGCTACCTGAGTATTCTTGAAAGTAATCAAACCTTTATCTGAGCCAATCTGGGCCTTTACACGTTCATCATTGATGTCAATTTTCTGACGAAATGATTTGATATTCTCGTATTCGTCAAAGTCAACGAACATCGTTTCACATGGTAGCAATACAACCTTCTTGATACCCTCACCCGGATTTGCAGGGTTGATGACCATTTCTCCGAATAGTTCAGATTCTACATAGAACTTTCTGAAGAGATTGAACGAGTTGTTATGAAAATCCATGATGTCAATCAAGTGGTTGTACTCTGCTTGAATATTCTTCATGATATTTTCATTCTTCAGAATCTTCTCGTTGTTTACCTGAAGATGCATGACTTCACCATCTTCAGACTGTACGGTAGCTTCATCACAGATATCATCGAGTGCATCAGCTACTTCAGGGAAATTAGCCATTTCCCTGTATTCTTTCATCATCTTCTCTTTATCTGATGCCTGAAAATAAACAGAAGAATAGTAATATGAAGACTGCTGAAAGGATTCGTATTCTGATACCCCAAATTTTTCATAGTCTTTATCAGAATCTTTTCTTTCGATGGGTTCTTGAATTTTAGTGAAAGCTCTAGTTATCTTCTTTCTCTCACTGGATTCTGGACCCGCTATCGCTTCGCTCAACCATTCTCTAGCTTCAGTTATAAAACTCATTTTGTCTCCGTTTTTCCCAGCGTTTCTTTTGAGTTAATCTCATCTTTTCTTTTGTTTCTTCAGATGATTTATGCCCTATTTTCGCTATACTCATCTTTTCTTTTGTTTCTTTTGAAAAAGTTCTACCTTTTTGTGACTTAGAAATATTTATAAGCCATTCTTTATGACGCGGTAATCTTCCTACAACATAACCAGCTTTCAAATAAATATCTATATCCTCAAACTTCACTCTTTTTTCACAATTTAAAGATATGTTAGACACATATTTTCTACCTATAGTGGGATTTGGTATATTCAATAGCATCAAAGTTCTTTGTCTTTTATCTTTAGTTTCTTGCGTGTGTTTTGGTCTCTTTTTACCTCTAGCAGGACTTTGCCAGCCACTTTTCTTCTGTTTCTCCCATTTCTTTTTTTGGGCAACAGACATCTTTTGTCTAGTTTCGTATGTGCATATCTGTTCTTTTCTTTTTTCTTTTATTAGTCTTTTAGTTTCGTCTGAATGAGATTTAAGATGATAACCTTTACCACCTTCTTCAATATTATAAATTTTATGTTTATTGTCTAATATAAAAGTCTTTGTAAGAATATTCTTTTCTGCTTCTCGTAATTCATCATACGAGTTCCAAAAACTTAGAATTTCTCTTACAAATTTTTCTTTACCATATTTTTTTATTGCTTTTTCTAAAACTAATCCACTCCCCAAATAACCATCATCTATATTTTCTGTTTTATGCATCCCAATATAGAATTTATCATTTTCGATATTAGTGGTTTTATATATAAAATAATACACTTTGACTAAATCCCTTCCTTAGTATTCTCTTAGTGTAAGTATTTATATCTTTTATTTTTTCGGTTTTGCTCTTATAACCATCTGTCTTTGTTGTGCTTCTCTTCTTCTTTGCTGAGAAGCTCTGACTTTACGAGCTTGACTCGCGGCGTGTAGAGCTTGAATTTTCGCTGGGCTCAATTGAAGAATCTTCTCTGTGTCCGAATTAATCACAGCTTCAATCTCTTCTTTGCTCCATGTAGGGGCCATATTTGTGATTGTTCTAATTCGATTGGGGAAGTATCTTCGCCATGCGATGCTACCTATAGGGAACCATGCTTTGATATGCTCCCACCCAAATGGTATGGGTTTTCCGAATTCAGCTTTGTCTGCGATGTCTGGATATTTGTACGTTATCAAGTTCATCAACTGTCTGCGTTGCTCGATAGTGAGCCAATGAAGATTAATCATAGAACATAATCTATAATCAGAATCATAGTTTATAAATAACCCCAAAGGTTTTGCATCGTAGCGGTCAAGTACGTCAAGTCCTTTCGGGCTATATGTGAACTGAAAAATTCCACCTGTATAATATCTACCGTATTTCTGTATGAGCATATTTCCTCCCCGATTGCCAACCCATCGAAATATATTGATTGAATTCTGAAGGATGAACCCTTACAGTCTTGTCTGTATTGCATACCCACACAAACCCTGCATAATTTCCTATATGCGCTTTAGAATTCTTCGCATTATGTTCTTCTGATTTTGGTCTACGCCTCGTTTTATATTCTCTTAATTTTTGTTCTTCAGATAGTTTTTTCCCCAATCTGTGATTTGGTTTACCGAGATGACCTTTACTTATGTTTTCTTTCCAAGAAGCAGAACGAGACATTTCTTTTCGACTTTTTCTTTTTTCAGAAATCTTTAATCTGGTTTCTTCGGAATGTTTTTTACCGTAAAATGGATTACCCATACCAGAAAATTCTCGACTATATTGTTCTTTTAACTTGTTGTATTCTTTACTATTTTCAGCTCTCCCCGTCATAATCATGGCAGCAACCAGTAAAGGCCCGCTGTGAATTTTAGCGAGTAGAAGATGAGCTATGAAGTGTTCTCTTGCTGTCAATTTGGTCAAATTACACGATTCATTCGACCCACCCAGACATTTTGGGAAAATATGATGAATCTCAAAGTAACCGTATAAAGCTCTCTGTTGAGATTTCTGCATCAGATTAGAATATATTCTCTTATAGTTCATTAGTAACTACCTTTATTCTTTTTGGGTCTATCTTGTCCTTCGTATTGAATTCAAATGCTTGTTTTTGAACATTTAACCCTTTTGTGTCTACACTCAATAAAGACAGCTTTTCATTTTCACCGAATTCATCCCCCAACCAATTCATTAAAGCATCTTCAGCATCTTCTCTGGAAGGGAACAAATAAATACCAGTTTCTTTCTCCATCTTCTTGCTAGATTTTCCTATCTTGGGAATGAGGCCAGATGACATAATACTCTTTACATTTTTAGTAGGGGTCACATGAAACATCACTGCCTCGGTAATTGGTATTCTGAACTTGAGCAAGGGATGGCCATTGATAGTGATGTCCCCTTTCTCGTTCTTACCAATCTCTTTCACGACAACTGGGTGATTCTTGAAGCGACCACCAAGAATCGTATCACCGACTTTGATATCGATGGTAATGGATTCCTTAAAGTATTTCTTGAAGGTCATGTTTTCTGTCTTTCTTCCCAACTCATACTTACCCCGCATATCGGGCATTCAACTTCGTACTCTGTGTCGGGATGTGTGATTTTCACCATAGTCATACACTTCTTGCATTTGTAAAGGTTTGTTACCATATTTACTGGATGTACCATTTTGTGTTACCTCCTTGTGTTAATAGTATTTATATTCAGCTAACTTACTGTTTTTTCTTCTATATAAATAATACAGAGGTGATTTATGTTAAGAGCAGAAGGTTTGGAAAGAGAATTCAATATGGAGCCCATGGGCGACGGTAAAGTAGTAGAAGGTGAAGTAGTTTCAATCGAGACAATTGGTGGTGGTGAAAATCTACCAGCAATACTCGAACCCAAGGCAACTACGGAGATAAATCACAGAGTTGACAGTTCAGATTTCTTAAAGACTGAACTTCGCAATTTGGTAACTGTAACAAAAGACGCTCTTGATACTGCATTATTGATTCAACAGGAAGACCCGACATCTCGTAACACTGAAGCTGTATCGAAAATGGCAGATTCAGTTGCAAAAGTTCTGACTACTCTAGCTGGGCTTGAGCAAGCTGAAAAAGGGTTCGAGTTCAAAACTGCTGACATAAATAGTAAGAATCAACCAGTCCAGATTACGAACAATAATTTGGTCATTGCAACAAGTGATTTGATTGCCCAGATTGTGGCAAACTCTAAGAAGCAACAAGGAGAACTACTGAATGAAACCAAGTGAAATAGCAGAAAAGTTTGGGCTGATTAATGAATCCATTACAGCAAAATTCCCCGGAACCTGCAAAAAATGCAATGGCCGCATCGCAGCAGGGACTCAGATAGAATGGAACAAGGGCAGCGGAGCCCAGCACGTCACCTGCCCGGAACAGACGGCGCAGGCTGCCAAACCAGTCAGCAATGCGCCCAAATTCATGCGCTGCCGTTCGTGCGGTCAGACCGGCTACACGAGGCAGTATCCGTTTTCCACGAATCCCGGTTCTGGCCTCTGTGACGATTGCCATTAAACTAAACCGGGGGCCGCGAATAACGAGAAAAAAATCTGGGTTCAAGGAGACGATTCAATTCACTGGACCGAGAAATAAAATTCCGGCTGGTTGGAAAATTGAAGAAGAATCTATAACAGAGGAACTTACCCCTCTCGTATCTGATTTGGCCAGATTGGGTTGCTAATGCGAAGAAGCATGGTATCGATGCGTCTTACAATAAAGATGCAAATACATACACAGTGTCAATCGATAAAACAACAAATGAAGCTGAAGGAGAAAGTGGTATAATTGATGATGTAAAAACTATCAAAAACCACATGGAAGAAATATTACGAAGCGGGCAATCTACAGATTATCGAATATTCAGACTGAAAGAATTGGTCAATATTCTAACTCGTAAAGAAACATTTAATTTAAGATAAATAGGGAGTTAAAAGACTCCAATATCATGACGCCCTTACCATGTTCCCCTGTAAGAGTTTTTAGAACAACTGGATATTTGTCACCATTGAATGACTTCATTTGTTCTTGTATTGCTTCTCTTGATGCACTACTCAGAATCAAAAACTTTGGATTTTTAATCCCACCAGCAGTAGTCATAGAAGATGTCGTTAATTTGTTGTTGCACATCTCCATAGCTTTGCGATTGTTTATCACAAAGCATCCAAGCTGTTCAAGTTCGATGTGACTATTGGCGACAAGACTATTAAAGATGTAGAGTTCGGATTAACAAACAGAGAAGGCACCATCAAAGAGATGGAACCAGTTCTGCTAAGTCGTGACGTTCTTACAAAATTGAAGTTTCGGGTAACCCCGGACCAAAAACACATGCTCTCAGAGAGCAAAAGGAGATTACAATAAGATGAGTATTTTAGACAGAATCGAAGATTTTGAGAAATCGTTCGTAGACGAAACCGTGGTTACCGAAACAGCGATTGTTCCAGAATGGGTATTCGAAGGCGAAGAAATTCTAAGCGAATCAGAGATGGTAATGCTCGAAGGTGCAGGCGCACCTGACTTCGTAGGATTCAAGGGTGATATGTTCATCGTTGGTAACTGGGCTGGAAAGAGTTATGCATACAAACTAGACTGGGCACAGATTACACCCAAGATGAAGGATAAGTATGGTAGCTTTGGTCCAACAGGAGCCCAACTTACAGGGGACCAGGCAAAAGCTGAATTCGTTCGTAGACAGAAATCGCAGATTGGTCGAGGCCTTTGGCTCACAGCATTCAATCGTGATATCATCAAATTCAACCCAACAGGTCGTATCCCTTATGCAGGCGGAGTAAAGTCCCCTGCTCAGTTCGATGCTCGTTGGATTGATGGTAGCACAACACAACCTGTTATTGCGGGGGTTCCAGTAACACCAGCAAGACAAGTACCTGGCGTCAACATTCCTCAGGTTGGCCCAGGGCGTACAGAGAAACCAGCAATTGCACACGCACACGCAACAAATGCATCTTGGTCACCTCAGTTGATGAAGGTCCTTGCAGACGCAGATGCACTTCGTAACGAGATTCACAAGTTGACATATGCTGACTTCAATGGTCAATCATTCGAACCAGCACTTCATGCCGCTCATGATGCACTCGCTAAATTGTCATCTGGAGCAAAGGTAAAGAAATAATATGAAGAAGGACCTTGTCGAGAGAATCAACGACCTCATCTATCATGATGAGGAAAAGAAAAAGTTGAAGAAGAAGAAAGCAAAAAAGAGAATCTTGCAAGGTCCTTCTGATGCTAAAGCTGGCAATGAAACAGCTATCACCCCAGACGCGCAGGTATAAAATTAACGTCTATTAAACAGTTCTCGCTCTGTAATCAATTTGAATTTCATGTTATTGGCCGCACAAAATCTCTGGGCGGCTTCCCATTTCTTTTGATTTATTGCCCAGGTAGCTTCGGCATACATCCATGTCTTAGTTTTTTGTCGAGATTTTTTTATCGGTTGAATTGTTTCTTTTTCTGGTTTTATTTCAATAAGATATCTCTGTATTTTACCATCTATATCTTTTATATCTGCTATAAAATCTGGAAAATATCTAGCTGTTCTACCTTTAAAGGGGTGTTGATATTGTATAGCAATTTCTTCACTCGCATACGCGATAACATTCGGATTCTCATCCAACCAAATCATCATTTTCAATTCCCATCCTGAGCGAAATTGTATATTATGTACATTTCCTCTATACTTTTTAGGATTCTTTGGGGTAAATTTACCACTATGATAATTTGACATTTCGCTTTTTACCCATATGAGATACACTCATTTTCTTTCGAGTTTCTTTGGTTGGATGTCTATTTGTTAAAGTTTTTCTTATTTTCGCTTTTGTTTCTTCTGAATGAATTACTATTTTTGGGGTTCTTCTCTTTTTAATATCTATCTCTCGCTGTTCATGAGTCATTTGTTTATAATCATCAGCAATATACCCAATCCACCCAATTTTATTGCATGTGGGGACTCTACATATGCTTTGATTCAAATTATTTTCTCTACAGAACTTGTTCAAGTTCTTTATATGATATACTTTATTTTCAGGAGAAATCAACACATACGCTTTTGAATTTCGTTCTCTTATTATTTCTTTGTGCTCTTGGGATAATTTCTTCCCTGGTACTCCAATTCTTTGTAAACTATACATTTCTTTCTTTTTTCTAGAGATTTCTTCACCATATCTATTTACCCACGTTTTACCTTTTAATTTCTTACTTATTTTTTCAGAAACTTCTTTTCTGAGAGATGGTTTGGGATTATTTAAAGACCATTCTTTAGACTGCATTTCTTTGCGTTCAGGATTATTTTTCCAATAAAGTTTCATATCTTCAGAATTTTGTAAAGCTACTTTTTCTCTCACATAACCATATGTCCTGCTTGTTGTCTTATATCGTCTTATATCGTCATCGCAACACATGAACCAAATAGCCGATATCATTTTACCCTTATACATCTTCTCTAATAGTCTATGAGCTATAAAATGTTCTCTTGCTGTCAGAAAGACCAGGTTATCAGATACATCAGTCCCACCAAGACTTTTTGGGATAATATGGTGGCGTTCTACATACCCCGTTTTTACTGTATTTTGAGCTTTCTGTATTAGAGCTTTGTAAATAGCGAAATAATTCATTCAAAGTACCTTTATCCTTTCATATATACTTATATCTTTTGATATAAATAGTATTACAACTAATTGAATATCAGTAAGAAAGAGTAAAAAGAAATGACGTTACTCGAATATCTCAAAGAAGAATGGCATGATAGTATAAAAGCAGATGGATTCACCGTAGAGATATTCAAAAATCCCTCTCGCGGGGATATCAAGAATGCTGATGTGTATGGCGTTCGAGGCGTTCTTATAGGACAGAATTTGTTTGTCTGGTCAGTTGGTACACAACATCATTTGGTTTTGGACAGACTCATAAAGAATCGAGCAAAAGCAGTACCTATCATTATCAAAGGAAACTTAGTCATCGTCTCCTCATGTATGATGAAATCCAAATCGAATCTCTGCTACCCTAAGGACAAAGACAAGATAAAGGAAATGGTTAAGACCAATAAAAATATCTTGCAATTTATAGGGAAACAGTATAAAGTAGAAATATGAAACCTTCAGAAATATTACAATACTACCCATCATTAAAAGAACGAATCATCTCAGAAGATAAATGGGAAGACCCATCTATGATTCCGGGGAAGCAGGAAAAATATTTAGAGAAGCGCATCAATTCTCTAAATAAAGAAAACAAAGTAGTGTATGTCACATATTTTGACCCGAAGCTCCAAGAAACTGGGTACATAAAAACTATCATGAAAGAAGTTCCGATGTATAAATCGAAACTGACAGTAGCAGGGGCAACAAATATCGAAGTGACAGAGACAAAACCAAACATATGACAACTTTCAGACAATCAGAATTCCTCAACGAGGAACAAGTAGAACGATGGAACCATTATCTAGCTGAAGTACCTATGCTCAAGACTGCGGTTGAAGTTCTCAACAAAATCAATAAAGCTGGATTCCACGCCTATATCGTAGGCGGATGTGTTCGAGATATCATACTCGGTCATAATCCTCATGATGTCGATATCGCTACAAACATGCCCATGGAAACGATTCTGAAGCACTTTCCAAGCGTTCATGATATTGGTAAGAGCAAAGACTTCGGTATCGTTGTTGTCGTGTACGGAGGGCATCAATTTGAAGTTGCTCAATTCAGAACAGATAATTATATGCGTCCGAAAACTGTAAGAAAAATCCTACCTTCCACTTAAATTCCGTCAGATATAAATACTTGTATGATAATATACAAGGCTACAAACAAAATCAACGGAAAATCGTATATAGGTCAAACCAAATACGATATGCAAGTCAGAATATCAGGTCATGTTCGTAAGGGGCATGTTTTCCATGAGGCTCTAAAGAAGTATGGAAGAGAAGCCTTCAGGTGGGAAATTTTAGAGAACTGTGCAAGCGGAGAAGAATTAAATGACAGAGAAAAATTCTGGATTTCTTTTCATGATACAATATCTCCAAAAGGGTATAATCTAACAGACGGTGGTAGACAATGTGAATTCTCTGACACTACTAAAACAAAAATGTCAGAAAAAGCAAAATGTAGATGCTTATCAAGCGAATATAAAGAGAAATTCAAATCCCAGATGTCTTTTTGCAAGCGACCAATTATAGATGTTTCTGGGGATAAAAACCCTAGATTCCGAAAAGATATCGATGTTTTCATTCTACGAAATGAGGGACGAAAATATACAATCGCAGAATTAGCTACAAAATACAAATGTGGTAAAAATACAATAAGAAGAAAGCTCAATCTGACAGAAAGAAAAAAACGAATAGATACGCCCAGACAATGGAATAACAGTAAGAACAACAATCCAAGATACAGACATGATTTGGATAACAATAAAATTTTTGAAATGTCAGAAAAGTATTCTATTTACGAAATTGCAGATATTTTAAAAGCTGGTTCAACAACTATAAGAAGGCGACTAAATGAAATACGGAAAGCCAGAGAAATACAACCCCAATAATCCAGAACATTTGGATTCTACAAAATATGAGATTATAGAATATGAATCTACTGGAAGAAAACCTGAAAGCATAGAAATAACTCTTTCTTTTGATGTTGATGCTAAAAGGCGTGATTTTACCATCAATGCCATGGGTATCGATGCTAATGGTAACATTCTTGATTACTTTGATGGTCGTAAGGACATCAAGAACAAACTCATTCGAACAGTAGGAAACCCGCATGACAGATTCGCTGAGGATTATCTCAGGATGATGAGAGCTGTTCGATTCTCGACCAGACTTGGGTTTGATATACAGCCTGAAACGAAAGACGCTATCATAGCAAACGCTCATAGAATTACGTCAAGGTCTGCTGAGAATATCAGAAATGAATTGATGAAGATGGCTGGTCAGTCTGGGGATAAATTTGCCAGCGCCATCAAGACATTGGATGATGTCGGTATCCTTCAAATCATTCTCCCTGAGATTGCACGTTTGAAAGAGTTTCAGCATCACCCAGAAGGGAATGTCTGGCTTCATACGCTGTCTGCTCTCAGAATCAATAAGGTTGCTGACCCTATCGTTAATCTGAGCATTCTTCTTCATGATATCGGTAAGGGAATCACTTACAAGCAGGTAGACGGTAAGCATACATATCACGGCCACGATACAGCACCTGAGGTATCTAATTTAATCGATGATATCGCTAAGAAGCTAAAACTGACCAACGATGAAAAAGAAGCTGTGTTGTTCGTGGTATCGAATCATATGAAGTTTCATTCTATACCCGTGATGAAAACTGCGAAGATTCTTAACCTCATCAAGAGCAAGCACTTTGAGACATTGAAGGCCGCCGCATATGCTGACACAGCCGCGCGTATGGGATTGTTCAAGCCCCATGAATGGCAAGAAGTTCTCGATAAGATTGCAGAGATTGAAGCGAAATGGGGAGATGTTTCCGCACAGAAAGCTGGAGCTCTTATCAGCGGCGAGCGTGTAATGAAGCTGACGAAGTTGAAACCTGGTAAGAAGATTGGTTCAATCATCAAGTATGTCACGGACGAGATTCTTCAACATGACATTCATGACGAACAAGCAATCGATGATTTAATCATCAAAGCATCATTCAAAGTACAATAAAAAGCCTCTGAGAGAATTCTATTCTTTTCAGAGGCTTTTCTTTTCGCGGCGTGTGCACCTGACCTCATCTCGCACATATACTGATGTTCTGGTCTTAGAGTTTCTTTCCGCGTTATTCAGGGTACAAAAACTGCTCGAACAATCCTTTACAAAAATCATCATTCATGAGATTAAATGAAGTGTAACCCAATACTTCTCCTGGCAGACCTCGGAAGAACAATGTTCCATTCTTGTACTGAGGGCCAGAGTTTGCAAAAATGCGCTGCATCATGTGCGGACACGAGAAGGATTTAGGCGCATAACGCGGTGCTGACCCGACGGGGTGATTTTCCCCGGACGGGTCGGGCATCCTGGTTAGACACTATTTCGATTTTTTGACGGAATCAGCGAGGATTTTTTTGATGAGGTCTTGCAGAGTGACATTTTCATTGCCCTCGTCTATGCCACGGATTATGATGTTGGTCGCCATGTTATGCCTCCGGGTACGTTTCATCGAGGTAGTCAGCGGCCATCTCAGGCGTTACGTTGATTTCCTCGT
>Ga0334722_10002692_pt1 | contig 19784 bp, 14 predicted proteins | sample C3_bottom_MG_FD_207210 | JGI IMG/M metagenome (GOLD analysis project Ga0334722, IMG submission 207210) | Sediment microbial communities from Yellowstone Lake, YNP, Wyoming, USA - C3_bottom | ecosystem: Environmental > Aquatic > Freshwater > Lake > Sediment | place: USA: Wyoming | collected...
AGTACCGGCGACTGGATCAGTTTGCGGAAGGCGTCTGCTTTTGCGGAAGCTTCCTCAGGCCTCGTGACCACGAAGGGTTCTCCCTGGCCCACATGCGCCATACCTTCGATCACGTGGCGATTCACGGACGAGCCGATGCCGAAGGCGAACATGTTGGCGTTTGCGAGATTGTTCCTGATAAGGTTAAAAGCCTCTTCCTCTACATTCACGTACCCGTCCGTTGCTATCACGATCGTGCGCGAAAACCCTTCAGGCCTCGGCAGGAGCAGCGCTCTCTTGAGCGCGGGAAGCAGCTCGGTGCCGCCTCCGCCATGCTGGTTGTCGATGACGTTCATTGCATTCGCAATATTCCCGGCATTCGCGGCAACGGAACTTTCGGACAGAACAGTCGATCCACCTGCAAAGAGCACAACGTTAAACCGGTCGCTCGGTCTGAGATTTCCGATCAGGTCCTTCAGAAGTTTCTTCGATATCTCGAGCGGGAACCCATTCATGGAGCCGGACACGTCCACGATAAAGATATACTCCCGCCCCGGTATCTGCGCCAGAGCCACGCGTTTCGGCGGCTGGAGCATCAGCAGAAAGAAGTTCTCCTTCTCGCCCTGGTACAGGAGAAGACCCGATTCCACCTGGTCACCGCTTAACTGGTACTTCAGGATATAGTCGCGGTTGCCACCTGTTTTTTCGGAAGGATCAAGGTCTATCGAAGCAGTCGAGTTACCGTGAAACTGAGCGTTCACCTTATGCGATGTGCAGAAGAGCTTTTGGATCGGCATGCCTGCTATGATGTTCACGCTGATGTCAAAAGAATAGGTTGGAGCATCACCCTGGCGGAGATAGGGATTCCGGACCCAGGTATCGGTCGATGGCGCGTCAGAGGCCGGCTGGTTGGCATAGCGGGGTCCGACAACAGTGGGGTATGCAAACTCATACACCTTGTCAGTAGGAACCAGCAGTTCCGTGTAGCTCATCTCGACCTTGACCAGGTCTCCGGGCATGATATTCGCCACGTTCATCTGGAACACGTTCGGCCGCTGCTGTTCCAAAAGCGACGCGCTCTTGCCCTGCTGCTTTGCCTGTTCGTACTCCCGACGCGCCTCGTCGCGTTTTTTGATCTTCGCATGAATGGTCCGTTCTCCAATGGTCATTTTCATGGCGTAGACCGCGGCACGTGTGGAAGCAGGGAATATGTAGATCGCTTCCAGGGCATGGCTGCCTTCGTTCTTGTACACCTGGGTGACCTTGACATCGGCAATGACTCCGGAGATGTTCACGCTTGCCGAAGTTGACTTGAGCGGAAGCCGGTCAATGGTCGGATCGTCGCTTTTGACAAAGAAGTACGGCGAAAGTGTCTTGTTTTCTGATTCTTTCTGTTGTGCATTGCCGGTACTGCTGAGGATGCATAGGGCAAGAAAGAGGAATGCCATGGATCGTAGTGTTGGTCGCATAAGGACCTCCTGTCTAAAGGGGAATTGTGTGCTTCTGGGTGATTAGACAGGGGAGGTTTGGGAAAAGTTCCCGGAAGAATAACTTTACCACGGTGGCACAGAGACACGGAGAAGGGCTGGTGAAAAGACAAGTTTTGGTAGTATAACCTCACCTTAGTCCTCCCCTTGAAGGGGAGGAAATCTTTACAACATCTCTCCTTTCAAAGGGGGAGACGGAGAGGGGGATGGGTCAGGGAAGAGCTTTAATCGATACAGTAACGATACATTGACGCGTGCAGGTCTGATCGGGCGATTCGGGCAGGTCTCTTATGCGGTTTTTTCCATTAACTGTATCCGTTCCCGTATTTCCTTAGGAATGTCGGTTTTTTTACCTTCACGGTAGTCATACATCACGACCAGGCCGTCGCCCTCTGCCGCGACCTTTTGATGCCTGTGGCTGAAGACGACATACTTCATGCTGAACCGGTCCTGCGCGATGTCCGTGATCTTTGCGCCGACGGTCACGGTGTCGGGATAGGTCAGCGGGACCCGGTATTTGCAGCTCGTGGCCCCCAGGATCGGGCCGATGCCGGTTTCGTCCTTAAGCTTGTGCAGCCCGAGCTGCTCGGAGTAGAGAATGCGGGCGCTTTCGAAATAACGGAAGTAGGCGACGTTGTTCACATGCTGGAACGCATCCATGTCGCCCCAGGCGATCGGAATCTCGATCAGAACGGGATAGCCTTCGAGTAGTTTGTTGTCCATAAGGTCTCGCAAAGGAGAGGAACGGTTATTGAGTCTTTTTCTTCTGCTTCTGATCCGGCGGAGTTTTTTTCGCAGGGACGCTGTCGGCGGGTAGTGGGAAAGGATCCGCCTCCTCCGCATGCGCGATACTGATGATTTCTTTTGCGATGTCTTCAGGTGAAAGAATGAAATCTATACACCCGCTTGCTATTGCGCTGGCAGGCATGTCAGGCTGCCCGGCCGTGTCGAGCTTCTGCGCGATGGTAATGCCTCCCACCTCTTTAATGCCGCAGAGCGCTGCTGCCCCATCGCCATCATAGCCGGAGACAATGACGGCGATAAGTTTGCCGTCCCAGTTTTGCGTCAGGGAACGCAGGAAAACCGTGATCACGTCGGGCCATCCCCTGGGCTTTGATATCGGTTTTAACCGGAACTCTCCATGAAGAACGTGCAGGTCGCGCTTTTCCGGGATAATGAACACATGGTTGGGCTCGATATCCAATCGTTCCGTGATCAGCTCAACCGGCATCTCGGTATAGCTCGGGAGAAGCTCGTGGAGCCGGGTCGCAACGGTTCTCAAGTGATTAACGATGACGATAGCGACACCCATGTCGGCCGGCAAATTTCGGAGTAGCCGGGTATAGGCGTCGAGGCCGCCGGCCGAACCGCCCACGCAAACAACGGGAAAGTCTTTTATATCGTTCCTGGCCTTCACGTCGATCTCTCCGCTCGAATCTTCAGAAACCCTGCCACTTCTTTCACCCACGCATCGTAGCCTTTGCTGCCGAGGTGCACGCCGTCATCCTGAAGATAGCCGGTCTTCGGGTTTCCCTGGGGATCGACGAAAACACGGTAGACATCGAGATACTCTGCGCCGAATTCTCCTGCGATCTGTTCAAGCCGGCGATTGGTATCCCTGATCACATCGGGAATGACCCAGGTCCGCTCGACCGGCAGGATGCTCTGGACCACGATCGTTGATCGTTTATACCACGTTGTCAGGTTTCGCACGATCTCCTGGTAAGGCTCGACGATATCGTATTGCCCGGTCGCGATATTATTGATGCCGGTCATCAGGAAGATAACGTCGGGGTCGTCGATCGCTGCGCGGATGCGGTCTCTCCGGGCCAGCAGGCCCTCGACCGTCTCACCGGAGATGCCCAGGTTGGTCACGGTGTAGTCCGGGAGCCATCGCTGCCAGGCGCCCCACTCGGTAAGAGAGTCGCCTATGAATACGAGACTTTTCATGATGATTGCGAAGTGCCTTTCCCGGATTCTCCGCGTTTCCTTGGTAGATCATGACTCACTTCCTGCTCCATCGCCTGCTTCAGCATCGCTATGGAAGGAACTCCCCTGAGCCGCCCCGACTCATCCGGAAAGGTCCTTCACATGATCCCGGGCGAGCTGCTGCCTTCAAAGGCGTCTTTTCCGTTTATCCAGATCGAAGGCGACCCTTTGATCCCTTTGCTTACAGCTTCATCATAAAACACCGTATGCCAGACGACCTCCACCGGAGAACTCAATTCGGAAATGGCGCGGTCGAGGTTCTCGCGCAGTTCGTGGAAGGAGCCGCAGGTCTCGGCCATATAGACATCGATCTTGAGTGGCATAGTATTCTTCTTTTGCCGCGGAGGCGCAGAGGCGCGGAGAAGGTCCTTAGGACTTTTAACGCACTTCTCTGTGTCTCGGCGTCTCCGCGGTAGATCAGGACTTTCGGAATTAAACAATATTAGAGCAACCTCTTCTTCTCAAGCACGTCATCGACCCAGGTGAGCGCCGCCGAGACCGAGGGGAAGCCGATGGTGCTCGTGAGCAGGACCACGGCATGGCGGATCTCTTCGGGTTTTGCGCCTGCAGCAAGCGCCCTCCGCGTATGGGAGTGTACCGAGCCTTCGGAATGGACCGAAGCTGCGGCAGCGAGCTGGACCAGCTCCGAGGTCTTCTTGTTCAGCGGTCCTGCCGCCTTCGCGGCCTTGCCCAGACTCTCCAGCGCTTTCATGAGCCCTTTGTAGCGCTTCTGGTTCGTGAGGTACTGATTCGGCAGTTTCGGCATGGTGTCTCCTTGAGAAAGGGTGGATTGGTCCGGATGATTCAAGTGTAGGCAAAATGGGCAAGAGAGTCAAGCATGACGGCAGTGAACATCATCCCCCGATGATCCTTTGGAAGATCTTTCTCGTCTGCTCATCCGGTTCCATGTCAAGATCGCGGCTGAGCGCCCGCTCGCAGCGTTCGTAGGTGCGCACGGCCTCGCTCCGGTGCCCGTTGGCGACATGCCAGGACATGAGCCAGCGGCAGGACTTTTCATTGCACGGGTCGCTCGAGAACCGCAGACCGTGGAAGTGCGCAGATCTTTTCCGGTCCTTCAGAAGCTCGGCGAGCTCTCCAGCATCCTCCAAAGCTTTGTGATAATGAGCGCGAAGCCGCTCGCGTGCATCGCCTGCCCAGTCCTGGCAGGCATCATGGGGCAGAAAATCCCCCTGGTAGATCGCCAGCGTGCTTTCGTATGCCTCGAGCGCCCGGGCGGCATCGCCGGACCGTTTCAAACGCGTCGCCTGTCCGAACCGTTTTCGGAATTCCCCCACATCGGTCCAGGCCCTGGCGCTGTTGAGTGCAAGCACGTCGTGCTCGCTCTGAATGCAGAATACGTCCTTTCCCGGTGCAGGCACGGCAGCAGGTTGAAGCGCTTTCCGCATCCGGTGCAGCATGACATTGTATGCCAAACGCTGCTTTTCCGGTTCAACGTCCGGCCAGAGCATTTCCACGACCTGCTCCCGCCGCAGTTTTTGGTCGTCCTGAGCCAGAAGCATCTTGAGCAGGGTCCTGGACCGCTTGCTTTTCCATGCCGAATCGCTGAGAACCGCATGGTCCAGTTCCACCCGGAAGTCGCCGAGGCAGTAGATCTGAAGACGGGGAGCCCGTTGTATTCCCGGAAGAGCAGCGAGAAGGTCGGTACAGTAGTCGGTGCAGATCTCCTGCGCCATGGCCTCCTGCGCCAGTTGGGAAAGTTCAGCAACATCGAACAGTGCATAGTAGGTGAATCCCCGTTCCTGGCCGATGGAAAAACCTGCCCGTAAGTGCTTGTTGGCGAGGTCTGCTTTTTTTGACTTCTTATAAAGCTGGGCGAGCACCAGGTGGGCGTTTGCCTCCTGCTGCGCGGCCTTGACCTGCTGAAGCATCCTGAGCGCGTTCAGAAGTTCCTGTTCCGCACGACGGTGCTTGCCGAGCTTCATGAGGATTGCGCCGCTCGCGATGAGATAAATGGCATGGAACAGCCTGCTTCCCGATTGCGTGCGTATGGACAATGCCTGGTCCGACTCGGTCTTTGCCAGCATGATCCTGCGCCGGAACATATGGGAGATGGCGAGCAGATGGGCTGCGGACGCGGTGAAAAAGGCGTCCCCCGACTCTGCGCCCCGGCGTTTGCACTCGCCCAGCAACTGCTCTGCTCCGCGATGATCTCCCCGGGCTATCTTGAGCCACCCGCCGATGACGAGCGCAAGGGAACCGATCGAGCCGAGACTGAAGGCATCGACGAGCGCCGTGCATTGAACAAGTGTCTCCTCTGTCTCTTCAAAGTTCCCCTCGAACAGGGCGGTCATGGCCTGGATCAAAAGCAGCGCAGCAAGGCTTTCCTGTTCTTCGGGGACCGCGGCATGGGCTTCGAAGCCTTTCTGCAGCGCCTCCCGGGCCAGTCGGAAGTCCCCCTGGTAGAGCGCGCTCGGAACAAGGTAGAGAACGCAGGCAATACGGGACACCGGGTCGTTCTGTTCCGAAAAAAGGTCCTGTGCCCGCAAAAGGGAGGTGGTGGCCTGTTCGAGCTTGCCGATGAAGAACCAGGCCGTGCCCAGGGCGAGCTGCAGCCGGGCCCGTGCTGCGGCCGGGAGACGGCTGGTGCGCTCCAGGAACGCCTGCGCCAGCAAGGCCGTGCGTCCCATCCGCGGGAAATCGCCGCCTGCGTGAAAGCAGGCATCGATGATCCCGCAGAGGCAGGCCACCTCTCCCTGAGAACGGCGGCCGGCTCCCTTCTCCTTGCGGAACCCGGTCCGTGCGCGGTCCAGGAGGACAAGCGCTTCGGCGGGAGCGCTGAACCGTACGGCGGCGGCGCGAAAGAACAGGAACCACGGCCGGTCCCGCTCACCTGCAGGCAGGGCATGTATCCACCGGAGCAGCGTCTGGACCTGTCCGCGCGCAAGCACGTTCCGGCCGCAGGACTCTATCAGGCTGACGGCCTTTTCGGTCTGGCCTGCTGCAAGCGAGAGGTCTATGGCGCGCACCGGGTCGTCAGCCTGCTCGAAGTACCGGATCGCCGTCGTGAAGAGCTTTTGCACCACAGCGGGTTTTGCTTCTGCGCGCAGTTTTGTTAACAGGAATTCCTGAAACAGGGCGTGGTAGCGGACCACGGCCTGATCGCCCGTGACGGAAATAAAAAGATTCCTGCTCTGCAGCTCATGCACCACGGACAGGACCGATCGTTTTTCCGCATCAGCCGTCAGAGGCAGGCGGGTCAGCTGCCCGATGAGCGCGAGGGGCAGCCAGTTGGTGATGGAGGTGCGGAGGAGAAAGGCCTGCAGATCGGGAGCAAGCAGGGAAAAGACCTCTTCCGCTAGATATTCAAAGACCGCGGGCTGAAGCGTGTCAGGATGGCGGGAGCCAAAGGTCGTGCTGTTGTTCAGCGCCGAAGACTGAGCAAGATATTCGTGCGAGAGAACCAGTCCGGCTGGCCAGCCTTCGGTCCTGCGGTTGATGCGCATGCTCTCTGCGTGGTCCATCGCCATCCCGAAGACATCGCAGAAGAGTTCGTGCGCTTCGGCGTCGCTGAATGCGAGGTCCTGTGCCGTAAGGACGCCGAGCATGCGCCGGGCGCGCAGCCTGGCGATCTCAAGCGACGGCTGTGTCCGGGAAATGATGATGAACCGGATGTGCGAAGGCGTTGCGGCGATAAGTGTTTGCAGGAGCAGGTCGAATTCCGCTGACGAGGGTACGGTGTGGTAATCATCGAGCACGAGAATGCCCGGTTGCGCGAGGCTGCTGAAGGCCTGGTTCACCCAGCGGTGCATGGCTGCTGCTTCACGGGAAGCGCTGAGATCGTGCTGCGGGACAGGCGGAAGGCTGACGGTCTGGCCCGGCCAGGCGCGCTTGAGCGCCTCTGCGAGGTTGGCGAGAAAAACAGCCGGGTCGCCATCCTCCCGGTCCAGCGTATACCACGCAGCAGGTGTGGTGAGCGCATGAACATGGGTTGCGACGAGCGTGCTTTTGCCCTGGCCGGCCTGTCCATGGATGATGATCAGCTTCTTCTCGTCCCACTCCTGCAGTTTGTTCAAAAGGCGGTCGCGTTCGAGCGCGCGTGACGAAGAGGGAGGGGTCAGTTTGGCGAGATTCAAGAAGGCTCCTTTCATAACAGAAGCTATGAAGTGCAATGCCTTTCCCCTGGCATGGTTGCCGAACGGGGCTCTCGAAGACGGGGACTGCAATACCGGAAAAAAACGAGACGCTCAGGAAATGTTCAGCGATCTTTACGAGCGCCGGACAATGCTTTTGAAATCGTATTCAGGATCTCTTCCAATGCAACGGGCTTTTTTATGAAGTAAAGCCCCTGCTCCGTCAGGGAGACCGGGGAGTCGCCCACATAACCGGAAATGAAGACCACGGCAATTCCCGGTCTGAGCGCGCCGAGCGTATCTGCCAGCATCCGGCCGGTCATGCCCGGCATGATCAGGTCGGTCAGCAGCAGGTCGATGTTTCCTTCGTGTGCGTTACTTGCCGCAAGGGCATCGTGGCCGTTTGACGCTTCCAGCACGCGGTAGCCTTCTGATTGCAGCATCTCTGCAATGACCGCGCGAACATCCGGCTCATCGTCTACGAGCAATATGGTCGGTGCTTTTTTCCGCTCCACGGCTTCTCCCCGGCGATCTTAACGGTCAGGACGGTTATGAATATAGCATAAAGCCGTGCGCAACGCCACCACTTCAGGACATCTCCTGCTGCTACGGTCGACCGGCTGCAGGAAGATAAAAAACATTACATTGACAGTATTCTTCAGGATGTGGTATTCATTCTTCATTCTTTTTCAGATCAGACGATTGGGACCGAAAAGCAAAGAACAAAGACGTCTCCCGCTGAGACGCAGAGTCGCAGAGAACTTCAACGGCTATGCCGTGGGCTTAAAATAAAAGGTCTTGCCTTCTCTGCGCCGCGCGAAATAGTCTTTCAGTTTCGAGTAGGATTTAATTTTACAATTGTCAAATGGAGCGCGACCCTGCAGGGAGATCTTGTGACCGCACTGATACAGAAAAGGACCATCCATCTACCGCCCCCGACCAACGACGACCGCCGGGCGCACGACCAGCGGATCGAGGACTCCATCGGGCTTGGCCCCTTAGCTATCCCGCTTGCGGTCCTGAAAAAACTTCCCGCACTCGTGAGCGGCCGGCAGCCTTTTTCCTGCATGGTCGGGCGGACCTTCGCGGGGTACCGCCTCATTGACGTCGGGGGCGAGCGCTCCTATTCCCTGGCGCTCGACCTGGGGACCACGAATCTCGTGGCCTTGCTCTACGACAACGCCAGCGGACAGGATGTGCTGACGAGAAGCCTGGAAAATCCGCAGGTCAGGTACGGCAGCGATATCATGACACGCCTGCACAACGCCATGTCGGCCCGCAGCGAGGATGTGTACGGAGCGCTGATCAACGGCACGAATGAGCTCATTGCGGATCTCTGCAGCGAAGCCGGCATCGACAAGAACGACATTCACGCTATGACGGTGGCGGGCAACACGGTCATGACCCATTTCTTCCTCGGTCTCGATATCCGCACGATCCCCGTCGATCCCTATGTGCCGGTGGCGGGAACGCCGGGGTTCTTTAACGCCCGGGAACTGCAGCTGCACCTGAATCCCGAAGCGCTGGTGTATGTGTTCCCGAACGCAGGCAGCTATGTCGGCGGCGACATAACCGCGGGGATCCTCTCGTCGGGCATGTTCCGCACCGGGAAGATCTCGATCCTGATCGATGTGGGCACCAACGCCGAGGTGGTGATCGGGAACCGGGACTGGATGATCGTCGGCGCAGGTGCGGCCGGTCCCGCGCTCGAGGAAGGCATCAGCAGGATCGGGAAACGGGCCAGGAAGGGGATCGTCTACGATGTAACGATAGACGGCCCGAACATCTCCTGCAAGACCTTTGACCAGGGGCCGCCGGAAGGCATCTGCGGCTCCGGCATGGTGAGCCTGCTCTATGAGCTGTATAGGGCGGGAGTGATCGACCAGAGCGGGGTCTTAAGGCCCGGCAGGCACGTGACGACCCGGGAGGGAGAACCGGCATTTACGATCGCCTGCGACTGCCGCGACGCGCTTTACATCACACAGAACGAGATCCAGAGCTTCATGAAATCGAAGGCAGCCATGTTCACGCTGCTTCTGGTGCTCACCCGTTCGGTCGGCATCTCCTTCGGCGATATCGAGAAGGTCTATGTTGCCGGAGCGCTCGGTACGGGCATTGATGCGGAAAAAGCGGTTGGCATCGGCATGCTGCCGTCCTGGCCCGCATCGATCGTCGCACCGCTCGGGAACTCATCCCTTGCCGGAGCGCGCCGGCTGCTGAAGGAGGTCGAGCTGCTGGAGGAGATCAATGCCATTGCAAGAAAGATTACCTACAAGCCCATGGACGACGATCCTGAGTTCATGAAGGAATATCTGGGGGCGGTCTTCATTCCCCATACGAACCCGGAGATGCTGAAGGCATGACCGGCCTGACCACGACAAGCTGCAGAACTGAAAAAACGGGGCTAAAGGCATCTCTCGCAATGGCCGAGAAGAGGGCCACGCTGAGCTCGCAAAGGACGCAAAGAAAAGCTTAAAAAACGGCTTGCCTTTGGCTTTAAATTTAAGTCAATAAAGTTTTGAATCAGGGTTCCTTTGCGCTCTTTCTCCGCATTGAGGCCGGCCGGCAGGTCTTTTTCAGGACAAAAAAACCGGCCATGAGTTTCATGGTCGGCTGATACATAGATAAAAAAAGGCGTTGCCTGCGGGCCAAGGATTTTAACGCTCCGCGGGGCCGGCTGATACTTACGGGAATTCAACGATTCACTTCTTTGGCTCTGCTACTGCAGACCCGCTGAACTCCATTGATCCCTTTCTCCCGTTGTTGCAGCCGGCTTAGGGTTTTGCGGGTGTTCCAGTCATCCTGAACCCTGAAGAAGGGAAGCCTGACCACTCAACTTGCAGTCCACTTTCCAATCTCGGCATATCAGAACGACCGTCCTTCTTCCCTGTTAAGCGGTGTTAAAAAGCGTACACCGATCGGTGCTGGTCCGGCAACGCCGTTTTATATTTTCTCCGTTTCAAAGATCAATCATCTGTTGATTCAAGTATAGCACAGTCTGTCAAGAGCTGCAGAATATTTAAAATTGTCTTGACCGTCCCTGTAATTGCCTTTACTATTTATTCACTACCTATGGATATGATAAGACCATCAAAGCAGGAGTTTAACGAGGCGGTGCGCGGCAACCGTATTCTGCCGCTTTATGCCGCGATCGAAATCCCTGCACTCACTCCCCTTGCGGCGCTCGATGCCCTGCGGTCAGGAGGCCATGCGGTGCTGCTCGAGAGCGCCCGCGTCAATGAGCGAACGGGAAGGTACTCCTTTGTCACGGCAGACCCCTACCTCATTTTCCGGTCAACGGGCGAGAACGTGGAGCTGAGCCTGCCGGCAACGCCTGCGGGCAAGTACGGACGGCGCGCGACGGTTAACAAAAAACCGCTCTTAAAGCTCCGTGAACTTTTGGAGAATTACCGCACAGAACGCATCGAAGGCCTGCCGCCGTTCCAGGGCGGCGCAGTCGGTTTTTTTTCCTACGACTTTGTTCGTCAATTCGAAACGGTTCCCGAGCAGGCGAAACGCGACCTCGATATTCCCGAAGCCTATCTGGTGTTCGTGGACATGGTGGTCGCCTTCGACCATGTTCTGAACCGGGCATGGATCATCGTGAACCCCGGCGCCCGGGAACAGGAGATGGGATACCGCAGGCCGGCTCCTGACCAGTGGGACCGCTTGTACGACGAGGCTGCTGCAAGGATCGATGATGTTCAGAGGAAACTCCTGTCCTGTGCGAACGCGGGCGATGCCGAAGCTTCGGCGGATGGGGTCAAAGGGATCCAGCTTGAGCCCAATATGCCGCGTGAGGCTTTCGAATCAATGGTCACCCGCTGCAAGGAATATATTTCTGCCGGCGATATTTATCAGGCGAACCTTTCCCAGCGCTTTACCGCAGATATCGGCGACAGAGACCCGCTCCGCCTTTACCGCATCCTGCGTGAGATCAATCCCTCGCCCTTTGCCGCCTTTCTGGACTTCGAGGGGCTGCAGCTCGTCAGTTCTTCTCCGGAGCGGCTCGTAAGGCTCGTGAAAGGCGTGGCGGACACGCGGCCCATAGCCGGTACGCGCAGACGGGGCAGTGACAGCTTAGAGACGCGGGTGCTGTCCGCAGAGCTCCTGACGAACGAGAAGGAGCGCGCGGAGCATATCATGCTGCTCGACCTGGAGCGGAGCGACCTCGGCCGGGTGTGCGACTACGGTACGGTCGCCGTGGACGAGCTGATGGTGGTCGAGGATTATTCGCACGTGATCCATATCGTTTCGAACGTTCGCGGCGTGCTGTCACCGGGAAAGGACGCCTGCGACCTCATCCGTGCCGTGTTCCCGGGCGGCACGATCACCGGAGTGCCGAAGGTGCGCTGCATGGAGATCATCGACGAGCTCGAGCCCGTCGCACGCGGACCCTATACCGGGTCCATCGGGTATCTGGCGAACACGGGAGACCTTGACCTGAACATCATTATCCGGACCTTCGTGGTCAAGGATGGGAAAGCCCATGTGCAGGTCGGGGCGGGCATCGTCGCAGACTCCGTTCCCTCGCGCGAGTATGAGGAAACGCTTGAGAAGGCAGAGGCCCTGAAAAAGGCTGCAGAAAGACTTTAAAATAGTTTCTCTGTCTTTCGCTTGTTCCCGCACTGCTTTCACTATAAGGTAACTTCGATATTCGCCGCCAGCCCTCTGAGATTCAATAGCAGTATGTCTGCGTTTTTTTTCGCTTATCTCCCTGTTTTGTTGCCTCAATTCCGCTCTTCCCGGTGTTTTCCCTGTTGCAACTTTCACCCACTTGCGCTATAGTAGCCGAAATCTGGTGAAAGGAGCCTTCGCTATGTTCCTGGTGGAGCTCGTGATGCAGGGGATCCGGGGCTTTCGAGAGCTGGCCCGCCTCAGGTTCCAAAACGGTTTCAATCTCGTTGCTGCAGGCAACGAGGCCGGCAAAACCGCGGCAGTGGACAGCATGCAGCGGCTGCTCTTTCCCGTGGACCAGCCCTCACGCATGGCATCGCTCATATCGCGGCAGGTGCCCGACGCCTCCCGCGGCGCGCTGGTCGTCTATAGCGACGACGGCAGCTACTACCGGTTGATCCAGGATTTTTCCAAGCGCGCAGTGAACCTTTCAAAATATAATCCTGCCACCAAAGAATTCAGCCTCCTGTACAAGACTTGGGAAAGCGCTGTGCCTTTCATGGCAGGAATGACCGCCGGCATCACGGAAGAGGAATACGCCAGGATCTTTATTATCCGCAGGGACCAGCTTACCGTTAGTTCCGCCAGTTCCGCAGCCCGGCCCGCAGAACCCGCGGTCGCCCCAACCTCCGGGAACAACCCTGCTCCGAAATCCGGCAAGACCGCGGCCGGCGAAGCAAGGCTTGCCGAGCTTCGCGAGACGCTTCGCAAGGCAGAGGAAGCAGCCGATGCCGAATATCAGATGCAGTCGGGCAAACTCAAACTTGAGGAACTGCGCAAGAAGCTGGAGTCCCTCGACGAGATCGATCATAAATATGCTGAAATGGATGCGCGCCTCGAAGAGCTGAAGGGCTGTGCAACGCTGCCTTTGAACCTGGCCGAGCTGGTCGACGCCCATGTGGAGCAGCAGGGCAAAAAAATGGCCGACTCCGACGACCTGCACGAGCAGATCATGCAGCTCAAGGAGCAGCTGGACAGCATGCCGGCAGCGAACATTTTTTCCGACAAGCTGTTCATCGCCGGAGCTGTTGTGGCGGCCTTGTCGTTCATTGCCGCGCTCACGGTGCTTACGCCTGAGCAGTCCCACTACTTTCCACTCGGCATTCTCCTAGCCGCCATCCTCGTTGTCGCTGCCTGGTACAACAGCACGCGCAGCAGTGCTCAGCGCAAGGTAGTGCAGAAGGAGATCGGCGCGCTTGAGGCCGACAAGATCGCCCTGGAAAAGAACTTTGAGCAGGGCGGGGCTGCCATCATGGCCTGTATGAAGTCAACGGGATCGAATACCACGGAAGAGCTGAAGGAAAAAGTGGATAATTACCGTCATTTTCTCTCGCTCCGTGAAGAGATCGCCGAGCAGCAGCAGCGAATTTACGGCGGCGTAACGCACAAGGCGCTCCTCGAGGACTACCAGAACCAGCAGTTGGAGGTCATTGAGCTTGAGAAGGCCGCCCGGGCCTTGGCACACAATGCAGTTGATACGTACAGCATCAGGCAGGATATCGAACGGATCGAGTCGGAACTGCACGCTGACGGCTCGTCAGCATCCCCCTTTGCTTGGGATGGCGGCATGCAGGACCTGGGCGCTCCTGCCGGCCCCCCTGACGACGCCGGGGTTGCTATGCAGGGGAGGGGTTTCCTGGCAGAGCTCGCCATCGCGAGCCGCATCGGCGCGCTCGAAATGGAAACGCTCATTCCTGCAGCGGAGGCGGCTGCGCAGCGAAATCTAACGGCCATCACGGCGGGTAAATATGTTCGGATCGAGATCGCCGGCGACGCCGGGCCGGTGGTACATGACAAGGACAACACTGCGGTGCAGGTTTCGGACCTGAGCCCCAGTACGCAGGAACTGGTCTCCTTCTGCATCAGGACCGGGATCGTCGAGGCCCTGGCCGGAAAACGGCGGCTGCCGCTTTTGCTGGATGACCCGCTCGCCGGCTTCGACCCAACGCGACAGACGGCGGCATGCCAGGTCCTCCGCGCGCTCGGCACCAGGACCCAGGTGATCCTTTTCACGTCGAATCCCGCCCTCAAGACGGTCGGCGATGTGTTTGCGGAGCTCAAATAGGTGAAGGGCCGGTTCATCACGTTCGAAGGAATCGAAGGTTCGGGCAAGTCCTCTCAGATCACCTTGTTTGCCGACCATCTGCGATCGCAGCATCGGGCAGTCACGCTTACCCGGGAACCCGGCGGAACGCCGATCGGCGACCAGGTAAGGAAGATCCTCCTCGATCCCGGGAACAAAGCCCTTGACCCGTCCGCGGAACTGCTGCTGTACGCCGCAAGCAGGGCGCAGCATCTTAAGGAAGTGATCCGTCCCGCGCTCCAGCGCGGCGACATAGTCCTGTGCGACCGGTTCTCCGATGCGACGATCGCCTATCAGGGATACGGACGCGGACTGGACCTGGACAGGATCCATGTTCTTGACCGGCTCGTGACCGAAGGGATGCGGCCGGACCTCACGATCGTCCTTGATGTGGATGCAGCCGTGGGCCTTGCCCGGGCCCGCGGCAGGAACGACCAGCAGGGGCTCGAGGCGGAAGCCCGGTTCGAAAATGAGGAGCTTGCGTTCCATGAGCGCGTCCGTCAGGGGTACCTGACGCTGGCCCGGGAAGCGCCGGACCGCATGAAGGTCGTTGACGCGGCGCTCTCGCCGCTCCAGGTACAGGAAACAATCAGGGAGATCGTGGACCGCAGTTTGATCGGGGCTCCGCGAGCGTGATGTGCATGATCGCTATTACCATGACAGCTGCAGGCATCAGTTCATCCTATGTCCTTTAACGAAATCGAAGGCCACGAGCGGCCGCTGCAGGTCCTGAAGCGGGCACTTGCCCATGGGACGCTTGCCCATGCCTATCTGTTCTCAGGCGAGTCCGGCATCGGCAAGAGAATGACGGCACGCGCTCTTGCAGCAGCCGTGAACTGCCGTGCGGCGTCTCCCGACGGCGGATGCGGCAGCTGCCCGACCTGCCGCAAGGTCGCGTCGGGAGGCCATCCGGATGTGCACCTCCTGGCCGCCGACGGGAACGAGATCAAGATCGACCAGGTGCGGGAGGCGCAGGCCGACCTTTCGCTCAGGCCGTTCGAAGGGAACAAAAAGGTCCTGATCGTTGACGGAGCGGAGGGGCTGAACGCAGCCTCGGCCAATGCGTTCTTAAAGACCCTCGAAGAACCCCCGGGTGATGCCCTCATTATCCTGATCACGGCCATGCCGCAGAGCCTGTTGCCGACCATCCGGTCACGATGCCAGGAGATCGTGTTCCAGCTGCTGTCCCGGCAGACCCTTGCTGCCGCCCTGGTGCGCAAGCGGGGCCTTTCGGAAGAAGACGCATGGTTCGTCGCGGCGCTGGCGCAGGGGAGTATGGGCCGCGGCATCGAGATGGACGTTGAAGCGGAGAAAACGGTCCGCGACGAGGTCTTGACGCTCTGGAGCGGGCTGGGGCGCATCAGTCCCGGAGAGGCGCTGCACCAGGCCGAGTCCTATGGAAAGGACCGCGAACGGCTTGACCGCCTGCTCGACATCGGGATCGAATGGCTTCGCGATGCCGTGGTCTATGGCGAGACCGGCGAAGAACGCCTGCTCGTCAATGGAGGCCGCCGGGACCTGCTCCGGCAGTGGTGCGAACACCGGCCGCTTCCGGGGATGCTGCTCGACCTGGAGCTGTTCATTTCGAGCAGGAAGCTCCTTGACCGCCGCGTCAGCGCGCAGCTGGTTGCCGAGAACCTGCTGCTGAAGCTCGGCAGAGCATAAGCGCCCGGCTGACCGGGACAGAACAATAATCGACCAATGAGAAGAGATGACTGATACTATCATGAAGATCGCAGGCATACGGTTTCGGGACAATTGGAAAGTATATGATTTTGACGCAACAGGCCTTGAGCTTTCGATCGGCGACCAGGTGATCGTTGATTCGGACCGGGGGCTGGGCATGGCCACGGTGGTGCGCATCCGAAAACCGCAGGAGCCGGCCGTTGCCGAGTACGACCTGTCCGCGCCCGGACCGGAACCGGCATCGGCGGAGGAAGCGGCCCCGGCCGCCGCGGCCGCTGACCAGGCGCCGGCTCCGAAGCTTCTGCGCAAGCTCGTTCGCAAGGCCAACGAGGACGACCTTGCGCGGGAAAAAAAGAACCGTGAGCGCGAGGCCGAAGCGTTCGCCCTGTCGCAGGACATGATCGCCGAGCGGGAGCTCCCCATGAAGCTGATCCGCGTCGAGTATTCCCTCGATGCGACGCGGGCCACTTTTTTCTTTTTCTCCGAGACGAGGATCGATTTCCGCGACCTTGTGAAGGACCTTGCCTACAAGCTCCGGAGCAGGATCGAGATGCGCCAGATCGGCGTGCGCGATGTGGCCCGCCTGATCGGCGGATTCGGACCCTGCGGCCGCGAGCTCTGCTGCTCATCCTTTTTAAAGAACTTCGAACCGGTCTCGATCCGCATGGCCAAGAAGCAGGAGATGGTGCTCAATCCCGCAAAGATATCGGGCGTCTGCGGCAGGCTGCTCTGCTGCCTCTCCTATGAGTTCGAGATGTACGAAGAGAACAAGAAGGACCTTGCCGGCATGCGCCAGGCCGTGATCCAGGTCAAGCGCGATGAAGAGGAGCGCCGCATCACCGAAGCACGCCAGGAAGAGGAGCGCCACCAGGCCGAGGAACGAAAGCGGCAGGAGGAGCGGAAAAAGCCTCAGGAACAGCGCCGGGAAAAACAGCGCGAGAAGCCGCGGGAGAAGCCGCGGGACGAGGCCGCCCCGTCGGGCGGCGCCAAGACCGAGAAGCGGCGTGAACCGCAGCAGGATAAAAAGCAGCGGGGCCGTGGGGGAAAACCCAGGGACCGGCAGCAGCCGAAGCAGGAAGGCGAAGGCTCGCAGCAGGAGCGGCCGCAACAACAACCGCGCCAGCAGCCACAGTCCCCGTCTCAGCCGGAACAGCCGCAGCTGGAAGGCCAGCAGCCGTCGCAGCAGCAGGGCGAGGCAGGAGAAAAGAGCGGGAAAAAGAACAAAAAACGTTTCTGGCGCAACCGCAAGAAGAAGCCGGGACAGGGAGACAAGCCGCAGACAGGTCCGGGCGGCGGCGGAGGCCAGGGCGAGTAGTTCTGATCGTGCGGTTTTTCGCTGGCAAGGGAATAGGGGCCTTCCTTGGTCCACTGCGATTCAAAATTGATACGCTCGTAAAAAGTCATTATCCACCGCCGAGACGCAGAGGCGCAGAGAAGTGCCCCTTGAAAAGAGTAAAGGTTTTCTCTGCGTCTCTGCGCCTCCGCGGTAAAAATCCGACCGGTATTAAAAAACGATGACAAAAAAATTCTACATTACGACCCCGATCTATTATGTGAACGACGTGCCGCACATCGGGCACGCCTACACGACCATTGCCGCGGATGTTCTTGCGCGCTATCACCGCTTGATCGGAGACTCCGTATTCTTTCTTACGGGTACGGACGAGCATGGTCAGAAAGTCGAGAAAGCCGCGCAGGAACGTGGGCTTTCGCCGAAGGCCCATGCGGATAGCATGACTATTAATTTTCAACGACTATGGGAAAAGCTTGAAATCTCGAACGATGCCTTCATGCGAACGACGGATCAAGCGCACATTGCCGTTGTGCAGGAACTACTTCAGAACCTCAAGGACAAGGGCGAAATAGAGCGACGGACATACGAAGGCTGGTATTGCACACCCGATGAAAGGTTCTGGACAGAAAAAGAGATAGTCGAAGGTAAATGCCCTGATTGCGGTAGGCCTGTTGAGCGGATATCCGAGGACAATTACTTTTTTCTGATGAGTAAGTATGGCGATGCGCTCAAAGATTATATTCAGAAGAACCTAAATTATATTCAACCAGAGAGCAGACGGAATGAAGTAATTGGCTTTTTAGAGTCGCGGAAACTCGGAGATCTTTGCATCTCGCGTCCTAAGACGCGGCTCTCGTGGGGAATCGAGCTGCCCTTCGATCGCGATTTTGTTACCTATGTTTGGTTTGATGCGCTTGTAAACTACTTCTCAGCAACGCGCTACCTCAGTCCGTTAGCCGACGGATCAAACAATCCTACGGTCCGTGAAAAATTCTGGTGGCCTGCGGATCATCATCTTGTGGGCAAAGATATCCTGACCACGCACTGTGTGTACTGGTCCACGATGCTGATGGCGCTGAGGCTTCCGCTCCCTAAGAATATCTTCGCCCATGGCTGGTGGACACAGGACGGAAAAAAAATGTCGAAATCAGTAGGCAACGTGATTGACCCAAATAAGGTCGTTGATCAATATGGGGCCGATGCCTTCCGATATTTTGTTCTGCGTGAGATGCCCTTTGGCGCGGATGGTGATTATTCTGAAGCGGCAATGACTACTAGGTTCAACACTGAGCTAGCCAACGATCTGGGTAATCTTTTGTCTCGCGTTCTTACCATGGTCGGCAAGTATTTCAATGGGAAAATACCCGATAACGGTACGGAAACCGATATTGATAGAGACTTACGGATTGTAGCCGAAGGGGTTCCCTCTAAAATTGCGGAAGACCTTTTACCTGAGACAGAGAGCGGATACGCATTTACGCATCTGTCATTTGCGATGTACTTGAAAGACGTATGGTCGCTCGTGACCCGGGCGAACCGGTACGTGGAAGAGAACGCACCCTGGACGCTCGCCAAAAAGAACGATCTGGAACGGCTCGGCAGCGTACTGTACAACCTTGCGGAGTCGCTTCGGTTGATCGCGCTGTATCTGTCCCCGGTGATGCCGTCAACAAGCCAGAAAATATGGGACGCCCTCGGCATCGACAAAAAGATCGGCGCGTGCCGCATGGATGAAGAACAATCGTGGGGGAGGTCCGCGGTCGGGACCGCCATACAGCCGGGCGCTCAATTGTTCCCGCGGATAGACCAGAAAAAGAATACGGAGAAGAAGATGGAAAAAGCAGAGCAGGAAAACAAGCAGGAGATCAAACAGGATGCCCAGCAGGCAGCTCCTGTCGCGCCCGCAGCAGTTCCCGTCGCGGCAGCCAAGGACCCGATCGGGATAGAAGACTTTATGAAGGTCGACCTCCGGGTCGGCAAGATCGTCGCGGCCGAGCGCGTGGTGAAGTCGGACAAACTGGTGAAGCTCCAGGTGGACATCGGCACCGAGACCCGCCAGGTCGTCGCCGGCATCGGCAAGAGTTACCCACCCGAGGAGCTGCTGGGCAAGACCATCGTCATCGTGGCGAACCTGAAGCCTGCCAAGCTCATGGGGATCGAGTCCCAGGGCATGCTGCTTGCCGCAAGCAACGGGGACCTGCTTGCCGTGGCCACCTTTGACCGGGAGACGAAGGCCGGAAGCAGGGTGAAGTAAACATATTGCGGATTTCGGATTGCGGATTGCGGATTTAAAATCAAAAAATGCGGGGCGGGTTTAAGACCCGCCCCTGCTTATTGGTGGAACCATGCTGATCGATACTCATGCGCATCTGGAGATGCGGGAATTCAACGACGACCAGGACGAGGTGATCAAACGCGCCCGCGAGGCCGGCGTGGAGTACATCCTTACCATCGGCACGACCCTGGAGTCGAGCAGAGACGCGGTCATGCTCGCGGAC
>Ga0334722_10002693_pt1 | contig 19773 bp, 18 predicted proteins | sample C3_bottom_MG_FD_207210 | JGI IMG/M metagenome (GOLD analysis project Ga0334722, IMG submission 207210) | Sediment microbial communities from Yellowstone Lake, YNP, Wyoming, USA - C3_bottom | ecosystem: Environmental > Aquatic > Freshwater > Lake > Sediment | place: USA: Wyoming | collected...
CGGCTCCGGCAGGACGACCAGTATCCCGTGGTCGGAGAAAAGAAAAAAGTCCAGGATGTTGAAGGACGTTCCGGCCCCGAGGTCCATGAGGATGTAGTCCGCGTCCAGCGTCTCGAGGTGCCGGAGCAGCCGGGTCTTCTGGGCGAAGTTGGGATTGGCTGCGTCGAGGAAATCCTGCGCGCCGCTGATGAGGTTCAGGTTGGGGATGGCCGTCTTGATGATGACGTCGTTGATGTTCTCGACGCGCCGGTTCAGGAAGTCCGACAGGGTCATCTCCGGGACGCCGATGCCGAGCGTGGTGTGGAGATTGGCGCCGCCCAGGTCAGCGTCCACGAGCAGGACCTTCTTCTTCATGCGGGCGAGGGTAATGCCGATGTTGCCGGTGATCAGGCTTTTGCCGATCCCGCCCTTGCCGCCGCCGATGGCCCAGATCTCCTTTTTCCAAAGGGCTTCCTGGAGTTCGATCATCCTTGCCTCGTGTTCTCCGATGCGATCGTTTCGTCCGCTGCTTCCGCTCCGTGCGCCTGCTCCGTTTCCGCTGCATCCAGGGCCTCGGACGCTTCTTCCTGCAGCGGTGCGTTTTCGCCACCGTTCCGCTCCGGAAGGTCTTCGACCATCGTGTTCTCTCCCGCGTCAAGCTCCTGGAACTCCTTCAGCGTGGGCAGGGACGAGAGGTCTTTCAATCCGAAATATTGCAGGAATTCGACGGACGTACCGTAGAGCATGGGCCTTCCGGCGACGTCCTTCTTTCCGACGATCTTCACAAGCCGGCGCTCCATGAGGCTTCGCACAAGTCCGCCGATGTTCACCCCGCGGATGGCCTCGATCTCCGGACGGGTGACCGGCTGTTTGTAGGCGATGATCGCCAGGGTCTCGAGCGCAGGATGCGACAGCCGCGTCGTGACCTTGACGGTCTTGAACTTTCTCACCCAGGGCGCCTGCTCGGGGCAGGTCGCGATCTGGTATCCGTTGGCCACTTCGGCCAGCATGACACCGGCGCCGCGGGCCTCGTAGTCCGCTTTGAGCGCCTGGAACTGCGCCTCGATCTGTTCTTTCGAGGCGTCCTCGAAGATGCCTTTGAGCCGTTCCACGGACAAAGGGCCTCCGCCGATGAACAGGAGCGCCTCGATAGCTGATTTCAGTTGATGATCTTCCAATTCATATCCTCTCATCTACATCAAATTAGGAAAACGCGTCAAACATCATTGAACCACGAAGAACACGAAGTTCACGAAGTAAAGATATAAACGTTTGAGAACGTCGGCTTTGTTCTTCTTCGTGCTCTTCGTGCTCTTCGTGAGCTTCGTGGTAGAGAACGGTTTGCTTTTTTCTCGTCAAACAGCTTTACATCCCCGCCGGATCGCCCAGCCTTCCCAGCGCCACCTTGGCGTTCATCTTCACATCGAGGTCGGTGCTGTCCAGGTGCTTCCGGATCAGCGGGATGGCTTCCTTCACCGCCTCGGGATTCGAAGTGCCGATGTTTCCCAGTGCCGCTATGGCGTTCTTGACGGCGTTGGGGTGGCCGCTGTCGAGGTACTTGATCAACCGGGGCACCAGGTCGGCCACTTCCTTCGGGTAATGCAGGCCGATGGCGCCCAGGGCGAAGAGCACGCCGCCGCAGGACGCTTCTTTCGAGAACTCCAGGACCTCGATGAGCTTGGGCAAAATGCCGCGGATCATCTGCGGTTCGATGATGCCCAGCTTGCCCAGTGCATGGGCCGCGGCCTCACGTTCGTCGTCGTCGCCCGATTCCAACATGGAGATCAGGCGGGGTGTGAGCCCCTTGACCAGTTCGATGAACGAGAACCCGATGTTGCCCAGGGCGTAGGCGGCTTCCTGCCGCACGAGGCTCACTTGGTGGTCCAGCAGGGCGGTGAGCTTCGGGATCGCGCGCTTCGATGCGTCCTCGTACCGGTAAGCAAGATTGCCCACGGCGTTCGCTGCGTCGATCTTTACGAACGGATCTGCCTCGTCCATGAGGGCGATGAGCCGGTCAATGTAGGGCCGCGTATCCTTGGGATAGTCGAACCCGACGCGCGACAGGACGTTCAGGACGCCCGTGCGCACGTCCCCGTCCTTTTCGGCGAGCATCTCCACGAGCTGGCCGACGAGCGTCCGGTCTGCGTAGACCGCGGTCTCCATCTCGCCGAACTTCTTTTCACGGGCCAGGGTCTTGATGTCCATAAGATCTGATGTAACCACGGATGAACACGGCAGAGTCAAGAGCATGAACACGAATTTCACGAATGATACAAATGGCACGAATGAAATGCCAAGAACGAGAAGTTATTCGTGTAATTCGTCAATTCGTGTCATTCGTGTTGAAGCCGTTGCTGTTACATGGGACGAAATATCTAAAATTACGCGAACAGATCGCCGGACGTCGGTGTCGCCTCGTCCGTCACGGCCTTCATGAGCCGGATGGCTCCGAACTGCTCGATCTGGACGGCCCGCACGATCCGGTTCTTCATGAGCTCCAGGAGCGCCATGAACGTTGCGATGATATGCGCCTTGGTGGTGCTTCCGTCGAAGAGGTCCGCGAAGAGCATGCTGTCCACCGATTCGAGACGGGCAAGGATGGTCGCGATCTTGTCGGTGATGGATACGGCTTCGGCCGTGATCTCGATGCCGGAGTCGGGCACGCGGTTCAGGACGTCCTTGAGCGCGGCGAGCAGGTCGAAGAGGTGAAAATCGAACAGGAGCGGCTGGTCGTCGGGCGGCAATTCGGGCGTAACCTCGGTCTCGCGGGTGTAGACCTTGGACCAGTCGTGCTCGCGCTGTTCCAGCGAAGCGGCGGCGTCCTTGAACCGTTTGTACTCCAGCAGCCGCCTGATGAGCTCGGCGCGCGGGTCCGTGCCGTCGTCGTCATCGTCGGGGTTCTCGGGCGGCGGCAGGAGCATCTTGGACTTGATGTGGGTCAGCGTTGACGCCATGACGAGGAAATCACCGGCGATCTCCATGTCGAGGCTTTTCATGAGCTCCAGGTATTCGAGGTATTGCCGGGTGATGGGTGCGATGGGGATGTCGTAGATGTCCAGTTCGTGCTTCTTGATGAGGTGGAGGAGAAGGTCCATGGGACCTTCGAAGATCTCGAGTTTTACATGATACGACATGGGTTCCTTCCCCCGCGGCGCATCCGGGGCATACTGACGATAAGATAACGAAAATTAGCGTTATTTGCCTGAAAAGTCAAGAGAAAACGTGTCAAGGGCGGCGTGTGGAGAGCGGGATGCGGTGTGTTGAGCGAAATCCCCGCTCTCTTGTTCTCACGACAGCCATCATGAGGAGCGTCGCGGCGCGGTGATCTCGTTCATTCGTTCGTTTACGAGCCAGGTGATCGCTTCGCTGCAGTAAAAAGGCCTTGTTTGCCTGCCGGATAGTTACGGGTCATGAGGCAACGCATTTAAAAGCATCGCTCGCCACTCCGTACTAGTGAACTGATATACTTGTACTGGAAGGGGTGCGGTCTATGGCAGCGGGATTTAACGGATATAAGGAAGAGGATATCCGCGGAATGATCCGGATGTGGGTGTCCGCAGACCGGGTCCCGAAGACGGTCAGGGTGAAGGACACAACCGACTTCTTTCAGGTGGACTACGATGATGTGGTCATATTGGGCGGCGTGCCGTACTTTGTCCGGAACAACGAGCGTGAGGGCAGGTTCGGGCTTGAGGACGAGCCGAAGTTCTGGGTCAAGCGGGCGATCGACCTCCTGACCGGAGAGACGAAGGTCCTGAAGTGGGTCTTCAGGGAGCGCTTCGAGGCGCGCATCGGCAACCTGGTGTTCGAATGCGTACGGAGCCCCCAGAAGGAGGCCCGGATCCTGGAACTGGTGCGCGGCCGGGGCGACTTCATGCAGGGGACGACAGAGAAGGACTCCGCCGGCCATCCGCTCCGCATTCTCGATTATATCCGCGGCAAAACGCTTTCCCAGGCCATACCCGTGATCGGATCCGGCCACGAGGACTTCTTTTATGGTCATTTTCCCATTGTGTTCGATGAGTATATCGGCTTCGTAGAGGCGATCCGCTTTCTGCATGAGCGCGGCGAGAAGCACGGCGACATACGCCGCGACCACCTTATCAAGGACGAGACGACGGGGCATTACCGGTGGATCGATTACGATTTCAACTACCGCCACGGTGAAAGCCGGTTTGCCTACGACCTCTTCGGCCTGGGGAACATCCTTCTATTCATCGCCGGCAGGGGCGACGTGACGACAAACCGACTGCTTGCCCGTGCGCCGGACATCCTGGACCGATTGACGTCGGATGACGTGAACATCGTGTTCCACAACCGCGTTGCCAATCTGAAAAAGGTGTACCCGTATATTCCGAACCAGCTGAACCGTGTGCTCCTGCATTTTTCCGCGGGGGCGCAGGTGTATTACGAGACGACAGAGGAACTGCTCGAGGACCTCGGCGAAGCGCGGGAGGAACTGGAACGGAAGTAACGGCAGACGCGGGGACGGGGGGACACGGAGACACGGAGATAGGGCAACATCGGACAAGGGGAGCATCGCAGAGAGGGACGAAAAGGAGCTGACCATGGAAACGAAGAACAGCAGCCAGCTGAAGGACAAACATTTTCTCATCGCTGTGGACGACTCCGAAAGCTCGAAGCGGGCCGTGCTGTACGTGGCGGACATCGTTGGCGGCTTCCCGGGGTTCGCCCTGACGCTGCTTTCCATCATTCCGGAGCCCGAAGAGGATTTTTTCGATTCCGAAGAGGAGCAGATCGCCTGGACGAAGGAAAAGCTTGAGGCGGCGAACCGCATGCTCGAGAACTATCGGCAGGTACTGATCCACTCGGGCTTCCCGCCGGATAAGGTGCGCGTCCGGTCCTGCGTTGGCGAGGAGCGGTCATTCTCCGAAGCGATCCTCGAAACGCGATGTGATCTCTCGTGCTGTACTATCGTCGTGGGCCGCCATCATAGATCAAAGACCGAGGAGTTCCTGTTCGGCAGTACCTCGACCCGACTTATACGCGAGGCAAAGAATTGTGCAGTGTGGGTGATTGAGTAGAAAAGGAACACTCGGGTTCTAAAATCATAGCTTTGCGTTCTCGCAAGTTTAACTCTTTGATTGACACCGTATCGCCCTCCGTTTATCATCGGTTTCAGAGTCATTAATAATCTGAACAAACTGAAAATATCAAGGCGTCTCTTGCAGAGTACGCGGAGGCCGCAGAGTTGACCTGTAACCTTTTGAGCTTTGAATTGTTGATGCAGGATCTCTCGTTAAGCTATGCGCCTCGTATTGGAAGCGCTTACCTTTGGCTGAAGAAAGTTTTTTGTAATTGCATCTGCCGCAAAATCATCTGTCGCTATTTAGCGATCGTCCGGGGGAGGGAAGGATGAGGAATCGTTCGATGCGGGTGGACAGGTCCTGCGATCGTGCTGTCGTCGCAATGCTGATCATCCCCGCAGTGCTGTTCCCCTCTCAGGTATTAGCCGCCCAGGTGGGTTGCTTTGTAACGGCAATGCTTCTCGGTTTGATGTTCATGGTCGGCCTCGGCATCACAGCGTTCGTAAAACATCTCCTTGCGAAATACGTCTGGAAGGTCCCGAAAACGCCGTGGCTCCGGTTCTTCGGTATCACCTGGCTGGAACTATTGCTCGGGATCCTGGTCTTCGCACTCGTCAGGACAAACTTCTGGCTCACGGTCGCGATCTATCTCCCCTTCGCCATGTTCGTGAACCGCGCGCTGCTTGTCCGGGTTCATCAGCCTGAAGGGGAGGCCGCGCCGTTCCTGCAGCGGTACGGAATCTTCCTGCTCCTTCCCGCCGCGCTTCCCCTGTCCATCCAGGTGGCCGGCGTGATCTGGAGCGCCATCACGAACCTCATTACTTTCTCCGACCTGAAGATGTAAAAGGGACCGGATCGCTCCAAATCGATTGCAACCGCTTCCCGGGCGGGGTTTATGAGATGTGTTTTTCTGTACATTTTTTCGGCCTTGTCTGTGGCGCCTGCCGTGAGGGTCGAATCAATAAACCCGCATGAAAATTGACTAAATATGGTATCAGTTTAACCTTGACTCCACAATATGTTGTGGTATACTTTCCATCGTTATTCCCTGATTTTACAAGTTCATCTGCACGTCAACAGAGCATTCCCAACTTCTACTGTAAGCCAGGTGAGATGCAGCGTATGACCGAAGGCAAGCCAACGCTTCACGCAACAATCGCGCAGATCGTGTTCTATCGCATCGTCCAATAATCAGCCGGGGCGGTCACCAGTGACCGTCCCGCATTTATTTTTTATTTCTTTCCAAGGGGGCTTTACCATTATGAAAAGTGCGGTGACCGCGGGAACGGCATCCGGTGCAGGGCTTCAGCTTTCGGAAAATTGCCTGAGGGTGCTGGAAAAACGCTACCTCAAACGCAACGAGGACGGCACCGTCGTGGAGACGGCCGTGGATATGTTCCAGCGGGTCGCCCGGACCATCGCAGCAGCCGATGCCACCTACGGCAAAAAGCCCGAGGAGGTCGAGCGGACCAGCCAGGAGTTCTACCGGCTGATGACCTCGCTCGAGTTCCTGCCGAACAGCCCGACCCTGATGAATGCCGGGCGCGAACTGGGGCAGCTGTCGGCCTGTTTCGTGCTTCCTGTAGGGGATTCCATGGACGAGATCTTCGAGTCTGTGAAGCATGCGGCGCTCATTCACAAGTCCGGAGGCGGCACCGGGTTCTCCTTCTCCCGCATCCGGCCGAAGAACGATGTGGTGAAGTCGACCAAGGGTGTTTCATCGGGCCCCATCTCGTTCATGACCGTGTTCGATGCGGCCACGGAGACGGTAAAGCAAGGCGGCACGCGCCGCGGCGCCAACATGGGCATTCTCTCGGTGGACCATCCGGACATTCTGGACTTCGTCACCTGCAAACAGCAGAGTGACCGGCTGAACAACTTCAATATCTCCGTGGCATTCACCGATCCCTTCATGCAGGCCGTGGAGAAGGACGAGGAATATGACCTGGTCTCGCCGCGCAGCAGGAGCGTGGTCAAGCGGCTCAAGGCCCGGAAGGTATTCGATACGATCGTGAACATGGCATGGAAGAACGGCGATCCCGGCATTATCTTCCTGGACCGCATCAACCAGTACAATCCCACGCCTCAGGTGGGCAGGATGGAGTCCACGAACCCCTGCGGCGAGCAGCCGCTCCTCCCCTATGAGTCCTGCAACCTGGGCTCGATCAATCTGGCAACGATGGTCACGACGAAGGACGGAGCGCCTGCGGTGGACTTCGACAAGTTTCGCCACACCGTGCGCGAGGGGGTCCATTTCCTCGACAACGTCATTGACGTGAACCGGTATCCCCTCGATAAGATATCCGAGAACACCCGCGCCAACCGCAAGATCGGCCTGGGTGTCATGGGCTTCTCGGATATGCTGCTCCAGCTGGGTGTTCCCTACAATTCCGAGGACGCGGTCCGTATCGGCGGATCGGTCATGCAGTTCCTTACCGAGGAAGGCAGGAAAATGAGCGAGGAACTTGCCACCGAACGCGGCACCTTCCCGAACTTCAAGGGCAGCATCTACGACCGGCCCGGCCGGAAGCCGGTGCGGAATGCCACGGTCTCGACCATTGCGCCCACGGGCACGCTCTCGATCATCGCGGGCTGCTCCAGCGGCGTCGAGCCCCTCTTCGGCCTCACGTTCATACGGCGTGTCATGGACGGCGCGGAGCTGGTCGAGGTGAACCCGGTATTCGAAAGAACGGCCAAGGAGCGGGGGGTCTATTCCGACGCCCTCATGAAGGAGATCGCCGAGCACGGCGGGTGCACGGGCATCGAATCGGTGCCGGCCGACATCCAGCGGGTCTTCGTCACGGCCCACGACATCAGCCCCGAATGGCATATCCGCATGCAGGCCGCCTTCCAGCAATACACGGACAATGCCGTGTCCAAGACCGTGAACTTCCCCCACAGTGCGACAGCGAAGGACGTGGAGAAGGTGTACATGCTCGCCTATCAGCTCGGGTGCAAGGGCGTGACCATTTACCGCGACGGCTCCCGCGACGAGCAGGTGCTTTCCACCGGCGCCACCGACAAGGCACGGAAGGCTGCCCAATTGGCGGCCCTGGCCGCGTCCGCGCCGGAGCTCACCGAGGAAAAGAAGCCGAGAAAGCGCCCGACCATGACCCATGGCGTCACGCAGAAGATCCCCACGGGCTGCGGAAATCTCTACATCACCATCAACGAGGACGAGGAAGGCATTTGCGAGGTGTTCTCGACCATGGGCAAATCGGGCGGCTGCGCGTCCAGTCAGTCCGAAGCGGTCTCCCGTATGGTGTCCCTTGCGCTGCGGTCCGGTGTGTCGATCGACTCCATCATCCGGCAGGTAAAGGGCATCCGTTGCCCGTCGCCCGGTTGGGGAGAAATGGGAAGGCAGATCTTGTCCTGCCCCGACGCCATCGGCCTGGCCCTGGAACGGTACAATAAGGACAACATGGGCCCCCGGCACGGGAAGCAGAAGGAAAAATCGGCGGCAGCGGAAGCGACACCGACGGTCGCCTATGTGTCCTCCGATTGCGTTACGGAATCGAATACCAACCATCTCGGCCTCTGTCCGGAATGCCCCGATTGCGGCGGTCTCCTTGAGTTCGGTGAAGGATGTGCGGTCTGCCGGGGATGTGGATTTTCGAAATGCGGGTAGACCGGAACACGGCAGGGAAAGGCGGGCCGACGTGATCGTGAACATCACCCCGGGGCCGGCACAGAACAAGAGGAACCACAACGAGCCGGGGGCATTTGCCTCCGGTTTTTTTTCTGTTCAAGAGGCGTCCGGTTATCGACATAAACCCTGTAACACCATGATAGATCAGATCAAGGAGGTTCTATGACGCTCGACGAAGTTATCGTGGAACTGTACCGGCTTGCCGAGACCAAAGAGTGGGACGGCGCACGGTCCGATGAGGCGCTGGCCATGGCGATCGAGGGCATGGAACAGATCTGGAGCCTCCGGCAGGCCGATCAGCGGAGGAATGCCCGGGCGCATGTCTTGAAAAAGCAGCCGCGCATATGGTCTTAGGCCGTTTTTCCCCGGCCAATAATTGAAAATCCTTGACATTTACGAGCGCTGATTCTACAGTATCACTATCGATGATCTTCCTGGGTCGCCAGAGGACCTGCAAGGGCCCTGGAGAAAGCAAGGGTAACGAATCCCGCGGGAGCGGGTTATCCGGTAAAGGAGGGTATGGGGATGGCTGACGAGAAGGTCGTGCAATATGAATGCAAGGTGTGCGGCAGGCGGTTGGATGTGACAAGGACCGGCGATGTCTATGAAGAACCGATCTTTTGCTGTGGGGTAGAGACGATGTCGGTCGGTGCGCCGGCCGAGACACCCGCATTGCCCGTTGTAGCGAAGCCGGCAAAGAAGAAGGCAAAGAAAAAAGCGAAGAAAAAGGCCGCGAAGAGGCCCGCGAAGAAAGCGGCCAAAAAAGCCAAGAAGAAACCGGCGAAAAAGAAGGCAACCAAGAAAAAATCCGTGAAAAAACCGGCCAAGAAGAAGGCGGCGAAGAAGAAAACGGCTAAAAAGAAAAAGACAGCGAAGAAGAAAAAACGGTAATTTCCTGATCGTCAGACCAGCCCCCGGATATTTACCTGCCGGGGGCTTTTTTGTCCATATTGAGGACCGTGGCACAGAATCTTTGACACGGAAGAGGCGGACTGATAAGACGATAAGATCGGATACATCCTTCGAAGTGTTGACATTGTTTTTGTTCTGCAGTATCTGCAGTTATCAGGCCTTTTATCTGTGTCGCTTAGAAGCGCCACCTTTTTGTAATCTGTGTCAAAGGTATTGCTGAAGTCTGCTAAACGTATTTTCCGTGTCTTAAGGTATGATATGCAGGACAAGGCATCACGAGAACATCACATCCGGCGTCTGACCGGTCAGGCGATCGGCAAGTTCGGTCTTATAACGGAGGGCGACAAGATCCTCGTGGCCCTTTCGGGCGGCAAGGACAGCTGGACGCTGCTGTCGGTGCTGGAGACCCTCCGCCGAAAAGCTCCGGTCACCTTTTCCCTCGTTGCCGTAACGGTGCACCCGGGATTTCCGGGGTTCCGCACCGAGGGCATCGAAACCTATCTCCGCGATCATGGCTTTGACCATCGTATCGTCAAAGCTCCGGTCCATGACCTTCTGCTCGAGAAGCTTACCCCCGATGATATCCCGTGCCCGCTCTGCGCCAGGATCAAGCGCGGCGTGTTGTACACCCAGGCGACGGAGCTGGGGTGTACCAAGATCGCCCTTGGCCACCATCGTGACGATTTTATCGAGACCCTGCTGCTGAACCAGTTCTACAACGGCCGGATCAAGGCCATGGCCCCGTTTCTGCGTGCAGATGACGGCAAGAACGTGGTCATCCGCCCTCTGGTCTATGTTCCCGAGGATGACATCATTGCGTACGCGTTGGAGGCCGGTTTTCCCGTTACCTGTTGTGCGTGTCCCGCATGCGGCGATCCTGACCATAAACGGGTTAAGATAAAGAAACTTCTGAACGACCTGGAAACGGGCCATCCGGGCATCAAGGCAAGTCTTCTTGCCGCACTTGAGGATGTCGACCTCCGCCATTTGCTGGTCCGGGGGCGGCATCTGGAGCACGCAGATGTTCGCGAGACGAACGGGGGCGAATGATCCCGGGCAAAGGCAGGATGTTGCCTCGCGACACACTTATCTGTTTGACATCGACGGCACGAGTAGAATATAATCTCACTACCCCGCAGCGATGGAAGCCTCGGGGCAAAGGGGACCGTATGGCAGAACAAAAAAAAATGGGGGACCTGTTGAAGGAGGCCGGGCTGATCGATGATTTTCAGCTGGAGGCTGCACTCTCGCATCAGCGGAACTGGGGAGGGAAGCTGGGGTCCATCATCGTGGAACTTGAATTTGCCCGCGAGGAGGACATCGCGCGGGTGATCTCCGAAAAGATGGGCGTTCCCTATGTGAATCTGTTCGAGCCGGAGATCCCGTCGGACATATTCAAGGTCCTGAAGGCGGAAATGGCGAAAAAGTTCGGTGTGGTACCGGTGCGGAAAGAGGCAAACTCGCTGGTCCTTGCAATGTCCGACCCCATGGACATCGAAACAATGGACAATATCCGCTTTATCACGGGCCTTTCCATCAAGCCGGTGCTCTCCATGGCTTCGGAGATCAAGGACGCTATCCGGAAGTACTATGATGGAGAGCCGGTCACCCGGAAGAGCAAGGCCTCGTTCCGGGAGTCAGCAACGCAATCATCGCGGCTTGAGCTCGTGCGTGAAGTGCAGGACATTTCAACGACAGAGTGGAACCAACAGAACCAGCAGTCGCAGGACACCCAATCATTCCGCCAGGACATTGCCACGCAGAAGATCGTCATCGAGGCCCTCACGACCCTCCTGATCGAGAAACAGTTCTTTACTCGTGATGAACTGGTCAAAATTATAGAACAAAAGAAGCTCGGGCTTTAACGCGTGAGGATACCTGTTCGCGGTGCGACGGTCGCGGGTCCTTCTTCGGTGTTCACTATCCTCTTCCGGCCGAAAGATACAATGACATGTTTATGAAAAGAACACGATTTGCCCTGCTGGTCCTTGCCGCTACGGCTGTCGCTGCCGGCGGATATGCCGCAGAGCATAGGGGGCCGCGGATCTCCGTAGAGCAGCCGCGGTTCGACTTCGGGACGGTCCGCCCGGGAGCGCAGCCCGAACACGTGTTCGAGATAAAGAACGTCGGTGATGAGGTGCTGGAGATCCAGCAGGTGCTGCCTTCGTGAGGGTGCACCGCGGTGCTGGTCAGTTCTGACCGGCTGGAACCTGGTGCAACGGCCCGGCTGAAGGTATCGGTGGACACGACCGGACGGGCCGGACCCATGGTAAAGCACGTCACGATCCATTCCAACGACCGCGTGACGCCGTCAACCTCGGTGACCGTCATGCTCGCCATAGCGCCGTAGACGTACGGGACATGCTCTCGGCGGAATGCGGCCTGCATTCCGTGCATCGTACATAAACAGAAGGCCTGCAGAGGACACCCTGCAGGCCTTTATTGTTTTCTCTGGTCAGGATGGTCGTTGCAGGACCGCTGAACCGGTGCATATGTCCTTCACAAATTCCCGCAGCAGTAGGGATTTCTCATGGCAAGCAGAGAGCGAAGGAGTGCGTCGTGGCGATAATCGGCTGCCAACCTACGGCTCTAACATGCTCACTTGCTGGTCCACTTCTGATGACACCAGGCTGGCAATGTCCCGGATGACCTTCGACAATTTCCTGAAATCGTTTCCCCGGGCGGTGACACCCAACAGGAACGGCCGTTCGGGATGATAGATGATGCCAAACTCATGGAGTTGAAGGACTTCCGTAGACTCACCTTCGCTGTCCACGAACGACATGACCCGTTCGCCGGTCTTGCTCGCGATGTCCACGCCGGCGGGGATGCCGGAGGCCATCCCGTCGCGGAACACGGACCGTGCAAGGTACCGCAGGGCCTTTTCCGACATTTCTTCGTTCAGGTAGGAGGCGTTGAACAGGACCCGGAAATAAGAAGCGTAGGCGCTCAGGGTCAGGGAGTCTCCGGTCACGTCGGGATCGTAATCAACGTAAAGGTCTTTGGCGACCATATGCAGATACAGGGGCGGAAGATTGGCCATGAGCAGGCCATAGGCATTGTTATCGCCATAAGCGATCATCCGGAACAGAAGGTCGTTGACCGCATATTCGCTGCCGGCGTTCAGCGGTTTTGGTGAGATGAGATATCGCGGCGCGACCGGCGCACCGATACGTCGGAAGAGCAGCTTTTTCCTGAGGACCAGCGGGTTGGTCTCGGACCATTTCAAATAGGCGATCAGGATCGGTATTTTGAGCTGGCTTTCCGGCGAGAATTTTTCATCCTCCCGGATCCCGAACCAGTTCCCATTGTCCAGATCACGAAAGTAGACCGACACGGATGACGCATCGTCGTTGTCGATCTTTTCCTGGACCAGAGCGTCGATCTTGTAGCGGAAGGGCTTCAGTTCACGGATCTTCCGCGGCTCGGTATTCCCCTCCACGATGGAGGGCCGGATATAGGTGAAATCCTCACCGTTCCGACGAAACTCCTCGGCGGTCTTGGTGGCACCTCCGGCACTGAACAGCCACGTGCCTCTGCCGACAAAAACCCCCAAAGCGAAGCCACCTGCGATGAGGACCCACAGGATGGACCTGCTGATCGTGATGTTTGGTGCCTTTTTTTCTTTTTCCATACCTGAGAGGTCACGGGAGCGAACGTATCCCCGGATGCTCGTGGCGGATACTGCAAACTCCATGACGCTGTATTCTAATGCAAAGTCGTTTTCTAAGCAAGCACCTTGTGCATTACCGTCAGTAACACGCCGCCCCAAACATGACGGACGCCAATACGCGGGTGCACGTGTATTTTGCATCCATCTGCAGCTAAATATCATTTGAAATCATCCGGTTATTTTATTTACTTGACAATTTTCCGCCCGTCATGTTAGAGTCCTATGCTTTGAGCGGACCAATTGGCGAAGAGAAAGGCCGAACTACCGTGCAACAACTCAGACACCTTACATATCCCAGCGACATGCCAACCCCGGGCATAGGTCCCGACACGGGACTATAGACTTCTTCTTTATCAATACAGAATCCTTGCGCAGCAACCGCGCACTATCGTAAACCGTTTCATCCAACATCTATCGTTACTGGAGGATACACCCATGCAAAAAAGATATCTTTTGGCCCCTGGCCCGACACCGGTGCCGCCCGAGGCGCTCCTTGCCATGGCCATGCCGATCATCCATCACCGCGCACCGGACTTTCTGCCTGTGCTCGATTCGGCGAAGAAGGGCCTGCAGTGGCTCTATCAGACAAAGAACGACGTGCTGATCCTTTGCTCCACCGGCACCGGAGGTATGGACGGTACGGTATCCAATTTTCTGAGCCCCGGCGACGACGTGCTCGTGGTCAACGGCGGTAAGTTCGGCGAGCGCTGGACCAAGATATGCCAGGCCTACGGTATGAAGGTCGAAGAGATCGTGGTGGAGTGGGGTTACGCCGCCAAGCCGGAGGCTGTAGAGGCTGCGCTTAAGAAAAACCCCAAGATCAAGGCCGTCTTCATCCAGGCGAATGAGACCTCGACCGGCGTGTACCACGACATCAAGTCGATCGCCGCTGTCGTCAAGAAGACGGACGCGCTGTTTGTCGTCGATGCGATCTCTGCGCTCGTAGCACATGACATCAGGACGGACGAGTGGGGCCTCGACGTGGTGATCGGCGGTTCCCAGAAAGGCGTAATGCTCCCGCCGGGACTCGCGTTCGTTTCCGTGAGCGACAAGGCATGGAAGATGGCCGATACGGCGAAGACGCCGAAGTTCTACTTCAATTTCAAGAAAGAGCGCGAGAACCTGTCCAAGAACCAGACGACCTGGACGTCCCCCGTGACGCTTATCATCGGCCTGAACGCCGCGATCAAGATGCTGCAGGAGGAAGGGCTCGAGAACGTGCTGAAGCGCCATGACAAGCTTGCCCGGGCGACCCGCGCAGGAGCTTTGGCGCTGGGCCTCAATCTCTTCCCGAAGGAAAGCCCGAGCAATGCGCTGACGGCCATTGAAGCGCCGGCAGGCGTCGACGGCCAGGCGATCTACAAGAACCTGCGCGAGAAGTACGGCATCACCGGCGCGGGCGGACAGGACAAGCTCAAGGGCAAGATCTTCCGCATCGCGCACCTGGGCTATGCCGATACCTTCGACGCGATCACGGCCATAGCGGGCATCGAAATGGTGCTGAAGGGCCTGGGCCATCCGGTGAAGCTCGGCACGGGCGTGGGTGCGGCGCAGGAAATATTGATGAAATAACAGTTTGGAACCACGGTTCCGGCTATGCCGGACACACGGATAATAACCGTTAAGAACAGCGAATGACATGGCATTAGGCATCGCTGTTGCCGTGTTCATCCGTGGTTATCTATTTTTTTTTGGAGGATTCATGAAGGTCCTGATCAGCGACAACCTCTCCACCCGCGGGGTGGATATATTGAAAAAAGCCGGGCTCGAGGTCGAGTTCCGGAGCAAAACCTCGGTCGAAGAGATCGAGAAGATGATCGGCGACTATGATGCGCTCATCATCCGCTCGGCGACCAAGGTCACGGCGGGCCTGCTCGAGAAGGCTACGAAGCTCAAGGTCGTAGGCCGGGCCGGCAGCGGCCTGGACAACGTGGACATCCCGGCGGCGACGAAAAAGGGCGTGGTGGTGATGAACACACCGGGCGGCAACACCGTCACGACGGCGGAACACACCATCGGCATGATCTTCGCCAGTGCGCGGATGATCCCTCAGGCCTACTCTTCGATGAAGGCGGGCAAGTGGGAAAAGAAGAAATTCGAGGGCGTCGAGCTTTTCGACAAGACCCTGGGAATCGTCGGCCTCGGCGCCATCGGCGGCGTGGTGGCGAACCGCTGCACGGCGCTCGGCATGAAGGTCCTTGCCTTCGACCCGTTCATCTCGACGGAAAAGGCGAAGCAGCTGGGCATCGAGCTGGCGGACCTGGAAACGATCTACAAACGTTCCGATTTCATCACGATCCACACGCCCAAGACCAAGGAAACCGCGGGCCTCATCAACAAGGACACCATCGCAAAGATGAAGGACGGCGTGCGCATCATCAACTGCGCCAGAGGCGGCATCGTGAACGAGGCCGATCTCTACGAGGCGCTGAAGAGCGGGAAGGTTGCCGGTGCGGCATTCGACGTGTTCGAGAAGGAGCCGCCGGAGAACCATCCGCTGATGACCCTGGACAATTTCATCGCCACGCCGCATCTCGGCGCGTCCACCCTGGAGGCGCAGGAGAACGTCGCCACGGCCGTTGCCGAGCAGATCGTCGATTATCTCATTGCCGGGACCGTGCGGAACGCGGTCAACGTGCCGTCCGTGCCGGCGGACCAGCTGCCGAGCCTGAGCCCCTACATCAACCTTGCGGAGCGCATGGGCCTCTTCACGGCGCAGGTCATCGAAGGCGGTCTTACCCAGGTGACGGTGGAGTACAGCGGCGACGTCTCGAACCTGAAACTTGAGCCGGTCACGCTGGCGGCGATCAAGGGACTGCTTACGCCGATGGTCCAAGAGAACGTGAACTACGTGAATGCCCCGCTCATTGCCAAGGACCGCGGCATCGAGGTGAAGGTTTCGAAATCGAGCGATACCCGTGAATACACCAGCCTGATCACGATCAAGGTCAAGGCGGGCGCCAAAGAGGTTTCCGTGGCCGGCACGTTGAACAGCAAGAAGGAGCCGCGCATCATCCAGGTGGACGATTTCCCGATGGAAACCGTGCCCGAAGGCGACATGCTGGTGCTCATGAACAACGACAAGCCGGGCGTCATCGGCGGCATCGGTATGCTCATGGGACAGAACGGTGTCAATATTGCCCGTATGCAGTTCGGCAGGGAGAAGCAGGGCGGCCTCGCCATGTCCATCGTGAGCGTTGACAGCCCGATCTCGGACGATCTCATGGACAAGGTCAGAAAGCTCCCGAACGTGTTGTCGGCAAAGCAGGTAAGGATCTAGAACCCGTCCGGGAAAAGGCACAGGACGGGATGTAATTTAAGGAACAAGCAGAGGGGCGGCCCAGAACCGCCCCTTAACGCTGTAAAGGAGCCATCATGCCAGTACTCGTAGTGGTGGGCGCCCAATGGGGCGATGAGGGCAAGGGAAAGATCATAGACCTGCTCACTGAGCGGGCGGACGTCGTTGCCCGGTATCAAGGCGGGCACAACGCAGGCCATACCGTGGTCGTGGGAATGGACGAGTTCATCCTGCACCTCATCCCGTCCGGCGTCCTGCACAAGGGCAAGAAGTGCATCATCGGGAACGGCGTGGTCGTCGACCCGGCCGCCCTTATCGAAGAAATGGACGGCCTCGCCAAGCGGGGCATCAAGTTCGATGCCAATCTCCTGATCAGCGGGAACGCCCACCTTATCATGCCTTACCATAAGGCCATTGACGTGGCCAGCGAGCGGCTCAAGGGGAACAAAAAGATCGGCACGACCGGCAGGGGCATCGGGCCGGCCTATGCCGACAAGATCAATCGCAGGGGCATTCGCATGGCAGACCTGCTGTCGCCCGAGCAGTTTCGCGAAAAGCTGGCGATCAATGTAGGCGAGGCGAACTTCCTCCTGGAGCGATTCTACAACGCACCGCTTATTCACCAGGACGACGTGTACGCCGAATATCTCCGGTACGCACAGCGGCTGAAGAAGTACATTACCGACACGACGCTCTATATCAACGAAGCCGTGGCAAAGAAAAAGAAGGTCCTCGCCGAAGGGGCGCAGGGGACACACCTTGATGTGGACCACGGAACCTATCCTTTTGTGACGTCGTCGAGCCCTACGGCAGGCGGCGCGTGCACGGGCCTCGGTATCGCACCGAACACCATCGGCGAGATCATCGGCATCGTGAAGGCCTACACCACCCGTGTGGGCAGCGGTCCGTTCCCCACGGAACTGGAGAACGCCATGGGCGAACACCTCCGGGAACGGGGCAGGGAATACGGCGCGACCACGGGACGGGCGCGGAGATGCGGCTGGATGGATACGCTTGTCGTCCGGCATGCGGTCCGCGTCAACGGGTTCACGAGCATCGCGCTCACCAAACTCGACGTGCTCGATACGCTCGACGAGATCAAGATCTGTGTCGGCTACAAGCACAAGGGAAAATTGTACAAGGAAATGCCGTCGAGCCTGGAGGTCCTGGAACAGTGCACCCCCCAGTATATCTCCATGCCGGGAGGGAAGCAGACCACCATCGGCATCAAGAAGTACGCGCAACTGCCTAAAAAAGCACGCAACTACGTTGAGAAGGTCTGCAAGCTCTGCGGCGTGAAGCCGTCGATCATTTCGACGGGCGCCCGGCGGGATGAGACCATCATCCTCGAACGTCCGTTCCAGAAAGCGCTGAAACGCTAGCGCCTATTCGTCATTCAATATTCAAGATTCAAGAAGGGCGAACCGCTGCTTCAAACTATTTAATTTTGAGTTTTGAATATGGAATCTGATGTAATACCTATTGACGCACGGCTGTTTCTTTGCTAATATGCGTCTCTTTGAAGACCGCGTGAGCGGGCCGGTAGCTCAGTTGGTAGAGCACCGCCCTTTTAAGGCGGGTGTCCTGGGTTCGAATCCCAGCCGGCTCACCAGTTTGTGATCGTTATTCCTGTTCTTTTTGAATGTTGAACATTGAATTTTGAATGATGTTCATATCCGTCCCCATCGTCTAGTCCGGCCCAGGACACCGCCCTTTCACGGCGATAACGCGGGTTCAAATCCCGCTGGGGACACCAACCATTCCAAGGAGTTACCGGATACCGGTAGCTCCTTTTTTTCCAGCGTGACCGGAACGTAACCATTCTCGATCCTCAAGCACGCTACGGGATTCCTCAGATTTTCCGGTTACTGCTGACCATACCACATGGTCGAGAAGATCATGATTGGTGGTCGGGAAGGGATGGTCCTCGGCTTGACTTCTTGTGCTCTTGTGTTATAAATGTACAAATCAACGTCCATGCATTTGAAGAGGGGAAAATATGCGAAAGTATTTAGTGGTCTCTTCGCTTATGATGTTAATTGTTCTATTGTCAGTGGCAATCAAGAATGTGAGCGGGTCGGATGCAACTGCAACGCTGACCATGAAGAATAAAAGTCCGTTTAAGGTAGCATTGTATGTTGACAATACCTATCAGTGTTTAGCTGAACCAAAGGCATCCTGTACAACCAAAATTACACCAGGGAATCGCGAAATGTCGGCAAGAGTAGATAGCGATATCGTGACTTCCCAGAAATACGATTTTCAGCCGAATGAGATACGAACATGGACGGTAGGTTTTACCCCCAACAAATAGGATGCTTTGGCGCGCTTGCAGGTCAGCCAGATATATTCAAATCCAGCCGGGGGAAAATAGAATCCGTACAGGAGGCAGCCGCCAGCTGGCTCCTTTTTTATATCGTGTATAATTGAAATGTGTGTTGTCTGAAACAATAATTGCGGAGGTTCCGCGATGAATAATACTTTCAGCAAATGTGTTCAGGGGCTGCTAATTCTCGGTGTACCATCCTTTATTATCTCCTGCAGCTCCGGAGGGAGCGGCGGTGGAGGCGGCGCGGGAACCGATGTTGCCTCCATTTCGGTCGACGGTGGAGAGGCGTTCAGTTACACGATAACCGCAAATGCGTCCGCGCCTGAGGGATATTCTCCTGACCTTTGGAGCATATCGTCCCAGCCGGAAAGCGCTCATATCTATTGCAGCGAATGGACCGGCTCTGCATACATCATGCGTCTGCAGGTCGACCTGTACAGTTTTTTCGGGGTCCATACGGGGAACTATCTCATCGCCGAACTGGGCAACAGCGTTCAATTCTCGCCGCCTGATGGAACGACCTATAACACACTGGATTCTGGAGCGAGCGGCACCATAACCATTACCGAGGTAGGCGGGTCGGGCAGCAAGATCAGCGGCACCTTTGACGTAATCGCAAACGTTAATAGCTCTCCCACCTCGACCGCCCGTCTCACCGGAGATTTCTCGGTCACCCGATGGTTGGTATATTAAAAAAAGCGTTCCTCTGTCATGTCGTCAATGGTCATTTCAGGCCCACCGGGCTGCTCCGTTAAAGCGCCCGCGGACAGCGTCCTTGCGCATACCCCGAAAATACCCCGCTTCCGATGCTGCTCATTCTTGATTAACGAGAACATTAATGCTATTCTCGTTCGCATCGGATGCCTGTTTGTTGTCCGCGCCCTT
>Ga0334722_10002694_pt1 | contig 19769 bp, 11 predicted proteins | sample C3_bottom_MG_FD_207210 | JGI IMG/M metagenome (GOLD analysis project Ga0334722, IMG submission 207210) | Sediment microbial communities from Yellowstone Lake, YNP, Wyoming, USA - C3_bottom | ecosystem: Environmental > Aquatic > Freshwater > Lake > Sediment | place: USA: Wyoming | collected...
TCCGTGGAGGAGAAGATCGCAACGATGAAAGTCGGGTTCGAGGAGCATCGATATCACACGGAACTGGGGGCCGACCTCCTTCGCCGATTCAGTCCTTTCAAAAAGGCATCGGAACTCGTTCGAATCCACCACCATTCCTGGGATGGCGAAGAGGCCCGGGATGAAACGAGTCCGGATATCCGGTTATCCGGCAACGCGATCCATCTCGCCGATCATATCGATCGCTTTATCCATAGAAACATCGGCATCCTGGGACAAGTGAAAGGAATCGGAAGCGAAGTGGCCCGGCGGGAAGGAACGCTCTTTTCGCCCGACCTTGTAAACTGTTTCCAGGAGCTGGCCGTTCAGGAATCTTTCTGGCTGGATTTTACCTCCCCCAGAATCTATCGGGTGCTTTTGGACATGATCGCGTGGCCCCGCGTGGAACTTCAGCTCGACGAACTCGAGCAGATCGGGACGATCTTCAGCCATATCGTGGATTTCCGCAGTACCTATACCGCAACGCATTCGGCCGGCGTCGCAACCGTCGCGCGGGAATTGGCAAAGCGAATGTTTTTTTCCGAAAAAGACTGCCGATTGATGCTTGTGGCAGGTTCTCTCCACGATCTTGGAAAGGTCGCGGTACCGAACTCCATCCTCGAAAAACCGGCGAAACTCGACCCGGATGAATTCGATGTGATCCGGGGACACACCTATTTTACCTATCAGATCCTGTCGACGATCGGGGGGTTTGAAGATATCGCCAGGTGGGCGGCCTTCCATCATGAGCGGCTCGACGGGAAGGGATACCCGTTCCACCTGAACGGGAGCGAGCTCTCCCTGGGTTCCCGGATCATGTGCGTGGCTGACGTATTTACCGCCGTGTCCGAAAATCGCCCCCATCGGCGCGGGACGGAGCGGAAGGAAACCTTGCCGATCCTTCTCAACCTCGTAAAATCCGGGTCCTTGGATGGAAATATCATCCGGATATTGGAGGATCATTACGAGGAAATCGACAAGATCCGGGCGGGTGTGCAGGAAATCCACGCGGCTGTTTACAGGAATTTAATCGCTGAACGGTCTTTATACTCCGTTAACGCTTGACCTCTTCACGCACATTCAAAGAAGCCGTCCGTGCATGCGAGCCCGTGCTACCCGTTCATGACGGATAAATATTCCCCGTACTTCTTATCCTCTTCCAGAATATGGCGCGAAAACCAGTCTCTTAAAAATTCCAGCGCGCTGACCGGGAGGTAGGCATCTCCCCTGGAATATTTGTCCCGCAAATCATTCACCTGCGAGATGAAGAATTCGTGCTGCTTTTTCTGATTGGCAAGCCCGGGGCAGCCGGTAATCTCGAGCAGTTTTTCCTCCTGGGCAAAATGATGCTGAATGTAATCGTCGACCAGCTTTAATCCGCGTTCGATGATTTCCTTGCCCTTGCTTCCCCCCGCCGCTTCTTCCAGCTGCAGAAGATATTCGAAAAATTTCCTGTGGTGTTTGTCCATTTCGTCGATTCCCGTGCAAAAATCCTTTTTCCACGTGAATGAACTCATGATTTCCCTCCTTTTATACGTATGGGTCTTCGGCGAGCGCCGGCACTCCCATTTTTCTCTTCGGAAGAACCGGGTGGATCTTTATCGAAACATTTCGAGAGGGACCGGAGAATACGGCCGGCGAGTAAAGTTTGTAATGGATTTTTTCGATAAATAAATGAGGGATATCAGGGGGGTTGTAAGGGGAGAAAACCCATGTGGACGGGAAAAAAGATCTTTATTATCGCAGCATCTTTCTTCGTCGTTATTTTCCTTTCCTTTGAGGTAAAGGCGGAAAAAAAAGTCGGCATCCTCATGTTCAGTGAAGAGGCCCGCTATAACGACGCCACGAGGGGGATTATCGATCAGCTGAAAGAAGATGGTTACGCAGCGCCAAAAATAAAGCTGGTTGTTGAAAATGCCGGCGCCAACAAGGCAAGGGCATCGGAGCTTGTAAGACTATACGCAGCGGAAAAGATGGATCTGATTATTACGTTGGGCACATCGATAACCATACCGCTCGCCAAGGAAATCAAGGACGTACCGATCGTTTTCGGGGTTGTCTACGATCCGGTAGAGGCGGGAATCGCCAGGAATTGGAAGAGCTCGGGCAACAACACTACCGGCGCAAGCACAAAAATCCCCATGTCGGAGTTAATCGGGAACCTGAAGGAGTTCAAGCCGGTAAAGAGGCTGGCAGTGCTTTACACGCCCGGCGAAAAGAATTCCGAAACCCAACTGAAAGACCTGCAAGAAACACAACCGGAATATAAGATCAAGATCATCCCGGTCCCCTTGACCAAAAAGGAAGAAGTCGGCCAGATCTTACCGGAAGTCATGCGAACGTCGGATGCGGTTTATGTTACCGGCAGCAATCTGGTCAACAGTCAAGTTTCGATGATCGTGGATATGGCCTCCAAGGCGAACGTCGTCACGATAACCCACCTCGAAGACCTGGTGGGAAAAGGGGTTCTTCTGGGTGTCTGCTCGGATTCCTATCGAAACGGCCGCCTGGCGGGTGAAAAGGCGGTAAAGATTCTCAGGGGTGCGAAGCCGTCCTCGATTCCCATAGAATCCCCCAAGGAATATGACGTGATGATCAACATGGAGACGGCGAGAGCGGGACGGTTTCAGATTCCGCCCGATTTCATGAAGACGGTAACGAAAAAAATCAACTAGCGCTTTGGCGATGGAAGAACCGGCGGATCATCATGGTCAAAGAAAAATTTAAAAAAAATATCCGGTTCAGATTCCTGATGGTCATGTCCATCATCCTCTTTGTCGGCACCCTTGTATTAAGCAGCGCCATCGCGCTGAACGAAAGAAGGATTCTCAAAAATTCCTTGGTAGCCAATGGAGAAAGCATTGCGTTTCTCCTGGCGAAACTCGGCAGAGACGCATTGGTAATGAAGGATCGCATCCAACTGGATGCGATCGTAAACGATGCGAACAAGGAAGATATCACCTATACGGTTATTTGCGACGAGGAAGGCAACTACCTGACTTCCCAATACGCCAGCATCAACTACCGGTCTCCAAGGTTTGTCGCCATCCTTTCCGGTTTGCCGAGGGACAGCGAGCTTCCCGAGATCATCCATGCGTTCAAAAAGAAAGAACCGATCATAGAAATCTCCATCCCCGTCATGGTCGACATCAAGCCCATCGGCAAGGTCACGATCGGCATGTCCGAATACAGGATTCGTCAACAGATCGTCAAGAATGTCCTTTTCGCCATCGGGCTGAATCTGGCGGTGGCGTTCGTCCTTGGGGCCGTGCTGTTTCATACGTCAAGAAAAATCATATTGGATCCCATCGAAGAGCTGGCCCGTGCAACCTCTGCGCTTGGAGACGGAGACCTCTCGGTGCGCGTGAATGTCGAGACGACGGGAGAGGTGAAAATGCTGGTCGACGGCTTCAATCGAATGCTCGGCAATCTGGAGAAAGTGACTCTCTCGAAAGATAACGTGGACAAGATCCTCAAAAGCATGATCGATACGCTCATCGTCATCTCCCCGGACAACAAGATCTTGATGGCCAATGCCGCCGCCCTTTCGCTTTTGGGCTATGAGGAAAATGAACTGGTCGGCAACCCGTTTGAAATGATTCTCGATGACGATTTGACCCGCCGCAACATTCTCCCGGAGGAAATCATTTCAAGGGGTTTTATCGGCAATATCGAAACCGTTTACCGGACAAAAAGCGGCAGGAAGGTTTCCATGCTGTTTTCGGGTTCCGCAATGTCCGATAAAAACCATATTCATGGGATCGTCTGCGTGGCGAAAGACATCAGCAAGAGCAAGGATCTGGAAGAAGAACTGCAGAAGCTCCGCAATCTGGATTCCGTCGGCTTGCTTGCGGGAGGCATCGCCCACGACTTCAACAATCTGCTTCAGGCGGTGTTCGGGTACATGTCGATGGCCAAGATAAGCCTCGACGACAAGGAAAAGGCTTTCGCCAAACTTGAAAAGGCGGAAAAGGCCCTCAACACCGCGGTCAGCCTTACCGCCCAGCTTCTGACCTTCTCCAGGGGCGGGAAGCCGGTGAAGAGGAGAACCGCGCTTCCGTCGGTGATCGAGAACTCCGTGAATTTTGCCCTGAGCGGATCACGTTCCGATTGCCGGATTACGATCGATAAAGACCTCTGGCCCGTGAAAGCCGACCAGGGGCAGATCGTGCAGGTGATCCAGAACATCGTAATGAACGCAAGCGACGCAATGCCGGATGGAGGGACCGTAGAGATCACGGCGGGAAACGCGGACATTCCCAAAGGAGGCAATCCCCTGTTGCCGGATGGAGGGGAGTTCGTCCGGATCGCCATCAAGGACTCGGGCACGGGGATACCGGAGCAGGTTCTGTCGAGGATCTTCGATCCCTACTTTACGACCAAGGAGAAAGGGACCGGACTCGGGCTTGCAACGTCGTTTTCGATCATCAGGAACCATGACGGTTTGATCGATGTGAAATCCGAAGTGGGCAAGGGCAGCACCTTTACCATTTACCTGCATGCGAGTAAGGCTCAAGAGGAGGAGGAGGAAACCCAGGTCCTTTCCCCTGCCCCTGGACGGAAAGGGAGGATCCTCGTCATGGACGACGAGGCGCTGGTGAGAGACGTGGCCAGGGAATTGATGGAATTCCTTGGCCATGAAGTTGAGTGCGCAGAGGACGGAGAGGATGCCATCGATAAGTTCCTGCAGGCCAGGAAATCCAGAAAGCCATTCGATGTCGTTATCCTCGACCTGACGGTCAAGGGAGGCATGGGAGGAGAACAGGCCATCAGGAAACTTCGGGAGATCGATCCCAACGTAACCGCTGTCGTGTCGACCGGTTACTCGGACAATCCCGTGGTCTCGGAATACCGGTCTTACGGTTTCACCGCCTACCTGAACAAGCCCTACACGATCCATGCGCTGAAGGACAACCTGAATTCCCTCCTGGGATGATTCCCGGTAAGGCCGGGACGAAACCCCGTACCGCGGAATCGCCTCCAAAAGAGGCGGGAAACGGACATCGGAATGTCCGGTTTTATTTCCGTCGACGGAGGCGAAGGAGGGGGCGGGAATGAACCGGATGGAGCTGGACGTCGGGAGGGACGGCGTTGCCGTCATACGGCTCGAGAGCCCGGACGGGCTGAACCGCCTGGGGCTTGAGGACATCGCCCGCTTGATCGAGCTCGTGGACCGGGTGGGCGGGAACGGCTCGGCTCGAGCGCTGGTCCTCGCAGGAGGGGAGAATTTCTCGGCGGGCACGGATTTTTTCGACGGGATGCGCCGTCTTCTGGACCCGGGCGCCGGACAGCGGGCGGTTCGTTTTCTCGCGGATCAAAAGACCCTGTGCGACAGGATCCGCGGACTGAGCCTCCCGACCCTCAGCATCGCCCGCGGTCTGTGCGCAGGCTCCGGCCTTGGCATCGCCGCGGCGGCGGACTTCATGATCACCGACGCAACCACGCGGATCCAGGTCCCGGAGGTGAAAGTCGGTCTCGCCCCGGGAAACGGGGCGTGCTGGTTTCTGCCGAGGCGCATGGGTCCCGCGGCGGCCAGGTTCTACGGTCTTACCGCCTCCCCCATGAACGGGAAGGAGGCGGTAGGCCTGGGGCTGGCCCAGGGGTACGCGGGAGACGGCGCGGAGAGCTTCCTCGCCGAGCTCCGCCATGCAAAGGGCGCCCTCGATCGCCGGCGGATTTCCGCTCTTCTGGAAAAGAGGGGGGGCACGCGCGAGGTCCTCGGGGAGGAGGTCCGCACGCTTACGGAGAAGATCGGCCGGCACTTCGGGTTCGGGCAGGGCAACCGGGGGTACCTGGGGGACATCTTCGCCAGCCTGGAGCAAGCCGCGGCGGGGGGGGACGCCTTTGCGCAGGAATCCCTGGCCGCGATGCGATCGGCCTCGGCCCAGGCGGTGTGGGTGACCGAGTTCCTCATCGACACCTTCGCAAAGGAAGGTTTCTACGCGGAGGACGAGGCCAGGGGCGTGGAGCTGAAGTTCGCCCAGGAGATGACCGCCGGCTTTGCCCACCTGGAGGGCGTCCTCGGCATGAAGAAGGGATTCGTCTCCGGGGGGTTCAACAGCCATCTGGACCGCATCGTCCTGTCCGACGCCAAGGGATTCCGGACGTCGGTCCCGGCCACGCCCGTTTCCATCGGCTGTTCGCTCGCGGAAGACACCCCGTTCACCTACGAAGGGAACGAGTACGTGCTTCCCGGGGGGGTCTACCACTGCGGAGAGAAGAGCCGGGTCTTGCACTCCGAGGGCGACGCCGCCCGGCCGGTCAGCATTCGCGTCGATCTTCGCAACTCCCAGTGGTCGGACGAACGGGTCAGCGACGAGCTCGGCGTGCTCCGGTCGCTGATGGAGACCAAGATGGGCTGGCGCGTGGTCCGCCGCGCGTGGCTCACCCATCCCGAGAAGTTCGAGCTCGACATGGTCTACCCGTACGCGTGGAGCGAGCGGCCGTCGGTCTCCCTGGACTTAAGCAGCTTCCCGGTGATCCGCCGCTTCGATGACGGAAGGATCAACCCCGCCCGGGCGATCTTCGACCGGCTGGAGGCGCAGGGGCTCCTGGACGAGCGCAGGGTGATCAACATCGGCGAGGACCAGAAGGACGGGAAGAACGTGGACGTGCGGACGTACAGCTACCGCCGGATCCGGCGGGAGGCCCACCGCCTTGCGAACGTCCTGGTCGACATGGGGGTGGCGCCGGGCGACATGATCGTCATTTACATGTCCACGGACATCATCGGTCTGATCGCCCAGCTGGCCTCGACCCTGGCCGGGGCGACCTACCACTTCGTGTTCGGGGCCAAGGGGCCGGATATCTTCAGCGACACCGTCTACAACATGGGCGCCAAGGTGATCCTCACCGAGGACGGCTACCGGGTGGGAGACCGGTCCCGGGAGCTCAAAAAAGATTCGGTCGACGTGGCCTTGAACCGCTATCTGCCCAAGGCCGTCTTCCAGGAACGCCTTGGGGGCGCGCTGGCGGAGCTGCCGGAAGAGCTGGCCGGGGAGGGCCGGATCCTCGGCGCGGCCGTGACGGAACGGCTTGCAAGCAAGGTCACCTACGACAGCGACGCCATGCGCGAATTCCTGGAAGTCCTTCACGAGGCAACCATCAAGCGCGTCGTCCTCTCCTCGCTCGACGACGACGCCGGGGAAGAGCTTAAGAAAGCCCTTCGGGTGAGGGACGAGGCGATCCGCCGGGCGAAGATGCGGATAAAGGCGGCTGAGCGCGACGAACGGGTCTTTGCGCGGTACGCACCCGTGCTGACGGCGGCTTTGCGCGGGGTCCCGGCGGAGGCCGACCCTGGCGACGCCGGAGGATCCTGGTGGACCGACGACCGGGCCCTCGCTGCGGATCTGTGGGACCGTTGGGGGGAAGTTCTCGAGGCGGCGGGAGACACGGTCGAGACCCGCCACCGCGACTGGCTGAAGAACCACTTGCGGCGGATCGCGCACGGGACCCCGAGGCCGACCCTGGAAACCCTTCTCTCCGACGACCAGCGGGGCAGCGTCTCGGAGTTCCTCCTCCGGCACGCGCGGCGCAAGGGGGTCGACGCCGTGCAGCTCGAGAGCATCGAGCGGCAGAGGCGGGTCATCGACCGGATCCTCGACGCCTTCGAGCAACCCCTCGAGCGCGACGAGAAGCTCGTCGTCTACGATCGCCTCGCGAAGCTGGGCCTGATTTCGAAGGCGCCCTTGACGGAAGGCCGGGACATCCTCTGGGACGACGCGATCCGGCGGACGGAGGAGAAGCTCAAGGCACAGGGCAAAGACATCGACGAGTTCGCGGCGGTCGAGATGGGCGGCGGGGAGCCCGCGATGCTCAGCTATTCCAGCGGCTCCACCGGCCAGCCCAAGGGGATCATCTCCCTCGTCGGCGCCCTCGTCGCCGGAGCCCAGACCATGTTCAACTCCTTCGGGCTTGCGCCCCACGAGATCCATCACACGTCCACGGACTACGGATGGATCGTGGGCCCCGCGTACGCCCTGTGGTTCCCGATGATGGAGGGCCGCAGTTTCGTCCTCCAAAGCTTCGTGCCGACCCCCCGCAGGCTTGCCCAGGTGGTCGAGGACCACCGGGCTTCGTTCCTGAAGGCCGGCTCTCCGATCTACGAGGCGATGTCGAAGGTCGACGGGCTCTTCGACCCCGGGAAGGGGGGGTTCGACGTCCGGTCCTTGCAGCGGGAAGGAGCCCCGGGGATCTGCGGCTGCGCGGCCCCCTACTCCTACCCGGCCCACGCCCGGATCCAGGCCGTGCTGGGCGACGTGGCGATCAACTCGCTGTGGCGCACCGAGGATTTCGGATCCCAGCACGCGACGTTCAAGCGCCGCCCGAGTGTCGAGCGCCGGTGCGTCGAGACCTACCGCGACGAACTCCGCCGGCTCGCCGGGGCCCGCGAACCCGAGGATGTGGTGGCCCGGGCGCGGACCCCGATCGAGATGGATTCCGAGCACCCCGAAATCCTCCCGCTGCCGTGGGTGAACCCGGTGATCGCCGACCGCTTGGAGGACGAGGAGGGCAACCGGGTCGAGTCGCCCCGCGAGGTGGCCGAAGCCCTCATCACCGCTTCGGGGCGAGTCCGCAAGGCGGTGATCGGGCAGCTGCTCTACCGGGGCGCCCAGCCGCACCGGATGGCGTGGCTGATGGGCAGCAACGAGGGCCGGCGGGAGCCCGCCCGCCCCGACGCGAAACTTACCGCGGCCAAGTACTACAACCACGCGTTCGCCCCCGACTGGCCGGGCAAAGGCAGGGAGGGACGTCGCCTGGCCCACGACGGCGGCGACTCGGCCTACTGGGTGCGGGTGGTCTACGACCCCAAGAGCCCGGAGGACGCCCTGATCCTTTCCGGCCCGGAGGACCCGGTGACCCCCAGGACCTTCTACGCGTCGGGGCGCTCCGGAAACATCGCCAACGTCAACGGCCACCTGGTCAACGAGACGATGTACGAGAACGCGCTGAACGAGCACACCCGGTACTTCCGGAAAATCGGCGTGACCTTCATCCACCACCCCACCAAGGACCGGACGCCGGTCGTCGTGGCGGCCCTCCAGCCGGGGGTCCAGCCCGGCCAGGAGCTGATCGATCTCGTCCAGATGACGATCAACCAGAAACTGAACCCCCAGGTCAAGCCGGAAGGTCAGGACATCGTCTTCCTGACGGCCGAGGCGGCGGGCTTCGAAGGGGAGGAGACCTTCCTGCCGATGACCTTGACGGCGAAGATCATGTACGAGCTGATCAAGTTCTACGCCTCGAAGCCCCTCGAAACCCTCAAGCGGATGCAGCAGGCCCTGGCTCCCGACGAGGTGCGGGCCACGATCCGCGGAGGCGACGCGGAATTCTTCCGGGCCAATCCGCTGTTCCGGGGGATGCCCAACCTCGACGGGCTGAAGGTCAAGGGGACGCTGATCAATATCCTGGACCGGGTCATCGCGTCCCGCGAGGGGGACGAGGCGGTGACCGCCCCGTTCCGTCCCGATGCGCCCGTGGCCGACCCCTACGCGTACATCCCCGACCGGCTCGTCAAGCGGCTCGGTGATCCGCCGCTTCGCGCCGGAATCGACCCGATCCCGCCCTACCAGGAGGCGTACGGGATCGCCCGCAACGAGGATGGGATGAGCATCGTGCACCGGGACCCGGCCCTGGGATTCCGGAAGTTCCTGCGCCCCACGCCTTGCCTTTCGGCCGGGCAGGCCCTGGTCCAGATCCTTTACGCGGGCGCCACCTACAACGTCATCAACGGAATCACTTCCGACCCGGTCGACGTGCTGGGCGACAAGGACCACCACGTGCTCGGCGACGCGGCCGTCGGGCAGATCGTGCTGCTCTCCCCGGAGGCGGAGCAGGAGGGGCGCCTCGCCATCGGCCAATTGGCGCTCGTCGACCCGATGGTGTTCAACCGTCAGGCGCCCACCGTGACCCTGGATGCCCAGCGCGAGGGCCATATCGGCGGGTACCAGGGCGGCCGGGACCAGGCCACCCTGCAGGCGTTCGCGGCCTTCGACACGGGGAGCCTCATCGAGCTTCCGGTGGACATGCCCCTTCCCCTGGCGGCGACCCTGATCCTGAACGGCCCTACCGTGGAGCACGCCCTGTTCTCTCCGGCCAAGCTCGACCTCACCGCGGGGGACGTGCTCCTGGCCCACGGCGGCAGCGGCCACACCGGGGCCCTGGCGATCGACATGGCGGCGGCCCTGGGGATCCCGGTCCTGACCTACGTCTTCGACGAGGGCGAGGCGGACTTCGTCCGCAGCCGTCACCCCCATGCGGACCTGTATTTCATCCTGCGAAGGGACCACGCGGAAGCCTTGCGGGCGGCCCCGACGGACGACCCCGAAGAGCTGGCGAAGTGGCAACAGGCGGTGGATCGCCTGGTGGCGTCGATTCCCGCGAGGTACCGGCCCACGAAGGTCATGCAAAACGCCGGGCGGGGACTGCAGGCGGCGGACTTCCGGCTGCTGCGACCAAGCGCGCAGGGCAGCCGCACCGCCTGGTTCTCGGGCGCCTTCGGTCTTTACGGGACGCTCAATGGGTACGACGCGCGGCTTTCGGCGCCTGAGGCCCTGGGGCCGGACGGGGCGAACTTAAAACTGGGGGAGAACGTGCTGGTCCACTACGGCGCCAACGCCGACGAGGAAGGGCAGGACGAGCTTGCCGCCTCGGCCATCGCCTGCGCCGCACGCCTCGGAGCCCGGGTGACGGTTCTGGCCGAGACCCCGGAGCAGCAGAACCGGCTGCTGCGGCGGGAGGAGGTCGCAGTGCACTTCGGCAAGACCCGGATCCAGAACGTCGAGGCCCTTCGGGAAGGGGAGGGAAAGAAGAAGCTGCTTTGGCCCGAGCACCTGCCCGATGTGGACGAGGGACGCTTCGCGCCGGGGCGGGAGGCCCACCAGAGCTGGCCCGGCAGGGACGCTCAAACCCGCTTCGCCACCGAGACCGTGAGCGTGGTCAAGAACGCCTTGGCGCCGTACAACACCAACCCTTCGGGCTCATGGGACGCAATCTGGGACAGCGGCCGCCGGGACCACCTGGGCTTGAACATCGCCCTCCTGACCGAGCAGACCGGCCGGGTGGTCTACGGGGAGACGACCTCCCGGCAGACGCTGACCTGGCACCTCGCCCAGGGGTGGATGCAGCAGCGGACAATCCTCGTGCCGGCCGACCCCAAAGAACTCGGCGCAGCCGCCTCGGCCCGGGAGAAGATCGTCCGCATGGCCGGCTCCCACATGTACGAGCCTCACGAGGCAAAAGCGTTCCGGGACAAGATCGACAGGGGGCTCTATCCTCTTCACGGCCCGGACCGGATTCTTGACGCCGACGAGATCCCGCGCGGCTTCAGCGACCAGCTCCACGGCCGGGCCCCCGGGTCTACCGCCTACCGGATGACGACGAACCTCGACTCCGTCCGCTCCGAGCGCGACCTGCTGTTGGCCCAGGGGGTCCGGATTGCCGAGGAGCTCTCGCTGATGCGGCTTTTGCTCCACCCCATCGATCCGTCCGCATCGATCGCCACGGTGGAATTCAAGCTCAACCAGCCCAAGGGCAGCAATGCCCTGCGCAATACCGACCTGCACTGGTTCCGGGGCGACGCGGTCAAGCAGCTCCGGCTTCTCTTCCATCGGATCCGGGAAGAGGGGACGGTCCGGGCCGTGGTGCTGACCGCCGAAGGCACCCGGGCGTTCGTCCCGGGTCAGAACAGCGACGAGCTCTCCGTGCTGGACGACGAGCAGATCACCGAGCTCGCCGCGCTGGCCCAGGAGACGATGGGCCTCATCGAGGGGTTCAAGGTACCGGTCGTCCTGAATCTGAACGGCCTTGCCCTGGGGGGAGGAGCCGAGCTCGTGGCCGCCGCGCACTACGTGGTCGCCTCCCGGGTCGAGCGCATCTACCTGGGGCAGCCCGAGACCGTCATCAACCTGATCCCCGGCTTCGGCGGCACCCAGCGCCTGGTCCGGCTGATTGCCGGGAAGTCCCGGCTCGGCCAGAAAAGCGGCCTCCTCTTCGCGGCCGACGCGATCCTGTCCGGGCAGCCGATGAGCGTCGAGGAGGCCTTCGCGCACGGGCTGGTCTCGGAGCTTGTTCCCGCAAACTCCCTCTCCCGGGCGTACCGCCTCGCCCTGGGCCACGCCCTGGGGACCGACGACACCCTTCGCCGCGCCATGGAGGAGCGCCATCGGTCCGTGCACCGCTGGGAGGAGCCCCTGATCGACGAGGAGACGGGCAGGCCCGTCGACCCGTCGATTCTCACCGAGGACGAGCACGTCAAGAGGTACCTCCGTCACGCCGAAACTGTGGGGAAAAGGGGCGTGGTCTTACGCTACGCCCTGGACCTGATCGTCCGGAACCTCACGGAAGGGGTCCAGTACGGGGAGGAGGCCTACTACTTCGGACAAGCGGGGGCGAGCAGCGAGTTCCGGCAGTCGATCGTCCGTTTCCGCAACCGCGCGCCGCTTCCGCGGCCTCCGCGCCGGCCGATGGCGGAACCGGAGCGCACGAGGATCCGGCAGCTGGCGGACGAGTTCCTTGCGGCCGCAAGGGAGCGCGAGGCCGGGCAATGGCAAGGATCCGCCGCGGTCTCTCCGGAAAGCCCCGCGGAGCGTCTTCCCCTGTGGAAAACCGGCTGAGCCGGCCCCGCGGAAAATTAACGGGTTGACGGAGGCGCCTTTTTGTATACAGTATACAATTATCGGCTCCTTTCCAGTCAACTCGAGCCCCGCGCCCGTTCCTGCGGCCCGGGGCACCATCGCCCCGGATGCGGCAAAGGAGGATCCCATGCAGCTTTCCGACCTTCTCGTCTACATCATCCTGTTCGTCGCCTCATTCGCCATCGGATGCGCCCACGGGTTGAAAAGCGACATTGCGGACCGAAGGGAGGCCATGAGGGAAGGGGCCTGGCGGCGGGCCGCCTGACGGGCGGCGGACAGGCACGCCAACAGAGGTCTCCGATGGGTGAATGGAGTTTTTGCCGAAAGTGCGGATGGCACAGCATGGGAAACTTTGACGGATGCCCCAGTTGCAATTCCAAGCGTGTGCACCACTTGGACAACGACCTCCCGCTGGACGCCAAGGACGACCTCTTCATGGGCAGGGAGAAAGAGGGGCAATGGCCATCCGTGGGTGAAACGAAAGAGAAGAATAAACCGGAGTGATCGGGCGTCCTTCCGGTCAGAGCTTCGACTTCACCTCCGGGTGGCACTCCTTGCAGGAGCCCTTGACCTTCTTGTTGTCCGTCATGTGGCAGTTCTTGCACCGCAGATGCATCGCTTCCCGGAACGACGGGGTATCCTTCTCCCCCTTGGCCGAATGACACTCGGAGCACTTCTCCTCGTCCCCCGGCTTGCTCATGTGGTGACACTTCTGGCAGTTCCCGATCCGTTTCGCGTGCTCCTTGTGGTCGAACGTGACGGTCCTTTTCGGGTAGACCTTGAGCACGATCTTCCCCGGCGGCTCCGCCCCGATCCCGTGGCCCGCCAAAAACATGGCGGCCAGGACGGTCCCCACGATCACCGCAATCCTTCTCATGCCACGCCCCCTCCTGTTCCATCGGCAAGAATTTCCCCGCCGCCCGCCCTCCCCTCCCCGCCGGCCAAGCGATGGGAAACGGGAGAACGGGGTGATGGCATTTTAACCTGATCTCCGCATAATTCCGGTATAGTTTAGTCGGGTTGACCCCCCGGACACAGGAGGTTCTCCATGGGAAAGAAAATGACGCTGCTGGCGGTGGTCGCGGTCGTCGCCCTCGCGATGGGCGGATGCACCGTGATGGGAAGCACCTATGTAAAGAAGGTGAACGAGGCGGACAATCTCGCCAGGGAGCTGGCGAAGACCACCGGGGAACGGGACCAGCTGGCGGCCGACAAGAAGGAACTGGAAAACGCGCTCAAGGCGAAGTCCGACTCCCTGTCCCAGACGATCGTGGAGCTCCGACAGAAGAACGGGGCGCTGGAGAGCGAAAACGGAAGGCTGAAGCAGGACATCGCCGCCCTGCAAAAGCTCCAGGAGGAGAAGGTCCAGAAGGTCAGCAAGACCTACGAGGACCTGCTGGTGAAGATGAAGGGCGAGATCGCCAAGGGAGAGATCACCATCTCCGAATTGAAGGGAAAGCTGACGGTCAACATGGTGGACGCCATTCTCTTCGATTCCGGCAAGGCGGAAGTCAAGCCCGAGGGGCAGGCCGTCCTGCAGAAGGTCGTCTCCATCCTGAAGGACGTCAAGGACAAGGCGATCCGGACGGAAGGACACACGGACAACGTCCCGATCACCGGGGGGCTGGCGAAGAAATATCCCACCAACTGGGAGCTCTCCGCGGCGCGCGCCATCAACGTGACCCGCTACCTGAAGGAACAGGGGATCGACCCGGCCCACCTTTCCGCGGTCGCCTACGGGGAGTCCAAGCCCGTTGCGAGCAACGACACCCCGGAGGGGAAGGCGAAGAACCGGCGGATCGAGATCATCCTGGTCCCGAAGGAGTAGGGGCGACGACGGCGGGCGAGTCGAAGGCGGTTTCGGCCTTCCGGGGCGTTCCGCGCGCTTACGGGTATAGCCCCCGGAAGCGCATCGCTTCGGCCACCCGCGAGATGCCGATCATCAGCGCGGCCATCCGGTGGCTCACCCCCATCGCTTTCACCTGGGCCAGCACCTCCCGGAACGCGCGCAGCATGATGCGCTCCAGCTGCAGCTGGACCTGGGAGAGATCCCAGAAGAACTTCTGGGTGTCCTGCACCCACTCGAAGTAGGAGGCGGTCACCCCTCCCGCGTTCCCGAGGACGTCGGGGATGATGAAGACCCCCTTCTCCTGGAGGATTTCATCCGCCTCCAGCGTGGTCGGCCCGTTGGCGCCTTCCGCCAGGACCCGGCACCGGATCCGCGGCGCGTTCTCCTTCGTGATCTGCCCGGCGGTAGCGCAAGGGGCCAGGATGTCGCACGGGATCTCCAGGAGCTCCCGGTTCGACACCGGCGTCACGCCGGGAAACTCCGACACCTTCCCGCCGGCCTCCACGTGGCGGATCAGGACGTCGACGGCAATCCCCGCCGGATTGCAGGCGCCTCCGTACACATCGCTCACGGCGATCACCCGGACCTTGCGCTTCCACAGCTCCAGCGCGGCCACGGAGCCGACGTTGCCGAACCCCTGCACGACCGCCGTCATCTTCTCCGGGTCCAGCCCGAGCTGGTTGAGGGACTCGAAGACAAGGTTGCACAAACCGAGCCCGGTTGCCTCCCGCCTGCCCAGCGACCCCCCCACGGTGACCGGCTTCCCGGTGACCACCCCCGGAACGGAATAGCCGACCTGCATGGAATAGGTGTCCATCATCCACGACATCGTCTGCTCGTTCGTGTACATGTCCGGCGCGGGGATGTCCTTTTCCGGGCCGATCAGCATGACGATCTCCGAGGTGAACCGACGCGTGAGCGCCTGGACCTCCCGCCGCGTCATCTTGTGCGTGTCGCAGCAGACCCCGCCCTTGGCCCCTCCGAAGGGGATGTTCATCAGGGCGCATTTCCAGGTCATCCACATCGCCAGCGCGGTCGTCTCCTCCAGGGAGACGGAGGGGGCGTACCGGATCCCCCCCTTGCCGGGGCCCAGCGTGACGTTGTGATGGACCCGGTAGCCGGTGTAGGAGACGACCCTTCCGTCGTCCATCCTCACCGGGACCGTCACGACGAGGGCGCGTTTGGGGTACCTCAGGCGGTCGGCGAGGTTGGGGTCGAGTCCGAGCAGCGCGGATGCGCGGTCGAGCTGTCCCACCGCTTCTTCGAGCATGCTGCGCCCTTCCGTGGTTTCTCCCCAGAATGGAAACGGCATCGGTCTCTCCTCCTCAGCAACGGGTTGACGGGGCTGCCGGCGGCAATCTCCCGGTCGTTCCCTAGAGTTTACCAACAAATCGCTTCCCCCATGTTTTCTTTCCGGCGGATTGGTTTACGATAGGAAGCAATGCCTCCCCCGGATCCGAAAACCGAAAGGACGTGGCGGCGACTGGCGAACGGCGAGCTCTCCTGGGAGACGCTGCGCCTCCGGTCCCGGATCCTCGATCGTATCCGCGCCTATTTTCGCGCGAGAGGGTTCCTCGAGGTCGACCCGCCGATCGCCGTTCCCTACCCGAACATCGACCCGAACGTCTATCCCGTGAACCTCACGGACGCGCGCGGCCGGGCCGAGGCAACGCGGTTCCTCCACACTTCCCCCGAGCTGTCGATGAAAAAGCTCATCGCGGCGGGGTCGGGCAATCTCTTCTACCTGGGCAAGGTGTTCCGGGACCGGGAAGGCTCCCCCCTCCACCATTCCGAGTTCACGATGCTGGAATGGTACCGGGTCGGGGAGTCCGCGGAATCGGTGAGGGAAGACGTCGAGGTGTTGACCCGGGAACTGGCGCGGGAATTCCATGGGCGGGAAGAGATCCTTTGGTCCGGCGGGACCGTTCCCCTCTCGGGGAAGTGGACCCGGTGGGAGCTGTCCGACGCCTTCGACGTCCTGCTCGGGGCTTCCATGGGAGAGGAAGAATCGCTGCGGTCGGCCCTCTCGCGGAAGGGTTTGCGGCCGGGCGGCGCGGACCGGTGGGAGGACCTCTTCTTCCGATCCTATGTGGACGTGATCGAGCCCGCCCTGAAGGAGAAGGGCCCGGTCTTCCTGACCGGATTTCCTTCCGCGCTCGCCGCGATGGCGAAACGGCGCAAGGGGAACGAAGGAATCTGCGAGCGGTTCGAAGGGGTTCTTTGCGGCGTGGAGCTCGTCAACGGCTACGAGGAGCTGACCGACCCCGGCGAGCAGGAAGAGCGCCTCCGGCAACTGGCCGCGCGGCACGAACGTCAAACGGGCATCGCGCTTCCGATCGACCCCGATTTCCTCGACGCGCTTCGCATGGGGCTTCCGCCCTGCTCGGGGGCCGCGTTGGGCGTCGACCGGCTGGCGATGCTCCTGCTGGGCAAGGACACGATCGAAGACGTGGCCATCCGATGAACCACCCCTCGCTGCTGCTGTTCCTGCTCTCCTTCGGACACATGTGCACCGACATCGTGCAGGGTGCGCTCCCCGCGCTTCTGCCGTACCTCAAGGACAAGTTTTCCCTTTCCTATACGGTCACCGGAACGCTCCTGCTCGCGGCCCACCTCACCTCTTCGGTGATCCAACCGCTGTTCGGATACGTGACCGACCGGAAGCCGTTCCCGATCCTGCTGGCCCTGGGATGCCTGATCTCCGGCGCCGGCATCGCGCTCGTTCCGTTTTCGCCCGGATTCGCGTGGCTGATCGCTTTCGTCATGTTCACGGGGCTGGGAACCGCCGCTTTCCACCCGGAGGGGTTCAAGGCAACCGCCTGCATCGCTTCCGTGAAGCGCGCGACGGGAATGTCGCTGTTCTCGGTGGGGGGGAACCTGGGATTCTCCATCGGAGCCCCCGCCGCCATCTTTCTCGTCTCCCGGTACGGGCTGCACGGCGCCTCGGGGCTGCTCGTCCCCGCCGCGCTGGCGGGCGTACTCTTCCTGCCCGCGCTTCCGCACATCCGTCAGCGGATCGCGGAGGTCTCCGCGAGGCCCGTTCCCGCCGGCGGGAACGGAGTGGAGCGCCCCGTATATGCGGTCTCGCTCATCGTCCTCATCGTCGTTTTCCGCTCCTGGACGCAGCTGGGCCTGGCCACCTACATCCCGTTCCTCTACCGGGCGGAGCTTTCGAACAACCCCGAATTCGTCGCCATGCTGCTTTTCCTCTTCCTGGGAGCGGGGACGATCGGCACGCTCGCCGGGGGCCCGCTGGCCGACCGGATCGGGCACCGGAAGATGCTCTTTTTCTCGCTGGCCCTCCAGGTCCCGCTGATCCACCTGTTCCTCATCTCGAAAGGCTGGCTCGTTTTCGCGCTGGCGGCCGCCGTGGGGGCCACCATCGTGTCCACCTTCTCGGTCACGATCGTCATGGCGCAGGAGCTGTTCCCCCGCCGGATGGCGACGGCGTCGGGAACGATCGCGGGATTCGCGATCGGGACGGGGGGAATCGGGGTCACCCTTCTGGGAGTGGTGGCCGATCGGTACGGCGTCCCCGCCGCAGCCCACCTCATCAACCTCCTCCCCGCGATCGGCGCATTGCTGGCGCTCGGTCTCCCCCTCCCCTGGAAGCAGGCGCAGGATGCCGCGGCGTGAGGCGGGTCCTCTACCGCAACTCACGCCACTTACTCAACCGCCCGGGTTTGGAATAAAATACGGGATCGATTCGAAACCAACGGGCAAGGAGAGAAGGAATGGGAGAGGAAGGTAACGGAAACAACAACGCCCAGAGGGGGTCCCGCCGGAAGTGGGCGCTGGGGATCTTCGCCGCCGCCTCCGTGGCGACGATTGTCTCCGGAGCTTTCTACTGGTGGTGGCGACAGACCCACATCGCCACCGACGACGCGTTCGTCGAGGGGAGGATCCACCCCGTTTCCGCCCGCATCCAGGGGACGGTAGTCGAGGTGCTCGTCGACGACAACCAGCCGGTGAAGAAAGGGCAACCGCTCGTCCGGATCGATCTGGAGCCCTACGCCGTCCGGGTAGCCGCCGCGTCCTCCGCCCTTTCGGCCGCTTCGGCGGACCTTACCGCCGCCCGCTCGGACACCAAGGCCTCCCGGGAGGATCTTGCGGCGGCGCAGGCCCAGCTCGTCCAGATGCGGGCGGCGGTCGAGGCGGCCCGGGCGAAGGGGACTCTCGCCGCAGCGCGGCTCGCCCAGGCCAACCGGGATGCGGAGCGCGCAAGGAACCTCTTCGAGCGTCACTCCATCAGCCGCGAGCGAAACGAGAAGGCCCAGACGGAAAGCCTGGTGGCAACCGCCCAGGAGGACGTGGCGCGGGAAGAGCTGCGCCTCGCGGAGGCCGCCGTCCCCGCACAGGAAGCCCTGATCGGCCAGCGGAAGGCGATCCTCGGCCAGCGGGAGGCCCGGATCGGCCAGCGGGAGGCCGACCGCAAGCAGAAGGAATCCACTCTCGTCGAGGCGAAGCTCTACAAAGGATACACCGAGGTCTTCGCACCGGCGGATGGGTACGTCACCCGCAAGAACGTGGAGGTGGGCCAGGTCGTCTCCCCGGGTCAGCTGCTGCTCGCGGTCGCCTCGCTTTCCGACGTCTGGGTGGTGGCCAACTACAAGGAAACCCAGATCGAGAAGATCCGCCCCGGCCATCCTGCCAGGGTCCGGGTGGACACCTATCCCGGCAAGGAGTTCAAGGGAAAGGTGGACAGCATCATGGCGGGGACCGGCTCCGCCTTCTCCATTTTCCCGCCGGAAAACGCCACCGGGAACTACGTCAAGGTCGTGCAGCGGGTGCCGGTAAAGATCGTCCTCGAGAAGGGGGAGGACCCGGGCCATCTCCTCCGGATCGGGATGTCCGTCGAGCCCACGGTGCTTCTCCGGTAAGCGCATGAACGGAGGAAACCGGTTCGGCAACGCGGTCGGCGCGATGCGCGAGAGCAAGTGGATCGTCGCCGTTACCGTGATGCTCCCCACGCTGATCGAGATCATCGACATCAGCGTGGCCAACGTCTCCCTCGACCATATCCGCGGGTCGCTCTCCGCGGGGATCGACGAGGCGGGGTGGGTCCTGACCTCCTACCTCGTCTCGAACGCCATCATCATCCCCATGACGGGCTGGCTCGCACGCTCCTTCGGCCGGAAGCGGTACCTCCTCTTCTCCATTTTCCTCTTCACCGCCTCCTCCTTCCTGTGCGGGTCCTCCACGAGCCTGGGGATGCTCGTCTTCTTCCGCGTCCTGCAGGGGATCGGCGGAGGGGCGCTCCAGCCGCT
>Ga0334722_10002696_pt1 | contig 19767 bp, 15 predicted proteins | sample C3_bottom_MG_FD_207210 | JGI IMG/M metagenome (GOLD analysis project Ga0334722, IMG submission 207210) | Sediment microbial communities from Yellowstone Lake, YNP, Wyoming, USA - C3_bottom | ecosystem: Environmental > Aquatic > Freshwater > Lake > Sediment | place: USA: Wyoming | collected...
TGGTCCACTCGACCGTCGCGGCGCCCGGCTGGCCGGGCGCCGCCAGCCAGACACATTGCAGGCGTGACTCCCCGGGCTTGACGGTACCGGTCACCGCCGTGAGTCGGGGATCGAGGCTGACTCCGTCCGCGGTCCGCCACCGCGACCGGACGTACAGGCTCGTGCCATCCCATGCGTCGGACCCGCGGTTGGCTATCTGAACGGGAACCAGGATGGACGCCGAGGCCGTCATCGTGGACGGCATCGACTGAATCGAGAAGGCAATCGGCGATGAGTCGGCCAGGGCCGCGGCGCCGGTGCCGGCATCGAGCGCGGCCAGGACGGCGCATGCGATCAGCACGCGTGCGAATGACGGAAGCCGCAGGCCCACGCGGGAATGATACAACAGCGTCACGACGGCATCTTGATGCGGGACCGGTCTAAGCCCGGCGTTCAGTTGTGTCGATGTTGCGCCGGGAATGTAGCACACGGGCTTCAGCCCGCGTGCCCGGGGCGAAGATACTCAACGCAAGTGAGCCCCGGGATTAGAAGCCCAGCCGCGTGCGCAGGCGCGCCAGGAGCGTCTTCGGCGCAGAAGGGGCCAGGTGCGGCTGCTCCGGCCTGATCTGGAACAGCGTCCCGGGCACCCAGCACTGGCCTTCGACCACGATCTGAAACGATTCCGTCTCGACGCCGTCGGCCGGGTTAACGATGAACACGAAGGTCGCCGTTCCCCCGGGTGGAACCTGATCTTCCCTGAACGAACAGATGCGATTGCGGCCAATCCAGGTTGCGTCGTAGAACGCCGAGTCGCCATCGCGTGGCGCGGCCGTACCGAGGTAGACGCGATCGTCGCGCGTCCACGTCCGAGCGCCTGCGTTCCGGACGGCCAGGATCATGGCGGTCGTTCCCGCGAGCGTGGACCGATCCAGCAGCAGTTTGGTCGAGTACAGGCGGAGCGGATGCGGTCCCGTTGGCACCACCGTGCACTGCCGGCATACGTCGGGCAGGGTCCGGCCGTCGACGATGGCCGCCCGAAACGCTTCGAACTTCTCACCCTGCCAGATGGCCTCCGGGCTGGTCTCCTTGACGTTGCCGAGAACGGCGCTGGCGTGCGTCATCGCGTAGCAGCAGGGGAACACCCGGCCGTCCTTGTCGAAGACGGGCGTGTCCCAGGGGGCGAAACACTGCTTCGTGTCGGTGACCTCATGCGGTGTCGGTACGGCAGCGGCCTCGCGGGCGACGTCAACCGGATCCCGCATCTCCGCGGCAACCCGTTCGGGCAATTCGAACACGACCGAGGTGCCGGCGGCCTCGGCGGCCTGCTTCATGAGCTCGACGTGACGAGCCAGCCCGTCGCGCCAGTGCAGTTCCTCGGGTTCGAGGCCAGGCGCGTAGTCCACCAGTCCCTGCAGCACGTACGTCCGCACGCCGATCGTCGCCAGGCGGGCCGGGAACGCCGGCAGGCTGTCCATCGTGCTGCGCATCATCACGGACGACACCGTCAACTGCGATGGGCGAAGCGCCGCGGCCAGGAGCCCGACGCCCGACAACGCTTTGTCGACGCTGCCTCCGCGGATCGACTTGTAGATGGCGGGGTCCGGTGAGTCAATCGAGATGTTGACACTGACCAGGTGTGGCAGTTCCGCGAGTCCGGCAGCAATGGCGGGCGTCACCAGCGTCCCGTTGGTCGTGAGCGTGGTGCGCACACCTTCGCGATCGAGTGTGCGCAAGTAGTCGAGGCAGTTCGGGTTCAGCAGCGGCTCGCCGTAGCCGCCGATGTTGACGTGCCCGGCTTGCCTGGCGAACCGGACGATCGCCGTCCAGACGGGGTCGGCCATGGGCCCGGGCTGCTCGCTCGACGGCGTCAGGCCTGTGGTCAGCGGGCACATCCTGCAGACGAGATTGCAGCGGCTCGTGATTTCCACGAGCAGACCGGCCGGCGGGCCGATTGTCGAGTCGGGTGCGCTCACACCTTCACGATACATCAGTCGAGCCAGCCCGTCCCGGCTCGCGTGCAGGCCAGGTGCGCGCGTTCACTTGACAGGCGTCGGACGGGCGCGTGAAAGTAGACCCCCCAATGCAGACACCCCAGTGGATCGGCGTCATCCGAGCTCGCGTGACGGGCGCGAACCGACCGGAACTCGTGGCATCGGGCCTCTACGTCGTGCTGGCCGTGTTCTTCCTGTATGGAATCTCAGGGTTCTACGCGAAGCACACGGGGTTTACGTCGCTGATCCGGTTCGGCGAGCAGTTCTACCTTCGCACGCTTCCTGCCGTGCGGTACGCGCCCCACGTCACCATGGTGAACTCGCCCGGCTACGATGGCCAGTTCTACGCACAGCTGGCGACCGAGCCGCTCCTCCGCAACCGGGCGCTGGACGGAGCCATCGACGGGGCGCCGTACCGGGCCCGCCGGATGCTGTTTGCGTGGACGGCGTACGTGTTCGGGCTGGGACAGCCCGCGTGGATTCTGAAGGCGTACGCCTTGCAGAACATCATCGCGTGGCTGGCCATTGCGTGGCTGATGGTCCGCTGGCTGCCGCCATCCCGGCCGCGGAACCTCGTGCCGTGGATCGGCTGCATGTTTGGCGCCGGACTGCTGGCGTCCGTCCACAGCGCACTCCTCGACGGGCCCAGCGTCCTGGTGATCGCCCTCGCGATTGCCGCCCAGGAGCGCGGCCGGTTCTGGCTCTCAGCCGGCCTGATGGGCGTTTCGGGTCTTGGCAGAGAGTCGAACCTGGTTGGTGCCGCCCTGGTCTGGCGCCGGCGGCCCGTTGCTGCGCGCGAGTGGGCGATCGAGGCGGGTCGCCTCGCGCTGGTTCTGCTGCCGCTCGCGGCCTGGGCTCTCTATGTCCGATCGGTGTTTGCCGGCCACATCGAACCCGGTAGGAGCAACCTGGCGGGCGCGTTCGTCGGCTACCTGTGGAAATGGAAGACGACGGCGGCCGCCATCGACGCTCAGGGCTGGCGATCGAGCGGCCTGGACGATCTGCTCGTGCTCGTCGGCCTGACCGTGCAGGCGTTCTTCCTCGGACTCCGGTGGGACTGGCGCAGCCCGTGGTGGCGCATGGCCGCGCCCTACATCCTGCTGATGGCCACCACCGCGGTGATCGTGTGGGATGGCACGGTTGGAGCGGCGCCGCGCGTGCTGCTGCCGATGACGTTTGGATTCAACGTTCTCGTCGCCAGGCTGCCTGGCCGATGGTTCTGGCCGCTCGCGATCGCGGGCAACCTCTCCGTGTTCGCGGGCATCCGGCTCATGTTCGCCCCGTGACGGATTCCAGCCGGCTTCCTTACCGCTGGCGCGGCCACGCCGCCAGGGCAACAGGTGGCGCGGGCAGCGGACACAAGGTTCCTGGATCGCGAGCCGGCAGCGGCCGGTACGTCTGTCGATCGTCGCGCTGCGTGTCGTACAGGAAGACGTGCCCCGGGATCCGCGGCGCCTCGTAGGCGAGCGCCGGCGGGGCGTCCAGCCTCGCGAGGGCGTCGTTGTTCCCGAAGCGGGCGGTGAAGGCCCCGCGTTCCCAGTCCTCCAGCAGGATGTAGACGCGACGATCATGCGATCGGAACCAATCGATCGCCCGACCGAGCCACGCGGGATCGAGCGCATCGTATCGCAGCGTGAGGCGCCCTCCGTAGTACCTGAGGGCGCCGACGTGCTGCCCCGTGATGACCACGGCCGACGGTTCCGTCGCCTGGGCGACCAGCGCCGCGACGGTCGCGTACCGGCGCTGACCTTCGCCGGGCGGGTAGACGCCGAGGCGCCCCGCCGTGATTGCCGTCGCGATTCCCACCACACACACGCTGGCCGCAGCGACGCGCCGTACCCGCGGGCCCGTCCGCGCCGCGGCTTGCAGCGCCAGGGCCGCCACGCCCGTGGCCATCGCCGGCCACGCGGGCAGCAGGAAACGCAGGTACCACCACGCGTCGAACGGCTGGTAGCCCGCGTAGATCGCCGTGGCGGAGACGACGATCGCCAGCAGCAGGATTGCTGCGGCGCGCTCCGTGCGTCCGGTCCAGAGGCGCGTCAACGGCAGCGCGAGGCCGACGAGGCCCAGCGCGAAGAACGGCGTCTGGGTGCTGGTGATGCCGCGCGCGTAGTTCTGGAAGTTCGGCCACACGTGGTTCCACGAGAAGAGCACGGCCAGGTCTCCGTAACCCGACCGGAGCGCATTCCCGTAGAGATGGTGATTGAACGCCGCGACAACCAGGACCCCGGGTACGGCTGCGGCGGCATAGACCAGGGTTCGCCTCAGGCGCCAGTCGCGGCTGGCGACGTCGCGCCAGAGGCTCCAGGCGCCCAGCACCGCCGCCAGCGGGACGAGGTTGGGCCGGATCATGATGGCGACAGCCGCCCAGGCGCCGGCCGCGATCGATGACGGAACGCCGGTTGCCAGCAGGCAGGCCGTGGCAAATGCCCAGCACGCGGTGACGGGGACATCGCTCATCACTGAGTGCGACATCAGCAGCACTGTCGGGCTCGTCGCCACGATCCAGGCGGCTCCAAGTCCCGGCCAGTCCGACGACGTGGCGCGCCGCGCCAGCAGGAACGTGGCCCACACCAGCAGGCCGCCCGCCAACGGGGCCACGAGGAACATGGCGGCGTGGCCGGCCACCAGTTTCATCGCCGCCATGATCAACGGCAGTCCCGGTCCCGTGGTCGGCACGAGCGCGTTGGCACCTGGGGCAGGGCCGTACCCGTACGGCGTGAACGTGCGCAGGGCATCCGGCCACGGCGCCTCGGCGGCGATGGGGGCCCGGATGATCAGGCTGCCATGCAGCCAGCTGTCAGCCTGTTGGACGTAGGAGTAGTCGTCGGCCCCGCCAACCGCCCACGCGTTCCAGGCGATCGACATCCCGGTTACCGCCAGCGCCAGCATCAGCGTCAGCCTCGCCGGCGTGAGTCGCTGCGACAGGCGCCCGACGTCCCGTCGCAACCGGGAGACGCCGGACAGCCAGGCAAACACGAGCGTCGCCGCGACGAAAACCAGCAAGGGCCTTGCCGGGTCCGTGGCGGACACGCTGACGCCGCCGATGCGTGTGGTGATGCCGCCGCTCAGCCACAGGACGATCGCCCCCAGCGCCGCGGCGAGGGACACGAGACCGGACACGGTTCGCAACACAGACATCATTATGAAGGCCGACCCACGCGTGTCAACGGGGACTGGCGCCTACCGCGTAACCCAGCGCTCACTTGTGTTGATGTGGGGCAGGCCTTCAGGCCTGCCTCTCTCCGCAGGGCTGAAGCCCTGCGCCACGTCGGAGAGCGGTTCAACTCAAGTGATCTCCGGTGTAACTTGACGCGCGCTCGCGGGCTACGACAGACTTCAACGTCCCGCCGCATGGTGTTTTCCGGAGATGGACCGATGCCGTTCACGAAGGTGGTGCAGGGCGTCCGCGCATGGTTTCTCGGCCGCAGGCTCGCCGAGCGCGCCACCCTCGGGCTGTACGTCGCCGTCGTGATCCTCTTCCTCGTGGCCATGTCCGGGTTCTACCGGAAGCACGGCGGATTCACGGCGCTCATCGGGTTCGGCGATCGATTCACGTACCGGACGCTGCCCGAGGTCCAGTCGCTGCCGCACGTGACATACCGGAATTCGTGGGGCTACGACGGCCAGTTCTACGCGCAGCTGGCGCTGGAGCCCCTGCTGCGGAATCCGAAGCTGGATGACGCGCTCGATGGGCCCACCTACCGCGCCCGCCGAATCCTGTTTGCGTGGACGGCCTACCTCCTTGGAGCCGGGCGGCCCGCCTGGATCCTGACCGCGTTTGCGCTCCAGAACGTGCTCGCCTGGGTCATCCTGGCCGCGTTGATGGCGCGGTGGCTTCCGCCCGCGCGTATCCGGAACCTCGTGCCGTGGATCGGCTGCGTGTGGAGCCTCGGTCTGCTCTCGTCTGTTCGGGACGCGCTGCTCGACGGCCCGAGCATGCTGCTGCTGGCGCTGGCGATCCTCGCCCAGGAGCGCGGCCGCTCCTGGGTGTCGGCCGGCATCATGGGAGTCGCGGGCCTTGGGCGCGAATCGAACCTGGCGGGTGCGCTGCTGCTGTGGGAGCGGCGCCCGGTCACACGCGAGGAGTGGGCGAGGGCGGCCGCGCGCGCGGCCCTTGCGCTGCTGCCGCTGGTCGTGTGGGGGATGTACGTCCAGTCCCGGTTCACCGGGTTCGTCGATCCTGGGCCAGCCAACCTCGCAGCGCCGTTCGTGGGCTACGCATTCAAGTGGAAGACGGCCGCCGCGCTCATCGCGGAACGCGGGTGGCTGTCGGACGGCGGCGACGACGTGGTGGTACTCGTAAGCCTGACCGTGCAGGCCGTGTTCCTGGTGCTTCGTCGGCAGGGGCGGAACGCCTGGTGGCGGATGGCGATGCCTTATGCCGTCCTGATGGCCACCACGGCCATCATCGTGTGGGACGGGACTCCAGCGGCGGCGCCGCGGGTACTGCTGCCGATGACGTTCGGGTTCAACGTGCTCGTCGCGGACCTGCGCGGCCGATGGTTCTGGCCGCTGGCCATTGCCGGCAACCTGTCCGTCGTCAACGGGGTCTGGCTGCTTCTCGGGCCGTGGCTGCCGGCTGGCCTGGCACACCTCACGTGAGTCGGCCGCCTCGGTTCCCGCCCGCCGCCCCTGCCCCCGGGGGCCGGCGTGAAGTGAGGTAACATGGCCCGCGCTCATGCCTGCCCTCGCGCGTCTTCAGACCGTCTGGCGCCGTCAACCGGCCCGCGTCGTGACGACCATCCTCTACGCGGCATTGGTCCTCGTGTTCCTGAACGCGCTGAGGCCCTACTACCATCGCAACACGGGTTTCACTGAGCTGATCGATTTCGGCGACCAGTTCTATCACCGGACGATTCCGGCCGCTCGCGAGGCGCCGCACGTGGCCCGCGCGGACTCGTGGGGATATGACGGCCAGTTCTACGCGCAGCTCGCGCTGGAGCCGCTGCTGCGCGATCGCGCGCTCGACCAGGCGCTCGATTACCCTCCGTACCGGGCGCGCCGAATCCTGTTCTCCTGGACGGCGTTTGTGATCGGACTGGGGCGACCCGCCTGGATCCTCAAGGTCTTCGCCGTTCAGAACATCGTGGCCTGGCTGGCCCTCGCTGGATTGCTGACGATTTGGATCCCGCCCGTGAGGCTGCGCAACGTGGTGCCGTGGACGGGCTGCCTGTTTGGGGCCGGGATGATGTTCTCGGTCCGGCTTGCGCTGCTGGAGGGACCCGGGTTGCTGGTGGTGACGCTGGCCATCCTGGCCCACGAGCGCAGCCGCCACTGGCTGGCGACCGTGCTGATGGGGCTTTCAGGACTGGGCCGGGAGACGAACATGATCGGCAGCGGGCTCCTGGTGGAACGCATGCCCCGTTCTCGGAAGGCGTGGCTCGATGTCGCCGCCAAGGCCGCGGTCGTCGTCCTCCCGTTCATGCTCTGGGCCCTCTACGTGCACTCGGTCTATCCGGAGTTGCCGTATTCGAAACAGGCCAACTTCAGCCTTCCGCTGGCGGGCTATCTCCAGAAATGGTCCGCGACCGTCGGCGAGATCTCACGCCTCGGATGGACGAAGACGGGCGCGAGGTTCGAGTGCCTGATGCTGATCGGCCTGACGACACAGGCGATCTTCCTGGCGATCCGCCGGGACTGGACGAGCGCCTGGTGGCGGATGGCCGTGCCGTATTGCGTCCTGTTCCTGGTCACCAGTTACATCGTGTGGGAAGGGGAGCCGTCGGCGGCCCCGCGCGTCCTGCTGCCGATGTCGTTCGCGTTCAACATCCTGATCGCCAGGCTGCCCGGGCGGTGGTTCTGGCCGTTGGCGGTGCTGGGAAACCTCTCGGTGCTGTCAGGTATCGACCAGATCAAACTGCCCGGGATATCGAATCTGATCTAGACCGGCGTCCTCACCTGGCCAGCTCATAGATGCGCACGTCCTGACCGGGCTTCAGTCCACTCGATCGAGCCACTTCGTGCAGGTCGGATCGGCCCTCGGCCGCGGCCGCAACCGTGCGGAAGCGCTCGGTTCCGTACCCGTCCTCGTGAATCACCACGTAGGTGACGCCGTGCGATCGGAACATCGCCAGCGAGCGGTTGTCCGGAAAGCTGTGCGCGTCGCGCGCAAACGCTCGGTACCATGGTGGGAAGTACCCGCTGTTGCCATTGACGAGCGTCATCCAGTGGAACGTCGAGTAGTACTGATAGATCGATTCCTTCCAGTACACCGCCTCGGCCTCCGGTGTCGGCAACTCCGCGATCACCGTGCCAGGAGCCAGGTTGTTGAAGTAGTCGTAGGCCTGGGGCGGCCGCGGAGGCGCGGCCTGGAATGCGAGTCCCGGGAAATCCTCCACCATCGCGGCAACGGCGATCGCTGCAACCAGCCCCCACCGGGCCGCCGGCCGCTTCACGATCCGTTCGATCCTCGCGATGCCGTAGCCCGCGAGGACCGCCAGCGAACATCCGACCAGAATGGCGAACCGGGCCGGCACGCGCAGGCCGCGGAAGGGAAGCACCCACTGGTGGAGCAACGGATACAGCAGCCCGTTCAGGCCGAGCGACGCATCGAACGCGAATGCGAGCGCCGCCAGGTACGCCAACCGCACGGCCGAGAACGGCGGCCACGCGCCCACCACCGCCAGGACGACGATGATCACGCCTGGGAACAGGGCCCGTTCCGGCGCCCGGAACGCGGACAGGGCCGTCCCGTAGACGGCACTGGCGTGCGTGGAACCGAGGTAGTTCGAGACGTGCGCGCTGTAGAACTGGATCGCCGATACGGCGCGATCGCCGGCGCTGGCGTGGTTGAGGAGGTACGGCAGCAGGGCCGGCCCAATGAGCAGAGCGGCCACCATCGCCGCGACGACGAGCGGGGGAATCGTCGCACGGACGCGGCCGGACTTGACTGCCAGCGTCATCCACAGGACGGCGAGCCAGGGCAGCAGAAAGACCCCGTAGTAGATCGATGACAGCGCCTGGGCGGCGACGGCGACGCCCAGCAGCGCGCCGCGCCGTCCGCTCGGACGGGCCAGGAGCGCATGCAGGCACAGCGCGGCAACGGGCAGCCACAGCGTCATCAGCAATTCGAGGTGCGCGTAGTGATCGAAGCGGAATGGATAAAACGCGAACAGGAGGCCCGCCGCGATGCCAGCCGCCGCGCTGCCAGTCAGCAGCCTCACGAGATGGAACATCGCCATCGCCGACAGCACGAAGGTCGCGACGACGGCGAGATTGCTCAGCAGCAGGGGATGCATGCCCACCCAGATGAACGGGGCGCCTATCAGGCCCGGTAGCAGCATCGCGTCGGAGTACGCCAGCGTGAACCGCTCGGGGTGGAAGATGTTCCCGTCAAACAGGTGCCAGGGATCGAGCGGGAGTTGATGGGCGATCCACGACAACCGCCAGACGGTGAAGTAGGGGTCGCCTGGATCGCGGACGCTCATCATCGACGAGACCTGCGGGTAGGTCATGACGATGGTGACCGCCCAGAACAGCAGGAAAACACTGAGGAATCCGGCCCACGGCGGAAACGAGGGCGACTCACGATCGACGGCCGCCGGCCCGGCGGCGAAGTCGTCGATGTCGTTTGCGACGGGGATTCGCGCGACGCGGCGGGCGACGACCAGCGCCACGCGCCAGGGCCACAGCGCGACCCGCCACAGGCGGACGGGGAGCGGATCCCGGCGGGCCGTGACGTGGCGGACGATGGCGACTACGAGCGCGGCCAGGGCCGGACGCCACGCCTCGAGCAGCGACACCTTGACGCCGAGGAATCGACCCCGATAGCCGCCGGTCGCGAGGACGTACACGGCCGTGGCGGCCAGGACGAGCGTCAGCGCGTCGGCGGCGTGCGCCCAGACGGGGAGCGATCGGTCGCGACGGGTCTCTCGCACGCGGCGACCATCTTATCCGAGACGGCACGGGCCTGGCACCCTTGCGGATGCCAGGCCCTCCGTGTCTTTCCTATCGCCTGTCGCCTGTCGCCTAGTTCCTACTTCGTGTGAAACTCGCGAATCGCAGCGCACACGCGGTCGATCTGCGCCTGCGTGATTTCCGGGAACATCGGCAGCGACAGGATCTCGTGCTGGTACTTCTCGGTGACTGGCAGGCGGTCGATGCTCGACGCCAGTTCCGCGTACGCCGGCTGGCGGTGAATCGCGATGGGGTAGTGGATGCCCGTCTGCACACCCTTTTCGTGCAGGGCGTGCTGCAACTCCTCGCGCTTCGTCGTGCGAATCACGTAGAGGTGATAGATGTGCGACAGGTCGTCGGCCGGCAGTTTGGGCGCGACCACGTTCGGGATGCCCTTCAGGCGCGCATCGTAGGCGTGCGCGGCCTTGCGGCGGCCGGCGTTCGACGCCTCCAGTCGCGGCAGCTTCACGCCGAGGATCGCGGCCTGCATCGTGTCGAGGCGCGCGTTCAGGCCCTTCTCCACGTGGTGGTACTTCTTGGCCTCGCCGTACGCCCGGCGCTGCCGCGCAGCCTTTGCCAGCGCATCGTCGTTCGTCGTGATGAGGCCGCCGTCGCCCATGCCGCCCAGGTTCTTGCCCGGGTAGAAGCTGAAGGCGCCCATGTCGCCGATCGACCCGCAGCCCCTGCCCTTGTAGCGCGAGCCGTGGGCCTGGCACGCATCCTCGATGACGCGCAGGCCGTGCGTCTTCGCCAGGGCCATGATGGCGTCCATGTCCACGGCCTGGCCGTAGAGGTGGACCGGGCAGATCGCCTTCGTCTTCTTCGTGATCACGGCTTCGATCAACGCCGGGTTGATGTTGTAGGTGTCCGGGTCGCAGTCCACGAGCACCGGCACGGCGCCGAGGGCCGACACCGCCAGCGCGGTGGCGATGAACGTGTTGCCGGGCACGATCACTTCGTCTCCTGCCTGCAGGCCCACTACCTCGAACGCCAGGCGCAGGGCATCGAGGCCCGAGCTGACGCCGATCGCGTGTTTGGCGCCGATGAGCGCCGCGAAGCCCTTTTCGAACGCCTCGACTTCGGGCCCCAGGATGTACTTGCCATGCGTCAGGACGTTGCCGACGGCCTCGTCGAGTTGTTTGCGGATGGGCGCGTGATGGGCAGCGAGATCAACGAACGGAATGATGTCCACGAGTCACCTCTTGATATGTAAGCCAAGCAGCACCAGCGGCCGCAGGATGCTCCACCACCCCGTGATGGGCTTCATCTTGGTGTAGCCGAGCTCGTGCGGCGGATAGATCTTGCTGACGGGGACTTCCGTCACCTTGTAGCCGAGCGTCACCATCTTGTAGAACAGGTACGGCTCGAGTTCGTACTTGTCGAGCCACGCCTGGTCGAGATCGATCCGCGCGTCCTTCAGCGCCGACAGCCGGATGGCCCGGAAGCCGTTGGTCGTGTCGGTGAACCGGCGCATCACGACGAGCGAGAACAGCCACGGGTGCACGAGACGCGTCGCGATCTGGCGGTAGAACGGCATGTTGCCGAAGTCGCCGCCCGGCAGGTAGCGCGACCCCTGCACGAAATCACAGCCCTCGTCCTCGATGGCGGCCACCAGGCGTTCGATCTCGGGCGGCCGATCCTTGTCGTTGCCTGCCAGGATGACCACCACGTCGAAGCCCTCGGCCGCGCCGTACTTCAGCGCCGTGCGGATCGCCGCACCCGCGCCCGAACGCACGGTGTGCGTCAGGACCGTGGCGCCCTTGGCGCGGACAACGTCCGGCGTTTCATCGGTCGAGGCATCATCGACCACCACCACGCGGTCGACGAGGCCCGGCGTGAACCGGTCCAGGACCTTCCCGATCTTCGATGCCTCGTTGTGGGCAATCGACGCGGCCATTACGCGGAGGCCAGGGCGCGTGGCAGTCACTTATTCCGCGCTGCCGTCTTCGTCGCGCTTCCGCGCTTCGCGGCCCCGGGCTTCGCCGCCTGGTGCGCCGGCCCTGAAGGACCGGCCTTCAGCCTGGATCGGAGACCGTTCTTCGTCGTCGATGTAGGCCGGGGCTTCAGCCCCGGCTCCTTCTTCGCCGCAACGCTGGCGAGCACGTCAGGCGTCGCCTTGACGACGCCGTCCTTCGTCTTCACGTAGGTCAGGTTGCACTTCCGGCACGTCAGGACCGCGCCCTTGCCCGCGAGCGGCTGGCAGCACTCGCACACGTAGCCGCGGACGCGGCCCGGGTTGCCGAGCACGACCGCGTAGTCCGGTACCGGCCTGGTGACCACGGCACCCGCGCCGATGAATGCGTACCTGCCGATGTGGCAGCCGCACACGATCGTGGCATTGGCGCCAACGGTAGCGCCCTCCCCGATCGTGGTCGCCACCGGCGACCAGTCGCGCTTGCTCCGCGGCCGGTTGTCGTTGGTGAGCGAGCAGTTCGGCCCGAGGAAGACGCGGTTCTTCACCGTGACGAACTGCCACACCGCCACGCTGTTCTTGATCGTCACGTCGTCGCCGATCACGGCGCCGCTCTCGACGAAGGCGTGGTCGCCGATGTTGCAGTGGCTGCCGACCACCGCGCCCTTCATGACGTGCGCGTACGCCCACACGTTGGTCTTGTCGCCGATCTGGTCGGTTTCGACCAGCGCCAGGGGATGCTTGAAGAAGTCACCCATCACGACACCTTTACCGGTGCGCCGCCCACCGCCATCGATTTGTTGATTGCCGCCGCCACGCGCACCACGTCGGCCGCGAACCGGCCATCGCTGCGCAGCTTCTCGGGAGCCTCGAGGCTGTCGATGAACGACCGTGCCTGGGCCTTCAGCGGCTCCTCGCGCGGCACTTTCGGCATCGTCACGTCGCCCTCGCGCGTCAGCAGCTGGAATTCACCAAAATCCGAATACTCACGTGGCTTCCGCGTCACGCCCTTGTCGAACACCATGACCGGGCCCATGGTCGCCATGTCATCCCAGGTGGCCATCCGGGACTCGCCGACGATCGTGATCTCGCGGACCTTGCGCGGGTCGAGCCAGCTGACGTGAATCGAGGCCACCACGTCGCCCGGGTACTGCAGCGTCATCACGCTGATGTCCTGGATCCCCGGCTGCAGGAAGGCCTTGCCCACGGCCGAGACTTCCACCGGCACGGCGTCCAGCAGGTAATTGAAGATCGAGATGTCGTGCGTGGCCAGGTCGAGGACGGCGTTCACGTCGCTGCGGATCGGCCCGAGGTTCGTGCGCCGGGCGAACAGGTAGAACACGCGGCCCAGGTGGCCCGCGTTCATCAGTTCCTTCACCTTCAGGATGCCGGGATTGAACAGGAATACGTGGCCGACCATGAGGCGCAGGCTGCGTTCGGCCGCGAGCTTGACCAGTTCGTCCGCCTCGGCACCCGTCAGGCACAAGGGTTTCTCGGACAGCACGTGCTTGCCCGCCTTCAGCGCCTGGCCGACCACCTCGTAGTGCGTCATCGTGGGTGTCGCCACGACGACCGCGTCGGGCTTCGACGTGGCCAGCATCTCGGACGCCGTCGAGAACGTCGCCACGCCAGGCTGGATGCCCTTGATGCGGGTCAGGCGTTCCGCTCGCAGGTCCGCGACGCCGACGACCTCGGCGTTGGGCAGCGCCGCGAAGTTCCTGACGTGGTTCGGACCCCATTCGCCGGCGCCAATGACGCCGATTCTCCAGCATTTCTTCTCGCCAGGCACGTGACTCGCTCCTTTGGGGGGACACGCTATGCAGGCCGCGCCGGTCATGAACTCGATGTGCGGCCGAGGGCCAGCCAGCATCGCGGCGGGCAACAGGAAATCCTAACATGGCCAGGCCCTTACGTTTCGAGGCCCCGGTGGGGTAATCTGGCGGGAATTCTATGAAGCCCCGGACCCAAGCCGTTCAGCTCCCGGCGTCTGCGACCAACCACTGGATCGTGGCCGCCAGTTTCGCGACGTACGCCGGCAGCCTCCTGACGATGCGCCTGGTTGGCGTCACGGACATCGTGAGCGTCGGGCTGATGAGCCTCTTTGCGACGGCGGCCGTCAATTTCACGCTGGACACCTGGTTGCTCAAGGTGCACCGCCGCGCCAGCACCGGCCTGGACTGGTCGCAGAACAAGCCGTCGTGGGCCCGCGCGTGGACGAAGTTCGCCGGCCTGCTGGGGTCGTTCGGGTTCGTCGCCACCCTCTACTGGCTGTTCCCCGAGTACCACGGCAGCTTCTACGATCGGTTCTATGCCGCGGTGAAGCTGATCCTGCCGTGGTGGACGCTGCTCGCGCTCCCGTACTTCTACCTGGTCGATTCGAAGCAGAAGGACCCGCGCGACGGGTACCACACGATGGGTCTGGTCGTGCTGGGCCAGTGGTCGAAGGTCGATCGCAAGCTGCTCGGCCAGCACCTGCTCGGCTGGCTCGTGAAGGGCTACTTCCTGCCGCTGATGCTGACGTACTTCTTCGGCGACCTGAGCCGGTTCCTGGCGTTCAATTACACCAACGTCAAGGACTTCCGCACCTTCTTCGACGCGACGTACGACCTCACGTTCCTGATCGACGTCGGCCTCTCGTCGATGGGGTACCTGATGGCCGTCCGGGTCTTCGACTCGCACCTGCGATGGGCCGAACCGACGGTGAAGGGATGGGCGGTGGCCCTGCTGTGCTACCAGCCGTTCTGGTCGATGATCAGCCAGAACTACATCGACTACACGCGCAACTTCGCCTGGGGTGCGTGGCTGTGGGATCGGCCGCAACTGTACGTGGCGTGGGGATCCTGCATCCTGATCCTCTACGCGATCTACGTGTGGGCCACAATCATGTTCGGGTGCCGGTTTTCCAACCTGACGCACCGGGGCATCCTGACCAACGGCCCGTTCCGGTGGACCAAGCACCCGGCCTACATCTCGAAGAACCTGGCCTGGTGGCTCACGGCGGTGCCGTTCATCGTCACCGACACCGGCGTGCTCGATACCGTCCGCCGCTGCACGCTCCTGCTGTTCCTGAACGGCGTCTACTACCTGCGCGCCAAGACCGAAGAGGCGCACCTGAGCCAGGATCCGGCGTACGTCGAGTATGCCAAGTGGATTGACCGGCACGGGATCTTCAGCTTCTTGAAGCGCGACCGGTAGCGGGGAGAAACGATCGTGTCCGTTCGCGGAATCCGGGGAGCCATCGACGTCAGCGCCAACACCGCCGCGGCCATCGGCGAGGCCACCACCCGTCTGCTCGTGGCGATGACGGACGCCAACCGGCTGGTGGCGGCCGACATCATCTCCGCGTTCTTCACGGTGACGACCGACCTGAATGCGGCGTTTCCCGCCTCCGCCGCCCGGGCACTGGGCTGGCACGATGTTCCGCTGCTGGACGCGCAGGAGATCGAGGTGCCGGGCGGGATGGCGCGCGTGGTGCGCGTCCTGTTGCACGTCGACACGGCGCTGGAGCGCAGCCAGATTCAACACGTCTATCTGGACGGGGCCCTGGCGCTGCGGCCCGACATCGTGCAGCGGTAGGGGCCATGCCGAGCGCCACTGTCTCGGGAGCGGGTCGTCAGTCCGTGCCGCGCGTGCTGAGCGGGCTCGCGATCGGTGTGCTCGGCGCGGGGCAGACCGGCGGATCGCTGATTCGCCGCCTGGGAGGCTGCCGGCCCCAGGTGACGGTGCTGGCGTCGGACCGCGACCGCGGGCTGGCTCGCGTCGTGAAGCGGCACGCCCGCTGGCGCGACTCCCTCCACGAACTCGTGCGCCAGAGCGACGTGCTCGTGCTGGCCGTCCCCGTCCACGAAGTGGTGCGCCTGCTGCCGCGGGTTGCGCAACTCGCCGCCCGCCGCACGAGGGCCCGGCGGCTCATCGTCTGCGATGTCAGTACCATCAAGGGCCCGGTTGTCGCGGCGGCCGCCCGGCAGCGGGCCGCGTTCGACTTCGTCGGCCTGCATCCGCTTGCGGGCGTTGAGCGCAGCGGCTGGCGCGCATCGAGCGCGGCGATGTTCGCCGGGAAGGTGGTGTTGTACAGCCCGGCGGCTCCGGCGCTCGACCGCGTCGCGCGTGCGATGATCCGCGTGATGGGCGGGAGGCCCGTTCCGATGGCCTGGGACGAGCACGACCGGCTGGTGGCCACCACCATCGGTTTGCCCCACGTGCTGGCGTACGCGGCGGCCGGGCTGGCGGAGCAGGGCGCAGCCGCTGCTGCCGTCACGGGCGGCTCGTGGCGGTCGTTGACGCGCGTAGCGGTGTCGAGCCCGGCGATGGTGGCGGGGTTTCTGCACGGAAACGCCGCACACCAGCTTCGCCTGCTGCGCAGGTTTCGCGCAAATCTCGATCGTCTGGGGCGCGCCCTGCGCGCCGGGTCTCGCCCGGCGCTGGAGCGGCAGCTCGAAACGCTGCAGCAGGCGGCGCCGGCGTCGCGGCTGCTCGAGAAACGGAGACGGTGACGTGGCACTGGTGTACTTCGGTGATGGGTTTGTCGACGAGTCGGATGCGCGGATCCCGATCACGACGCACGCGCTCCACTACGGTACGGCGGTGTTCGAGGGCATCCGATCCTATGGCGACGGCTCCGGCGCCGCCATCTTCAGGCCGCGTGAGCATTTCGAGCGCCTGCTGCGAAACGCGGCGCTGCTGGAGATGTTGCCGCGCTGGAGCGCCGCCGATCTCACCGGGCTCACCGTCGAACTGCTGCAGCGCAACCGGTTCCTCGACGACCGGTATATCCGTCCGCTGATCTACAAGACGTCGCAGACGATCGGCGCGGGCCTGCCCGCTGGCGAGGCGCTCGCGATCCTGGCGGTGCCGATGCCGCGCGGCCCGGTGCTCCGCCCGCCCGCCAGGGCCACCTGGTCGAGCTGGCGCCGGTTTCCTGCGGAGTCCTGTCCCGCCGGCGCCAAGATCACCGGGCTCTATGTCAATTCATCGCTGGCCAAGGCCGAGGCGATCGCCCGCGGGTACGACCAGCCCATCCTGTTGAATATCGCGGGCGACGTGGCCGAGGGGTACGGCGCGAACCTCTTTGTCGTGAAGGGCGCTCGCGTGATGACACCACCGGTGAACGCGGGGATCCTCGGGGGGATTACGCGCGACGCGCTGCTGGCGTTCCTGCGCGCGCAGCCCGATCTCGAGGTGGCGCTCGACCCGGTGGCACCCGCCGACGTCGAGGCGGCTGACGAGCTCTTTCTCTGCGGCACGGGCATGGAAATCCAGCCGCTCGGCAGCCTGGATGGCAAGCCGGTCGGTGACGGATCGGGTCACGGCCCGGTGCTCCGAAGGACAGCCGAGTGGTACCGTCGCGCGGTGACCGGCGCCGCGCCCGGCGTCCCCGCCGGATGGCTGGCGACGCTTTCCTGATTGGGATCCACCACCATGTCGTTTCTCACATCCGGCGTCGTTGTCAATCTCGCCCTGCTGATCCTGACGCTGATTGTCCGCGCCGTGACCGTCAATCGACTGGTGGTGCGCAAGCTCCTGCTCACCGCCGTCGTGACGAGCGCCGCGCTGGTCGGGTCGGTCCTGCTCGCGGCCGGCGTTCTCCCGGCCGATTGGCTGGCACAGGCCGCGAGTTTCAACAACCTCCTGCTGGCGCTTGGCGCGATCAACTTCGCGGTCATCACGATCATCAACCCGCTTCGTGAAGATCGTGTGCCCGCCCGCTTCCCGAACATCGTCCAGGACGCCATCGTGGTCGGCCTGTTTGTCGCGGTGGCGACGGCGGTGCTCCAGGAGAAGTTCCTGACCACGTCGGCGGTAGGGGCCGTGGTGGTTGGCTTCGCCCTGCAGGACACGCTCGGCAATGCGTTTGCGGGGCTCGCGATCCAGACCGAGAAGCCCTACCGCGCCGGCCAGTGGATCCGGGTCGGGGGGCACGAGGGGCGCGTTGACGAGATCACGTGGCGGGCCACACGCCTGCGGACGAAGGACGGCACGTACGTCATCGTGCCGAACAACGTGATGTCGAAGGAGGCCATCGTCAATATCTCGGAGCCCGTGCTGGCGACGCGCCTCGTGATCGATGTCGGCGGGCCGTATTCCGTGCCGCCCAACGAGGTGAAGGCCGCGATCCTCGCGGCCATCAGAAACGTCCCGCAGGTGCTGGCGACGCCCGCGCCCGAGGCCCTGCTGTTCGACTTCGGGCACTCCGCCATCACGTACCGCGCGCGTTTCTGGCTGGAAGACTGGACGAAGGACGAACCGACGCGCAGCGACGTGCGTACGGCGATCTGGTACGAATTCCAACGGCGGAACATCGACATTCCGTTGCCGTCCCTCGTCCACTACCCGACCGATACGGTGCCCACGGTGTCGCCGGTCCAGGCGGCAGGCGTGATCCGCGCGCTGGCTGGTGTCGAGGTGTTTCATGAGTTGATGGACGACGACCGCGCCGCGCTGGCCGCCATGAGCCGCGTCCTGCTCTTCGGAACCGGCGACATCGTCGTCCGGCAGGGCGATGCCGGGTCGTCGATGTTCGTCGTCGCCAGTGGCCACGTCGACATCGTGCTCGAACCCGAGGGGCGCCTGGTGTCGACGACGGGTGCCGGGGGGTTCTTCGGCGAGATGTCGATGCTGACCGGCGATGCCCGTTCGGCCACCGTGCGAGCGGGAGAGGATTGTGCACTCGTCGAAGTGACGGCCGACGCCTTCCGGAGATTCGTGCTGGAGAAGCCCGACGTGCTGCACGACATCGCGGGGGCCGTGGCCACACGGCGCGCGGAAATCGACCGGCAGCGGTCGCAGGCGGCCCAGTCGCCGGCCCCGGGCGAGAACGCCCTGAGCCTGTTGTCCCGCGTCAGGCGGTTCCTCCGGATCCCGGACTGAGCCCGGGGATCACCTGCGTTGAACGCCTTCGCCCCCGGCACGCGGGCTGAAGCCCGCGCGCTACATTCCCAGTGCATCATCGACACCACGGAGCGCCGGGCTTGAGCCCGAGTTCCGGCGCCGGTGGCCCGAGCCGGGCCCGGTGTGACGGGCGCGGAAGTGCGCTACCATCTCCCGTACAGTCGGCCCCCAGGAGAGGCGTGCGATGGACTCGGTGGCGCCGCGCCCGGTGCCCGTGCAGTCTGCCGGCGACGTGCGGGCCGAGTACACGAGCGCTCGCCTGATCGGCCTGAACCTGGAACACCGGAAGGCCGGCCGCGTTCTCGCGCGGCAGCCCGGGTACCTTCCCCCTGAAATCGACTACGTGCTGCGCGACGGATCCGCGCGGACGATGGCGGTGCGGGACAGCGACCTCCGGTTTCTGGACCGCGTGCCGGCCGAGACCGCCGTCGAGCATGTCGACCTGATCCACCGGGCCAGGTGGGGCGAGGAGGAGCCGGCCGCCGAGCTCGCACGCCGAGGCGAGGACGCGTTCCGCGACATTGCCTCGCGTTTTGCGGGCCAGGTGCTCTCCGAAGATCGCTTCATCATTCCGTACACGTCGACGGGCGCCTTCACGGAGGAACAGATCAGCCACAAGGGCGCCATGCTGCTCGACCTGCAGCGCCGGGGGTTCGCCACCGCGGACTTCAACCTGCTGTCCGCGGCCACCTACGATCTGACGCCGGCGGAGGTCGAGCGCTGCGCGCGCGCGGCCATCCGGAATCTCGAAGTGCTGAGCGGCCGGCAGCTCGGCAGTGCCCGCAACCCGCTGCTGATGGCGATGCGATCGGCCGTGCCCGCGTACATCCCGGGGTTCATGCCGACGTACCTGAACGTCGGCCTGACACCTGAGATCCTGCCCGGCCTGCCGGCCCGTTACGGGCTCGAAGGCGCGGCACGAATCCGGCTCAACAGCCGCAAGACTCTGCTCGAGGCGCTCGACCCGGACGCCTACGCCTCGGCCGAGGCAGACCTCGAGCCGGGCCTGACGCTGGCCGAGAACGAAGCGCTCTGCGAACGGCTCGAGGCGCTGGTCGCCCGCCGCCGGCCAGACCTGTTGACGGACGCATTCGCGCA
>Ga0334722_10002697_pt1 | contig 19766 bp, 21 predicted proteins | sample C3_bottom_MG_FD_207210 | JGI IMG/M metagenome (GOLD analysis project Ga0334722, IMG submission 207210) | Sediment microbial communities from Yellowstone Lake, YNP, Wyoming, USA - C3_bottom | ecosystem: Environmental > Aquatic > Freshwater > Lake > Sediment | place: USA: Wyoming | collected...
AGCTGACGAGATACCCGTCTCATCCTATGTTTTTATCAGCGATTCCAAAAAGATGCCCCACATAAAGCAACGCTTACCCCCTGGGCAGAACAGATTCACCAGCCTGGGCTATGTATTCGGGGATCACCTTGCCAAGCTCGGCTTTGATTCCCTCGGCATCATGAGTTGAAGCGAACTGCTTGAGTTTCTCCAGCGATTCCTGCAGATCCTCTAGGCAAGCGCCGTTCCCGCGTAACACCATAATCTTCTCATGAACGGTAGGCACGATCCCTTCACCCTCAGTGATTAACTCTTCGTACATTTTTTCGCCGGGACGCAAACCGGTATACTTGATCTCGATCTCCGTATCCGGCTCCTTGCCGCAGAGTTGGATCAAATCACGGGCCATCTGACCGATCCGCACCGGCGTTCCCATCTCCAGGATAAAAATCTCCCCTCCCTCGCCCATGGTCGCGGCCTGGAGAATAAGCTGGCTCGCCTCCTCGATGGACATGAAGTAGCGGGTCATATCCGGATGGGTGACGGTAACCGGACCGCCCATCTCAATCTGCCGCCGGAACAAAGGGATAACCGAGCCCGAAGACCCGAGAACATTACCGAAACGCACCGCCATGAATCGGGTCCCCGCCTTGGAGTCCTTGCCCTTCTCGCAAAACCCCTGCATGAGAATCTCGGTCATCCGTTTGGTGGCACCCATGACGTTAGTGGGCCGGACCGCCTTATCGGTGGAGATCAAAACGAAGCGCTCCACCCCATATCGCGCCGAAACCTCCATCAACCGCTTGGAGGCAAAAATATTATTGTACACCCCCTCCCAGGAATTACGCTCGACCATGGGCACATGCTTGTAAGCCGCAGCATGAAAAACAACCGTTGGCCGATAGTGCAGGAACAACGACTCCAGCAAAGCCTTGTCCTGCACCTTGCCAAGCACAGCCACATAACTCCTGAAGCCGTATTCGTGAAGCAACTCCATCTCGATCTGGTACAAATTCTGTTCGCTGGCATCCATGAGGATGAGGGTGGAGGGGTGAAACCGGACAATCTGGCGGCAGAGCTCCGAACCGATGGACCCGCCAGCCCCGGTGACCAGAATCGTCTTTCCCGCCAGGATATTGCCGATTTGTTCCAGTTCAAGGCGCACCGGCGACCGACCCAAAAGATCCTTGAACGAGACATCGCGGATGGTTTTAACGGAAACCTTATCGCTGATCAACTCCCCCAGCCCAGGCAGGGTCTTGAACGGAATCTCACAAGCCCTGCACAGCTCGACGATCCGCTGCATCTGGTCACGGCTAGCCGAGGGAATGGCAATGAGTACCTCCTGGGCCTTGGTTTTAAAGACATACTCTGAAAGATCCGCAATGGGACCGAGAACCGGAATACCGTGGATCTGCTGGCCGATCTTGGCGGCATGATCATCCAGAAACCCAGCCACCATGTAGGGCAAGGCTTTATTATCGTTGATTTCCCGCGTCACCTTCTCCGCCGCGTCCCCGGCCCCAATGATGAGCAACCGTTTACGGCGCTGCCGTTTGCCGGTATCATCACGAAGAAAAGGCAGACAGAAAAAACTCTGACAAGAAAGCCGGAGGCTAATGCGAAACCCAGCAATGAAAAGAAAGGTCAACAGAGCATCGAGCACAAAAACCGACCTTGAAAAACCCTCAAAACGATTCAACAACAGAATCCCACCCAAAGTAATAAACCCCGCAACCACACAGGCCCTGAGGATGTTAAGCAAATCCGCCAGGGAGGTGTACCTCCACATACCGCGATACAACCCAAACAAATGAAACAGCACCAACTTGGCGGGGAGAAGAAAAGTGAGAACAGCAAAGATATTAGCCCGCTGTTCCTGGGGCACAACGCCATCGAAACGAATTACATAGGCGAGCAGATGCGCAGCAACCAGCAGCAGCAAGTCAACCCAGAGCACAATCCAAAAATTCAGTTTACGAAACTGGTATTTCATGCGGTTTCTTATGAACTCCCTTATCCTGTTCACGCCTCCCGACATCTGCGAAGACCGCCCCTAAAACCAGGGGAGACATAGGCCAACACCACCATCCCCCCACGCTCATTCGGAACAATGGGCCCGACAGACCCATGCTAGTGGCGCTAACCAGAATATATTAAAAAAAGTCACCGGTCGATGCCCTCCCAAACGCCTGACCAGACGCTGGCAAGCATGGGCAATGCACCTCAGCCAGCACTCCTTCCTGAACAAGCTCACTGTTGCATCCATACAACAAACACTACAGCCAGAATCAACCAGACCGGATAACTGAGTCGGCCTGCGAGTACCGAGAAAAAATTGCAAAAAAATCTTGAACGCAAGATAGGTGCTGGCCATCATCGTCCACGAAAATCCGGGCCAGCGGCCAGTTGCGGGACAAGAATCCGACAGTAGCCGCAGCCCCAAACAGACCATCCACACCCAAACAGGAGAGACATCCCTCTGGGTGCACAATTGCGACCAGAACGGCTGCCGCAACGAGCCTGTTGCTCGACAAGGCCATCAATCCTACCCATAAAATGGAACAGGTTGATCCACCACACACCCGCCAACAGCAACAATGCAAAAAAATCCAGAATCCAGCCTCCCCTGCCCTTGGGAAATGATGAGACGGGGTGAGAAGCTGGCGGCATACCGCCCAACACAACCAACACGCCCCTCTCCCCGCACACCGCCGCCGGAAGAGCGCAGAACGCCCTACAGGCCCACCACGGCGCTCAGCAGAGAAAACGAGCACAAAGTCGCGCAACGCCGGGAGCCTGTGCCAACACAATCCCCAGGCCGCAACTATCCACGAAACAACTCGTACGACTATGACCGGCAAAATCCATTCAATCATTTCACCTAACTATCAAGCTGCGCAAAAAATGCTCCGCTGTACGACGAAAGGATTCATCAACCGAGACCAATGGTTTCCACCCCAGCATTCTGCTGGCCTTCGTAATATCCACCTGTAAAGACCCACACAGTCGTTGTGCCAATTCACTTTTCCCAACTATCTTAAATCCCGCCTCAAGCATCGCCTGAGGCACTGGCAACAGCCGCGTCGACACACCAAGTGTTGCACCCATTCGTCTCAACAAATCAGAGGTGGAAAGGTCTTCTCCATCCGAAACCAAGAATGTCTGATTGGCGGCTGCTGGATGTTCAAGGCAAACGGCAATCAGATCAAGCAAATTATCAAGCGCGACCAAGCTACGATGATTATTGATCGAACCAAACGGTAACGGCACCCCCTTATACAACCAACGCAGCATATGCAAAAAATTGGCTTTAACTCCCGCTCCATAGATCAAGGGGGGCCGAATAATCACTATCTCCAACCCCGTCTGCTGAGCAATTTTACGCAGCCCCACCTCAGCGTCATGTTTTGAAATAGCATATGCGTCAAACGGCGCAGGCACATCCTCCTCTGTGAATCGCTGCCCTAACGACGTTTTCTCGCCATTGACCTTGATAGAGCTAAGGTAGACAAATCGGCGGACTCCCGCTTTAAGCGCTTGCTTGGCCAGGTTCAACGTCCCCGCCACGTTAATTACTTGAAATTCGGCCAACCGATCGGCGGCCTCACCACGCATGATGTGTACACGAGCGGCAAGATGAATGACGACCTCTACACCGCGCAGTGCATCAGTCCAATTTGTCTCTCCATCTATCGCACCCACTGTCGCCAACTCCACTCCAGCGGGTAATTGACAAAAAGAACGGCTGGCTGCAACGACCTGCCATCCCTGACGAAGTAACTCTCCGCACAGTGGTCGACCGACAAAGCCACTGCCCCCTGTGACAAGGGCCCGGCTCAAGATAATGCCTCGCGATAAAGATTCAGGACCTGATTAACAATTTTTTCCTGAGAAAATTCACTCAACACCCGCTCCCTTCCACGTTGTCCCATCTGTTTCCGCAAATCCGGATCAGCAAGGAGTCTGGCCAATGCCTCAATCAAGGCTGCAGAACTGCGTACCTCTACCAAAATCCCATTGTCCCCATCACGAACAACTTCCCTGCAACCTGGAACATCTGTCGTCACAATAGGACGCCCACAGGATGCCGCCTCCAACAAAGCCTTAGGCAAACCCTCTCGGTATGATGGCAAACAAACAATGTGAGATTGTGCCAGGACTTGAGGCATATCCTCGCGCCTGCCCCACCACTCCACAATACCTTCCTTTTGCCAATCGACGAGTTGATGCCTTGACACGCTCGCAGGATTCTCTTTGTCAGGCTCACCAACTAAAACAAATCTTGCCTTCACGGCATGTTTCTGGAGTTGTCTCGCCGCCTCGTAAAACTCTCTCACCCCTTTATCCCAGAGCATTCGGGCTGGCAGTACCACCAAAGGCAGACCTTCCGGTTCTTGTGACGGGGCATACAGCAATGTATCCACGCCAGCACCACGAATCAAATGAATATGCTGATTAGCAATTCCGATATTGGCAATTATTGCTTGATCATCTTTATTCTCAACAATTACCAACGTACCACGCAACAAAACCCCAAAAATTTTCCGAACTACGCCTTGCAATATTTTTGCTCTCCAGCTGTTAGAAATAAACAGCCATCCCATCCCCGCGACCCAATTAACTGTATGTGGTATCCGTATCAGATGAGAAACCAATGATCCATACAACATGGATTTCATTGCAACATGATGAACAATGTCCGGTTGCTCTTTGCGGTAAATATCAATGAGCCGCAGGATAGCCCGAAACTCACGAAAAACATTTAATCCGCGTCGCGAAATCTCAAAATGGATTACTCTTGCACCATGTTCCAGAATTTTTCCCGCGTGCTTATTGGTTCTTGTAACAACAACTACTTCAAATCCTTCTTTTTTAGCACCATCAATCAAAGGCAACCAATGCGAACAAACAAACCAGTCTTCAGTAACAAAAAAAAGTATTTTCTGAGGAATATCCTGCATTTTTTTGTAAATTCCTAGCCTGACATTTTATTGCGATAGGAAAAATTAGCACGTGAAAGCCACCGGCCAGATAGATACCTGCAACAAAATTATATTGTTGCTATTTCAGCAAAATGGCTACGAAATTATCAGCCAATATTTTATTGATATTTATCCAAAACATTATGATCTATTAAATAATTAAATATATGTTCTGCAATTTTTTTATTTCCATATTTAGTATGATGTCTACCATCTCCATTATAAACATCAACACCCTCTACCATAGGAACATCCGTTAAGTCAAAATTAGTAATACCTTTCTTGTCAAGCAATTCGCTCAACGGTTCAGAAAAATAACTATCCCATCCTTTCATGTTTCTTAATGTCCAGTTTGGTGTCTGATACACAATCAGCCCCCCATTATGCTCATGCTGAAGAGTATTAATTATTTCTAACCCTGTTATTAATGAAAAATCATAGCCCTCTTTAGGCGCAACAAATTCTTTCCTTTCACTCAATGCCCCATTTTCCCAAGGATATAATTTAATAGGCAACGGAGGAACTGCGATTAAATTTATATTTTCTAACCGCCTGACCAACATCTTCCTTAACCAATCACGAATAGTAACTTTTTCCATGGGAGAAAATGGGTCGACTACAAAATCAAGTGATTCATGCATGTTTGTATTCGCCTTCCATCCTCGACACCGCAAAGACTGCTTGAAAGATTCCCACAATTCATATAGTTTTTCGTTATTTGCATTTACAAAAAAACTCTCCAGACGACTTGCCCGCACATTATCAAGCCCAATCTCTCCATTGTCTGAAAAAAGTGCGGTATCTCCTCCATAAATGATAATTTCCGGATGAATTTTATGTACCGCGACATAAGTATAAACACTTGATGAAATCAGCGATGCACTTCGAGCTAAATTTAAGGCAACCCAATCATCCCGTCCTGAATCTTTTAATAACTGAGTCAATCTATGGTCAATCCTACAGGAAAAATGGACATTCCTTTCAGGATCCCTCGTTGTATCTGGATAACTCCACGACTGATCACACCCCATTGAATCCACATAACTTACACCGAGAAAGAGAATTTTCTTTTTATTGTCATAAGCTGTGTCAAAAACTTCATGAGTTTCAAGATTGTCAAATCCAGGGAAATACGGGGTAAACGTAGCAAAATCCCTCTTATTCATAATGAATAAATCAGAAATCTTCTGCAAATCAATTGAACATAATTGATACTGCAAGATTAACGCAACAATAATTGCCCAAAATGACATACTAGACAATTCAATACACCCTATACTCAAAATTAATTTTAAATGGCTGATTTTTCATTATTTCCTGCCTTGCTTGAATAGCAGCACCAATCAAAATAATCATAATGGTGTACTTTAGAACATATAACAAAAACAAAAAAATACGTTTTAAGGGAAACAACTCTTTCATGCTTAACGCCCCTAGCTAATCAATCTTTTCATGAGAACAATCAATCTCCCATTATCTAGAGCAAATGGTATCCAAAAAAAAGAGACTATACTAAAATTAATAATCACTGCGACGCCATGGCCAAGCTTACTTTGTCTCCACCATATCTGAAAAACATTATTACTGTTAACGTTATTCCTTATAAAAACCGTAGCGGCCAAAGCAAGACCATGCAATGCACCCCAAAGAACAAAGCCAACTGTGGGTCCATGCCATATCCCACAAAGAACAAAGACAATAACAAAATTCAAATAGGTACGAAGGCGTCCTTTCCGGCTCCCCCCAAGAGGAAAATAAATATAATCCCTAAGAAACCGGCTTAGTGTCATATGCCAAGCCCCCCAAAATTCCTGTATATCCCTTTTCATATATGGATAATTAAAATTCTCCGGAATTTTAATTCCCCAAAACCTGGATATTCCTATAGCAATATCGGAATATCCAGAAAAATCCATATATATATATATACTGTAAACAAACACAGAAAATACAAAAGGAGTAATCCCAATTACTAGAAGTTCTTTCTCGCCAAGAGAAGCGATTGACATTGAATAAATAAGATCAGCAACAACAATCTTCTTGAATAGTCCTTCAACAATCCTTATAGTTCCCTCTTTAACATTATCGTAAACTGATGTTACTTCTACCCTTGATTGTTGCCATTCCTGAAAACGCTGAATAGGTCCAGCGACAATACAAGGAGAAAAAAACAACCAACATAGAAAATCATAAAAACTCGAATTTTTTATTTTTCCGTCATAGCAATCAATAAAAAAATGAATGAGCTTAAATCCTAAATAACTAACACCAATCATATAAGCAGGGTCAAAAATATGCTTTACCGCGCCATAAAGCCTATCAAAAATAGGCATCCACCCAGCAAAAGTCGGCAAATATTTACATGAAAACCAAACAAATAAATATAATGATAAAACCAATAAGCTTATTTGATAAATATCTCTATTTGTATTTTTCATTTTACTGTATGTAACTATAAAATAAAAAATACAAAAAATTATAGTTAACAACGCCAAATTTTTTATTGTAAAACCAGAGACAATAGCGAACATAAGCTGAGAAGCAAAAATACCAAGCAACAACAGATCGTTTTTACCAAACATCCTTTCAGAAAGTTGGAATAACAACCCAACGGCAATTGGCGCATAAATATATTGGATTAGATTCATACAATACTGACCTCTCCAGCAAAAGAGCTCCACCAACTTAGCTAGCGCTCAGAGAAAGCCACACTCTGGTGAGTGAGGAAAAAAATTATCTGGCTATCCGATAAAATAGCATCCCATAAAATTCGCGCAAAGCAGTTTCTGTTCTATTCAGACTGTTGACACTAGGCAAAAAATCGAGCGGGGTAAGCCCCCCTCCCGCTGAAACCTGAAAATCAACGGGAAATGGCACAACATCAAGTCCGGCGCGCTCAAAAAGCAACTTGGCCCGACGCATATGAAATGCCGACGTCACCAACAGCACACGCGACTTCACCACTTTCCCTTCCCTTTGGGCCACCAAAAGGGCGGAGACGGCATTGGCTTCTTCCGCGGTATTAACCACCTTGCCTGTTGTCAACATGTGAGCGTGCGCAACCCCCAAATCTGCAGCATAGGGAATCAACACCAGACCCTCTGATTGGGCATTAGGGTGCCCAGGGGTCCACCCGCCGGTAAAAATCAATAACGGCGCTTTACCCGCCTTGTACAGCTCAACCCCAGCAAAAAAACGATCTGCATCAGACCATTCACTTACGGGGGGATTTCCAGGCGCCAGCACTCGTCCCCCGCTCAATACGACAATGGCATCTACCTCCGCAAGGGGGGCAATCGGCTGCCGAACCTGCCATCCTTCGGCTGTCCGTATAGCGAAATTAGCTACAAAAGGCATGCCGGCCAACCAGAACAGGATGATACCCAGCCAACACAGTGCTCGGCGACGAAGTATCAAACCGGACAGAACCAACAGCAGCGTCAACCCCAGGGGAAGCAAAAAAAATGGTAGAATTTTGTGCAGATAAATCATCTCAGCGCGGCTACCTTGAACATATTGACAATAATTCTCTGCTTTCTAAAAAATACAAAAAAGACATCTACCTGCGCAAAAATGTTGCTCGAGTCTCCCGGACAATCAATAACAATACCATCAAGCAACTTGTCGTAGTGCTTGATGGTATGTCGGGTTACCCCGATTATGACTATCGAGAACGGGACAAAAAAACCAGTCAGCTACCACCGGCAAAGCCGGGAGGTTACCTGTTTGTTATTACAGAGAATGACGCTTGCCGCCATTTTTTTCACCTGTCCACGGGTTAACCTTTCCCAATGAACAAATCTGTGCCATACGCATCTCACAGGATATTCAATATTCCTGGCTGAAAGCTTAGCGACATGACAACAAAAAATCCAAATTATTCACATATACACCCAGAACAACGAAATAACAGGCCACGGCCAATCAATTCACTGACCCTCCATCACAGTCTCCACAAATGGTAGCCTGCGGCACGGATATCATTGGCATCATAGCAAGACTTCACGTCCATAAAACATCCTCCCTGTTTTAGCTTCCCCAATATCACATCAAATGGCATTGCAAGATACTGGTGGTGGGCTACCGCCGCAACAATGACATCTGCCTGCGGTAACTCTTCCCAAGAAACAAGAGAAACACCATATTCCCGCCTCGCTTCTTCGGGATCGGCAATAGGGTCGTGAACATACACTTCCAACCCGTGATCCTTGAGTTCTGCAACAATATCAGCGACCTTGGAGTTCCTTAAATCAGGGCAGTTCTCCTTAAAGGTGAGTCCCAAAACAGTAGCTCGAGCCCCTCTAATACCGTTCCCAACATGGATCATCTGTCTGATGGTCCTCTGTGCGACAAATGCGCCCATGCCATCATTTATGCGGCGGCCAGCCAAAATCACCTCTGGGTGATAGCCAAGCATTTCGGCCTTATGGGTAAGATAATAGGGATCGACACCGATACAATGGCCACCGACCAGCCCAGGATGGAAGGGCAGAAAATTCCACTTGGTGCGAGCCGCCTCCAACACTTCCCCGGTATCGATGCCCATCTTGTCGAAAATGATAGCCAACTCGTTCATGAGGGCGATGTTGAGATCGCGCTGGGTATTTTCGATGACCTTCGCGGCCTCGGCCACCTGGATAGAGCTGGCGCGATGCACCCCCGCAACAATGATGCTCTCGTAAACAATGGCTATCCTTTCAAGTGTTTCGGCATCATCCCCAGCCACTATCTTAACAATTTTAATAAGCGAATGCTCCTTGTCTCCCGGATTAACTCGCTCCGGAGAATAACCCACATGAAAATCTTTCTTCCATATCAGTCCGGACTCCCTTTCCAAAACTGGAATGCAAATCTCCTCGGTGGCCCCGGGATACACGGTTGATTCGTACACGACAATGGCGCCCCTCTTCAGATACCGACCTACAGTGGTGGAGGCTCCTATCAAGGGAGAAAAATCCGGTTGCCGCGACTTATTCACTGGGGTTGGAACAGCGACAATGATCAGATCCGCATCCCTAAGACGCGAGGAATCAGAGGTGGCCGTTAATTTTTTTGCGGATTTAATATCCTCCGAGGAAACCTCCCCAGTGGGGTCGCAATGATTTTGACAGTTCTGAATCTTGGTTTCCGAAAGGTCAAAACCGATCGTTGTAAATTTCTTCCCGAATTCAACGGCCAGCGCCAGTCCCACATAGCCCAGACCGACCACTGCGATGATTTCTTTTTTTTCATCCATCTAATATTCCCCTTTAATTCAACTGGCGCCCAGTAATTCCCCTCCCGTATTCCTGAAATTGGACGGAAAAGGACAAAAACAATACTAAAAAAATCAGCTACTCGCGGGAAATAAATTTCATTCGGTTACCCCTAGGGCAGCCCCTTTCCAGAACATGGCGTTTTGCCCTGGCTATAATCAAAACAAAACCAACCTAGCGGGCATTTTCACCCTTACAGGAAACAAGACTCCGCTCAAAATTAGCGAAAACGACATTACTGTCAAATTTACATTCTATTTCTCGACGAGCGGCATAAACAATTTTTTCTAATAATTCAGGATGATAATAGACAGCGGATATGGCCCTGGCAAGACTTTGAGCATCCCCAGGCGGGACGATAATCCCGGTTCGGTTATCCTCAATTATCTCGGCAACCCCGCCGACATCCGTGGCTATTACCGGGATACCGCAAGACATTGCCTCAAGAATGGAGATAGGCACCGCCTCAAGCAGGGACGGCAAGACAAAAAGATCCCATTGTTTTAGAATTGAGGCGACATCTGACTGCTGGCCGTAAAACTTCACCCGCTCCTTCAATCCGCTATTCTCCACCAGGCGGCACAAACAATCTAGTTCTGGTCCATCGCCGACAAACTCCAACTCCACGTTATCGATGGCTAACGAGGCAACAGCCTCGATGAGATATCGGTGTCCTTTATATTTTTCCAGGCGAGCCACAACACCGATCTTGAAAACATCGCTCCTTGGCGTGTGCCCTCTAAAACTGAACCTCTCAATATCGACTCCATTAAGAATTACGTCAACACTTCGGCTTGGATAACGCCAAAAAATCAATCTGTTCTTATTAAATCGGCTTATTGAGATTATATGCGGAATCAACAACCTACAGAGCATCGCGACGATCGGCATATACCCGCGCTTCAAGGGATTATGAAGAATGAACACATGGTTTCCTGCCGGAACCGCCAGACGAATCATGAAAGCGGTTAAAAATGAATTCGCGACAAAAACATCGGCATGTTCAGCAGAAAACATCTTCTGCAACCTGAAGATATTTGAAACAACAGCGTTCTTTTTCCCCAAAGTTGGCAGACATACCACCTGAACGCCTTTTTTTTCAAGTTGATCGGCAAAATACCCTCCACTTGAAACAATCATCAATTTATGCCCACGTTTTTTGAGGTAACTTAGAAAATCAAATAAAAACTTCTCTGCGCCTCCGAACGTCATAAACGGACTTAAGAAAACAAGATTCATAGTCTTACTATTTTTTCATAAGCCAGAGTAATCTTCTCTGCTTGCAATTTCCAATCAAAGGAAGATGCAATTCGTCGGTTATGCTCCCCCATTTCGATGGCAAGCCCACGATCACCTAATAATCTCGAAATGCTCTCAACTATCTGCTCAACAGAGTGCTGTTGCACGATGAAGCCTCCCTTCCCGTCACCAACCAGTCGCGAGACACCTCCCGTGTCGGTGGCAACGACAGACAATGAAGCCACCATGCCCTCAAGCAGGCTTGTCGGCGTCCCTTCATATTGGTTGGGCAAATCGACAGAGGTAATGACGTAAACGCTTGATAACCGCAACATGGCGTAAATCTCATCTTTATCTTTTTGCCCGGTTAAAATTATACGCGGATCCCCGTCTATCATGCTCTCAAGAGTAGATCGCTCACTTCCCTCTCCGACAATAACAAAACGGACCTGCGGCCATTGCTTCAAAAGTTTTTTAGCGGCGGTTACAAAATAATGCATCCCCTTTACCGGATGCAACCTGCCGACGGTAATAACGATGACAGGAGTGATATCTCCAACCAAACGAAGATTCTCGATGGCCCGAGCTTCGGCCGCGGGGTCAGCGGCCTGAATCCGCTCACAATCAACCCCGCTGCTAAAAACCTTCACTCGTCCGGCATCAACACCAAGAGTACAAAGATCATCCTTGATGTTCTCGCTTACCGCGAGGATCAAATCAGGGAATTGAAAAATCCTCGAGGCCAGAAACCGATAATGCTTTTGCCGACTTAATCCGCCATGAACCGTATGCACCAATGGACAACCCAACTTTTTCGCCATACGGACGGCACCTACAATCTCACCGATATCCCCATGACTGTGAACGAGGTCATAAGCATCGCGACAATATTCAGGCCCGCCAAGCACCGAACTGGACCGCATGGAGAAAAAAGCCCCGCGCAAAAGGTCCGATGCCGCATATCTTGTCGCCGGGGAGGCAGCAACCTTGACGCAGGTCAATCTCGACATTGCGATGGCCTCTCCCTGCTCGAAAAAGAGCGCAAGTTCATGCCCCATTCGCGCCTGATGACGAGAAAGTTCCTCGACATGATACTCAAGACCTCCGACCTTTGGCGGAAGAAATCTTGCCAAGCGGAGTATCTTCATTTTTTCCGGGCAACCAGCAGTAATTCGTGGGAAAAAAACATTGTGACAAGAGGATGGCAGAGAATGCTGCGCAATCTTTTCTCAAGCTGCGGCATTGGGACAGAGCCACCGCCGACCCGCCTTGCCTGATTGTCGATATTTAACTTACCGGGGGTCAATTGCTTCCCCCGCAACAAACGATAAAAAATATTAAAAATGTAACGCAGCAGAGACGCTCTTATCAAAAAGGGCAATGGCGAAAAAAGCTGTTCGTCGATAATATCGAAGCCAGATTCGCTAAGGTGTTTTTTCATCTCTCCGGCAGGATAGGCATACTGATAGAACTCCCACCCATCCCTTCTCGCCTCCAAGGTCTCCTTAAAAACAAGAAACGGTTGCACGATTCTCCGAACTATATTCATATAAGGAAAGGAAAGAAGCAGTATCCCTCCCGGTTTCAACACCCGTTCAGCTTCCTTCAACGCCTCTCCCGGTCCGCTTTGGAAATGTTCAACAACACCGAATGACATGTATCCGTCAAAATAATTGTCCTGAAAATCAAGACGCAGCACATCACCCTGTCGTACATCCAAGTCGGGTACAACCGCGGTGATTTTCCCAACAGCCCAATCCGAATACTCAACCCCCACGGCCCGATATCCTTCTTCGGACAGCAGGTAAACCCATTGCCCCAGACCGCATCCTCCCTCAAGGACAAGTTGACCAGGCGTAAAATATTCCTTTATTTTTAAATAAATCGCCTCTGCCTGCAGGCGTTTCATGGTCGCCGTACGCCGTTCGGTGTTCCCCATGGTTTCATCGAATTCTCGTTTCCATATGGTCGCCCATACATTTTCCGTGCTGGAAGGTCTATACCAGATTTTTTTCACACCCCCCCCTTTTCCTTAGAAACCGGGCAGGATTCCCAGCGACCACGGTATAAGGTGCCACACTCCGTGTTACGACCGAACCAGCGCCAACCACGGCTCCGGCCCCGATCTCAACGCCGTCCAAAATCAAACAACCCGCCCCAATCCAGACATCATCACAGATCACAACACCATTTTGCCTACACCCCTGGGAACGAATCGGCAACTCGATGTTGTCGATTCGATGATTGCCGGGCACAATTATCGTAGACGCAGCGATCATTACGTTATTGCCGATTTTCAGGCCACCATGACCATACAGAATACAATTGGGGTTGATGGATGCATTTTCACCAATAGCAATATCGCCGCCGTATGTCATAATGGCAACATTACTGCCGATGTTAAATGAATTACCAATCGTTACTCGCGATCCCCGGCAGATATCGAACTGCGTTCCGAAATTGATCCTACCCTTAGCTCCAAGATACAGACGTGAGGGATGATAGACTCGAACGGAAGGAGCTATGACATTGCCCCGACCGCTCCTTCCATACATCCGATGGAGGATAAAATAGGAACAGGCAAAGATCTCCTGGCATATTTTTTTTAATAGGCCCATCAGGCTTTATTTTCCCTCAGCACTTCATAATGCACTTCCGCCAGGTTAGAAATCTGCGCCTGAAAAGAATAGCGATCTTGGACGATTCGCCGGCCTTCATTCCCCATACGTTTCGAGCTTTCCGGATCGGACAGCAATTTCGCAACAGACTCAGCAATGGCGCGAGGGTCGCGAGGCTTTATCAAATAGCCGGTACGACCATGCTCGACTATTTCCGGGTTGCCGCCGACCAAAGTCACGACAACCGGCAACTCCATGGCCATCGCCTCAAGAACCGAGCGAGGCATTCCTTCATCAAGTGACGGGGAAAGAAATATATTGGCGGCGGCCAAAAATTTGGGCACATCCAGATAACTCACCCGACCATAAAATATGACATGTTCACTCAAGGACAAAGCAGCTGCCTTTTTTTTCAACTCCTCTTCAAGTGGCCCATCACCTACAACAACAAGCCGAACTTCCGAATACTGGCCAATAATCTCCACCATGGCATCAAGAATAAAAGTTACCCCCTTGGAAACATTTAGACTGCCAACAAACAGAAGGATCTTGCTGCCCGATAGACCCAATTCATCTTGCAGGGCTTTGCCCTTTTCCCTCCACTTTTCAAGATCGAAAAGGTTGAGATCGCAACGAGAAGGCAGGACAACGATTTTTTCGGCGGCAATCCCGGCGGCCAAAGCCTGCCCGCCGATTTTCTCGGACACGGCTCGAACCCTGTCCGCCCGCGAACAAACAAAAAATGCCAACTTGGAAGACACCCGGGCACGCAACCTGGAAAACCTGTCATGGGGCAGATTAAATATTTCACCTTGCAGATGAACAATTAGCGGACGGTGGGTAAAAAACTTCAAGAACACCCCTGCCAATCCGGCAACGGCGACATCACTTGCGACCCAAACATCCACCTCGCCTTTGCGGGCAAGCGCTAGCCCGGTCCGAAGCGCATAAAAAAAATACGCCCATGACAGCCGATACGTATTTGCGCCACCGCCGGATGAAAGCCAATAACGTAGCTTGCCGCGCCTGACGATCGTTTTTTTGTCTTTACCGACGGCGATGACGGATATTGAATCGAAATATTTGGCCATCTCCACCCAAGACAAGGTGTTGAGATAATCTTCCTCAACCTTCTCGGGGAGAGGTGTTTTGGCTAAGACACCGAGCTTCATCGACTAGCACCCTTCACTTATGGCCCGATTAAAATCCGGTATGATTCAGGACCATGATTGAATATCAGGTCAAGAACAGAGAGGTGAGAGGTAAACTCCTGCTGTTTCAATTGGGAATATTCGGGATGGCAAAAAACATGGTAGGTAACAGCGACATCAGCATTTTTAAACAATTCTTCATCAAGATAATCCGCTCCAGATGGCCCGGCAAGGTAGGTTGTCGCCTTGGTTGCCCGGCAGATATCCAGCAATAGTTCGCTCCTTTTTCCTTTCACATCCAATGTAGACGCCCTGATAATTTTTTTCTCGATCCCGAGCACTCCGGCAAAAAAGTTTATCAAGGCAATATTTAAATCTACCAAGTATTGCCAATCATTGAAGATAATTGTTTCTATTGCCTCGGCGTAACATGGATAAAAAGGGTGTTTCGAATAACTCGATTGAATACTTTTCCAATATTTTTTACGCCAATTACCTTGTCCGCTAATAGAAGTTGTGGCTAACATGGAATCCGTATGGCCAGCAATGGATACCGGCACAGTCAACCACATCGGCCCGTTGACCCCCATAATTTTATTCCGGTTCTGAAAATAATTTTTCCGAAACTGGACATTGTCGAGCAAAACATAACAATCGGCAAGGGCCATTTTATGAAAATACCCCAACCAAGGCAGATGTTCCGGCTGATGAATGGTAACAATCACGACGCCACCATCATAATTTCAGCTCGTATCGCATGACCTCAAATGCTTCTGCAAATTTACCGCCCATCTCATAGCCCCGATGCTGCGCTCTCGCCTTGACCGCCCCGAGCCAATCATCGCCATACTTTCCATACTCCGTTGCATGGGCACGTAAAGAATCAATCTTCAAATCAATCTGTTCGGAGATGTCTACATATACCTGAGGCCGAAATCCAACGTACGACCTGCCGGAAGGGGTAATCGGTTCGTACATAAGAATCGAGTTGAAATATCGCGATGCTGAAATCGACGCAAGCGATGAACTCTTGTGCGACTGATGGGTATCAAAAGGCCAGTGGCAGAAAATAATATCGGGCTTAAAGTCACTGATTCTTGAATCAAGAGCTTCCACCACTTCGGAATTATATGGGATATCCTTGGTCGGAAAATCGAGAACTTCAAAATCCTTGACCCCGAGAACGGAAGCGGCATTTCGACCTTCCTGCAGGGCGATTTCCGCTTCCCGCATTATTCTCCCGTCATAGTTAGTATAAGATGATTGACTCAACACCAACATCTTGACATTATGCCCCGCCTGTACCGCTTTCGACAAGGTGCCCCCGCAGGCAAGCTCTATATCATCCAGATGAGCTCCTATTGCAATAATCTTCATGAATTCTCCTCAACTAACGATCGTCCTAGACAGACGTAATGATAAGCTCCATTTTCGACGATTCTGCCGGCTAAAAGGTCAACTTCAATTCCCTGGCGGCCGGCTATTATGGCGGCCAGTTGCTGCTCTCTCTGTACCGTACACCCTTTTTTTTCATAAAAGGCGATGGCGCGTGCATTCTCCGCCGCCGCAAAGACCGTAATCCCTTGCAGCCCTGCCTCCCGTGCCTGCTCGACAAAATGATCGAACAACAGACCTGCAATCCCGCCCCCTCTGACTTCTGGCTTTACGCCAAACCGATGGATATGGGCAACATCCCCTTTGGCGGATGCAATCAAAAAACCGAAAATAGTTTCATCGCGGCAGAACAACTGGCTAAGTCGCCACTTGCCCGGCAAATCCCATAAAAAATTTTCAAGTCCCCAATCTTCGTGGGAATACCTTATCCCCATTTCACGACGCAAAATATTTTCCAGTCTGACCAAAATAGCAACATGAGTCTCGCACAACTCACGCGTTAATAATTTAACAGGACACATCGGCAAATAGCCTATCGATATACATCTGCGCGATGTTTTCCACGGAATACCGCTCAGCACGTTTTTTGTTCTCAAGGGCCAAAAGATCGGCGATTTCAGGATGCTTAATGAGATAGTTAATCTGCACGGCAAAAAGGGAAATATCATTTTTGGGCACAATATATTTCAATTGCTCAACAGCCACAATATCCTTAACCCCACCGGCGTCCGTTGAAACGACCGGCAAACCAACGGCCATCGCCTCAATGAGCACACGTGGGAAGCCTTCCGTGTAAGAAGGCATAATAAAAATGTCCGCCAAGAAATAAAATTGCTGAATAAGACGATTCGGGACATTCCCTGTCATTTTGACGTTACTAGCAAGACCGCGTTCGGCTATTTGCCGCCGCAACTCCTCCTCTTCCGGACCACCACCGACTATCAAAAAAAACACATTGGGATGCTCAGCAACAACCTTTTCAATCACGGCAGGGAAATATAACAATGTTTTTCGTATCGGCGACAGACGATGAACCGAAAGAATGACCTTCTTTTGCTTTGGAATCCCCAACTCACGCTTTAACCCGTCTATCTCGTTTGAGTCTGGCTTGCAGATGAAACGCCGTAAATCTATATCATTATACAGGACAAGACTTTTATGCTTCGGGATTCCCCACGCACTTTCAAAATAATCAACCATTGACTCCGGGCCAGTCACGAATCGATGGGCAAATCTCGCTGCAAACCAGAATGGCAATTGGTTCGTCAGCTTATCTTTCAAGGCTGCGAGATTCGGCTCCCACCCGGGGGACATTTCCTTTCCTTGACCGCTCCGCCAAAAATAAAGCTCTCCCCCTGTGAGCTTGGTAATGAGAAGCAACGCAATCGCGGCCACAGAAGAAATACGAACAAAAAATTTTCGGTACCCCAATCGTCTCATTTTTAATCCGATCCAGAGCATTTCCAAGAAACGGATTAAATTCTTTCCTCGCCCATACTTCATACAAAAAACATCTTTGATGTTTGGAACGGCTACCTCACCCTCAGCCCGCTCCACAATCAAACCCACAGTAATCGACTTCCCCATCTCCTCTAACAGACGAGGTATATGCCCATAATGCTCTGCGCTTGTCGCCGCATAAGCCGGCAATACATAGCATAATTTCTTTTCATTGTTTTTCATTCGATTTGATCAACTCCAGAACAGACACTTCAAACGGACAATAAAAACAGCGGGGTCGCAATTATCGCAACCTTCTGTCCCCCACTTGACGGGCTGGGGTACCCGCATTGATCGAAAAAGGTGCAGTATTTTTTTTGACCACGGAATTCGCTCCGACAACCGATCCTTCCCCTAATGTAACGCCGCCCAAAATCACAACATTGGCACCAAGCCAACAATCATTTTCAATCTTAATGTGTTCCGCCTCGGTTTTTCTAAAAAAAAGGGGCTCCCCCATCTCAAGAGCATAAGATCCTGCAACAATGGAACAATTGGGGGCGATCATGACATTATCACCAATATCTATCCCTCCCTTCCCAAAAAAATAGCAGTTGGAATTAATGGCGACGTTGCGACCGAGACTTATCCCTTTTGTGTAAGTAAAACGGACCCCAGGCTGAATAAAAGGGAGAAAACAAACCTTTTTGAACAACAATTTATAAACAATATATCTACTCACAAAGCCGAAAATTCCAGGCCAGTATCGAACCAAAAAACCAATATCCTCTTCAATTTCGGACCAAATAGCTCTCCGGATTGAAACTTTTGAAAAAAGCACATTACAAAAACGCATCATGTTACTGACCTTCCTCCGGTTATGAACCACTCTGAGGTTCGTGCTTTCGATCTGCTGTTTCCGGCTGAAGATTGCTGAAATTTTTTTGAGGATCATGTTGTCCAGAGAACTGTAGAGAGCTGGTGTGCATCGCAATTCTTCCGTCATGATTCAACTATGTTGCATACGTTCTGTTAGTTGATGAATATATGCTCGTTTGGAAGTACTTGTCCCGAAACTTCCCCTTGAAACCCTCGAATAGGCATTCTGACGGCTTTCCAGGTTGGATGAACCGGAGTTTACTTTATCCACAAAGGCACATGAGTCAAGGACTTTGCCAATAAACTCCAGGCCGCTGTCCTCCGTGGTCAGTTGCAGAGAGTCAGACAACCACACGTACCCCTGAGTGATCGACCTCCAGAACAAGACAGTGTATTTCTTGCTGTCAGAGACCACACTCTCCACCGAGCGACAGGCCTGGTTGTGCCAGCGCAGCAGCACTTGTATCGGGTGAAATCAACAACAATGAGGTAATCAGCTCCCGCTCGCGAAAGTTGGCTAAGCGACGACTCAAGTCCGGCCCTTCTCGGTTGCACACCATGCGCGGCGGGTAGGCTCCTCATTAATCATAAGCGAACGAAACGTGGGAGCCCCACTACGGGTGGATTTGGGCCGGACGGAACGGGTGTTCCAACATTTCGGCTTCAGGCATTTTCAAGCGCTTGGCCTCTGGTCCCTCTGAGGTAGGCTGAAAATTATGGACACGAAAACTCTGATCATTCATAAACCAGAGTGGAGGTGTCATCATGGGAAAAATTCCGCACGGCCGGTACACAAAAGAATTCCGGGAAGAGGCCGCCCGGTTG
>Ga0334722_10002698_pt1 | contig 19763 bp, 16 predicted proteins | sample C3_bottom_MG_FD_207210 | JGI IMG/M metagenome (GOLD analysis project Ga0334722, IMG submission 207210) | Sediment microbial communities from Yellowstone Lake, YNP, Wyoming, USA - C3_bottom | ecosystem: Environmental > Aquatic > Freshwater > Lake > Sediment | place: USA: Wyoming | collected...
ACAACCGATGTGGACGCTGGTCTTTGGTCCGATGTGGTGGCTCTCGTTGAACCTCCTGCCCTTGTCGTTGACGATTGCGGTGATGCGCTTTCACTTGTTCGACATCGATTTTATTATCAACCGCGCCCTGGTCTACGGAACGCTGACCGCGATCACGGTGGGACTGTATGTCGTGATCGTCGGCTTACTCGCCAATCTGTTTCAAGCCACGGCGCACCCTATCATCGCCTTTATTGCGACGGGCTTGGTCGCCGTTTTGTTTCAGCCGTTGCGCGAACGTTTGCAGCGCGGCGTCAATCGGCTAATCTATGGCGAGCGCGACGACCCGTACGCCGTTCTTTCGCGACTGGGTCAACGTTTGGAGCTAACACTCGCGCCCGACGCCATACTGCCAACAATTGTCGAGACGGTCGCTCAAGGGCTTAAATTACCGTGCGTGGCAATCGCGTTGAAGGAAGCCGATAAATTCAAAATCGTGGCGGCATATCCAACTACCGCCACGCCTGTTTCGGTGAAAGAAGAGCGACAAGCCGAGGGGCAAATGCTTCCCCTGGTTTATCAAGGCGAAACGATTGGTCAATTGATCTTTGCGCCGCGCGCGCCGGGCGAACTGTTCACGCCCACCGAAAAACGTCTGCTCGAAAATATCACGCACCAAGCAGGGATTGCCGCGCATGCCGTGCGCCTCACCGCGGACTTGCAGCGCTCCCGCGAACGCTTGGTGACCACGCGCGAAGAAGAGCGCCGCCGCTTGCGGCGCGATTTGCACGATGAACTGGGTCCAACGCTGGCGAGTCAGGCGCTCAAACTCGACGCCGCGCTCGAAATACTGGGTGACGATCAATCCAAGATCGGCGCGCTGCTCGTCGATCTCAAAACGCAGACCCAGGGCATCGTCGCTGACATTCGCCGCTTGGTGTACGAACTGCGTCCGCCCGCGCTCGATGAACTGGGATTGGTCTCCGCGCTGCGCGCTCACGTTGGGCAATATAGCGGCTCGACGAATGGACTCCACATCTCCATCGACGCGCCATCGGACGGCTTGCCGCCGTTATCCGCCGCCGTCGAAGTTGCGGCGTATCGCATCGCGCTGGAAGCGATTACGAACGTCGTGCGCCACGCCCGCGCGCGCGAATGTATCGTCCGCCTTTCAATTGCGAATGGTCGCGCGCTGCAACTTGAAATCAGTGACGACGGTATTGGCTTGCCACGCGAAAGGATCGCGGGTGTTGGCTTGAACTCGATGCGCGAACGCGCGGAGGAATTGGGCGGAACGCTAGTCGTCGAAGCGTTGCCGACCCATGGGACGTGTGTGCTCGCGCAACTGCCGCTATCAAAGGATGGATGATGGAACGCATTCGCATTCTCATTGCCGACGACCACACCTTATTCCGCGAAGGTTTGCGCGCGCTGTTAAGCGCGATTGCGGATTGCGAGGTAGTCGGCGAAGCGGCGACGGGCGAGGACGTGATTGCTCAAGCCGCTACGTTATTGCCCGACGTGATTTTGATGGATGTCCAAATGCCTGGGCTAAACGGCATTGAAGCGACGCAACGCATCTTGCATACCAGCCCGCACATCGGGATCATCGTGGTCACAATGCTAGAAGATAGCGACTCGGTCTTTGCGGCAATGCGCGCCGGTGCGCGCGGCTATGTGTTGAAAGGCGCGGACAAAGCGGAGATGCTTCAAGCCATCCGCGCAGTGGCGCGCGGCGAAGCGCTCTTTGGTCCAGCCCTTGCGCGCCGGCTCAAGAATTTCTTTCAGGAGCTACAGGCGGATTCGAGAACAAGCGTCCCGCCGCGCGCATTCCCCGAATTGACCGACCGCGAGCACGCGGTGCTTGATCTAATCGCCCAGGGTCACAACAACAAGCAAATCGCCGAACAACTCACGCTTAGCCCCAAGACCGTGAGCAATCACATTTCGAATATCTTTAACAAGTTGCAGGTGGCAGACCGCGCGCAAGCCATCGTTCGCGCACGCCAAGCCGGATTGGGGCGTGCGGATTGAGTCGAGGCGAAAGCATACCATGTCAAAGCCCACGCTTTTCAAGCGTGGGCTTGCCGTTTCTCAAGCCATCGTGGCGGGGAGAGTCTTTATGGCGACTGCATGGTTTTCTAAACCAAACAATCAGACAACAACCATAAAGTGTAGGCAATGAATTCGGTTTTGCGAATCTCGTCTAACTCAAAGCCAACGGTACCTGAAGGTAAAGGTTTGGGTATGTTCGGTTAATTGGCAGAACCTCCGAAAGTCGGTATAATCGTATTTATGAATGCCGCATCAATCACCGAACCGGACTGGCACTTGGCGACCGCATCGAAGGTCACATGCGATCATTCCGCACCCGAATCAGAATGCGATTCTGCAAATCGCGCAGAAATTGATCGCGCGCGCGGACACTGCATCCACACCGATCGCATCTAAGATCGGGTATCTCAACAATACAAAGTGAGGCACGATGCTGAATCATCAGAATCTGACATTGGCACACCTGGAATTCTTGACCTCGATTGTCGGCGCGGAGTATGTGTCCAGCAAGGACTCCGACCTGGAGCAACATTCCAAAGACGAATCATTCCACGATGCTGTGCGTCCTGCGGTCGTCGTTTTTCCTGGGTCTGCCACGGAAATTAGTTCGATTTTGAAATACGCTAACCAACAGCATCTTCCCGTCACGCCCTGGGGCGCTGGCACAAGTCTCGAAGGCAATCCGATTCCACTTTGCGGTGGCATCGTGCTAGACACGTTGCGGATGGACAAGATCATTCAACTCCACGCGGATGATTTTCAAGTCGATGTTCAACCTGGGTTGAGATACAAAGTGATGAATGCCGCGTTGGCAAAGCAAGGACTGTTCTTTCCGCCTGACCCCGGAGCCAATGCCAGCATCGGCGGCATGATTGCCAACAACGCGGCGGGCACGCGCACCCTGCGCTACGGCACGACCAAGGATAATGTCTTGCGCTTGGAAATCGTTCTGTCTTCCGGCGAAATTATCCGCACCGGAACCCGCGCCAAAAAAACTTCTTCGGGCTACGACCTGGTTCATCTTTTCATCGGCTCGGAAGGCACGCTGGGCATCGTCACCGAAGCGACGTTGCGGTTATCGCCTCTGCCTGAAAAATTCAGCGCCGCGATTGCTTCGTTCACAACACCTCAAGCCGCCACCCAGGTCGTATCGAACATTATCGGAAGTGGACTTGTCCCCGCCGCGCTAGAATTTCTGGACGCGGCGACCGTGCGCGCCATCAACGCGACCGGTGAATTTAATTTGGGTTCGAGTCCGGTCTTGCTGATGGAATTCCACAGCGCGACCGATGCGGGCTTGAGAGAGGAACTGACCCAGGTCGAGATGCTGTGCAAAGACGGCGGTTGTGAAAATTTCGAAGCGGGACTTGGTCGCGACGAACGCGATCGATTGTGGCGCGCGCGTCATCGCACCTACGATATTTTGGTCCGCAGTCATCCGGGTCGTGCGTATCTGATCGTCGATGTGGCGGTACCGATTTCGGAATATTCGCGATTGGTCGTCGCGGCGCAAGAAGCATTATCGGAACATGGGTTGCAGGGCTATTTGGTGGGTCACGCCGGAGACGGCAATTTGCATCCATTGGTCCCCTATACTCCGGGCGACGCCACGAGTTACGCGGTCGCATGGGCGGTCGATGAAAAGATCGTCAAGGCAGCCATCGCGATGGGCGGCACCGCCACCGGCGAACACGGCGTCGGGATTGGTAAACGCCGCTTTATGTCGCTCGAACATGGCGCGAGTTTGAATGCGATGAAGGCGATCAAAGCAACCTTCGACCCGAACGGTATTCTCAATCCAGGCAAAATTTTTGAGCCAGATTGAACCGATAGTCACCCAATCTGACCCTGATGGTTCTTGATCTTTATATGCTGTTAAAGATACAATTGAGCAAAGATGTTTCGATTTGAATCGTTATGGAGGAGGTGATTCCTATCGTCCATCGCAAAACACAACGTGCGCACGCATCCATTATCGTTCTCGTTTAATTGTAACTATCTCGAAGGAGGAGAGGAAAAAATGAACAAAAAATTTCTGGTCTTGGTCGCATTGGTATTCGTCGCATTCGCAATGCTCACCGCATGCGCTTCGCCGACTGTCGCACCGACGGCGGTGCCCGCAACCGTTGCGGCAAAACCGACTGACGCACCCAAGGCGTCGAGCGCGTCATCTTCTGCCGCACCCAAGGCGTCGAGCGCGTCATCTTCTGCCGCACCCGCCGCGAAACTCGACCGCAATATCAAGATTGGTGTTGTGGACACGTACAGCGGACCACCCGCCGCGTACGGCAACGATGCGCTGAACGGATTCAAACTCGCGGTCGCCGAACTCAACAAGACCGGCGTCGCGGGTGTCCAAATCGAATATGTCACGCGCGATGACAAGTACGCGCCCGATGTCGCGTTGAGCATGGCGAAAGAACTCGTGCTCCAAGAAAAAGTCGACGTGCTGGTTGGCACGGTGAACAGCGCGGCGGCGTTGGCAATCTCGGCTTACGCCAAGGAACAAAAAATTCCGTACATCGTTTGGATCGCCAAAAGCGAGAACGTCACGGGCGCGCAGGGACATCGCTACGTCTTCATGACGAGCGAGAATACCGCGATGGCTGGTAAAGCTGGCGCGCAAGGTCTCGCCAAGCGACCGTACGTCAACTACTGGATCGCCGGTGAAGACTATGAGTACGGTCACGCGCTTGCCGATTCGGTTTGGAAAAATCTCCAAGTGCTCAAGCCCGGAGTGAAACTCGTCAATCAAACCTGGTGGAAGAGTGGCGAGCCGGATCTCGTGCCGTACATGACGCAAATCGCCGCCGCGAAACCGGACGCGATCATCTTTGCGACCGGCGGCGGTGGAATGACCAATGCCATCAAGACCGCCAAGTCGACAGGGTTGCTCGACAAAGTGCCCGCGTATTTTCACACGGGGACGGACTTTACCGTTCTCAAGCCGCTCGGCGCGGACGCGCCCGAAGGAATTATGGGGACGATGGATTATCATTTCTACTATCCCGACACTCCGGCGAATAAAACTTTTGTCGCCGCGTTCACCGATGCGTACAAATCGCCGCCAGGTTTCCCAGCGTTTCATGCTTACCTCACCGCGAATCTAATCGCGAAGGCGTACCAAAAAGCTGGGTCACTCGACAAGGAAAAATTCATCGACGCGATGGAAGGGTTGGTCGTACCCTCGCCAGTTGGTGATGTCGAAATGCGCGCGTGCGATCACCAAGCCGTTCTGCCGATGTTCTTCGGCGTGACGAAGAAAACACCGGCGTACGACTTTCCGATTTCGACGGACATCGTCGCGGTGGCTGGCAAAGATGTAATGCCGTCCTGTGACGACATTGCGAAAGTGCGCGCCAAGTAGTTTCAAGAAGAAGGGTGAAGAAGGCATGAGAAGGCGAAGAGGGTAGAGAGGAAATTAGATGGCGTGAGAGGGCGGAGAAGGCAATTCCAACTCGCGCATCTCCGCCCTCTCCGTCTTCTTTGCCTTCTGACGCCTTCTTCTGTCTTCTCATCCCTTCCCAGGATTATTTCAGTGGATTTTTTGCAATCTTTGACGTTCGATGGTCTGGCAAGTCAATTGCTGGTGGGTCTCAGCCGCGCGATGATTCTGTTCATCGTTTCGGCTGGGCTTTCTTTTATTCTGGGAGTCCTGCGCGTGCCGAATGTAGCGCACGGCTCGCTGTATATGATCGGCGCATTTTCCGCATTTTCCATCGCGGAGATATTTGGTAAGAACCCGGCAGGTTTCTGGATCGCGCTAATCGTCGCGCCCTTGGTCGTCGCGCTCGTCGGTTTGATTTTCGAGCGCGTGTTGTTGTCGCATCTCTATCAGCGCGAACATCTCATTCTGATCTTGTTCACGTTCGCGACGATGTTGATCCTCAACGACCTGGTCAAGATCGTGTGGGGCACGGATTATCGTTCGCTCGCCCCGCCCGAAATCCTGAAAGGCGCGGCGACCCTGTTTCAAATTTCCGTTCCGCGTTATAGTCTCTTTCTGCTTTTGCTGGGTCCAATCGTCGCCGTGGGCATGTGGCTATTCGTAACCAAAACCAAGATCGGAAAAATTTCGCGCGCTGCCGCCGTAGATCGCGAGATGGTCGGCGTGCTGGGCATCAACGTGAGTTGGGTCTTTGCCGCCGCGTTTGTCGTCGGGTGTTATCTCGCGGGGCTGGGCGGCGCGCTCATCGCGCCGACGACGAGCATTACGCTTGGAATGGATCACACCGTCATCATCGAAGCGTTTCTCATCGTGACGATTGGTGGGCTGGGTAACATTTGGGGCGCGATGATCGGATCGCTCATCTTCGGCGTCACCGAGTCTGTCGGCTTGCTCGTGTTCCCGCAATTCTCCGTTGTGTTTCCGTATGCCGCCGTCGTCATCGTTTTGCTCTTGCGCCCGCGCGGCTTGCTGAAATCTGTTTGGTAATAATAATACCTTCGCCAGAAGCGCGACGGGTCGAAGACTTTGGTATTTTCCCCACTGACCGAAAGAAACACGGAGAAAACAAATAAAGATTTGAAAAGAATTCCGTGCTTTTTTGAATGAGTGGGGAAAAAAAGTTTTGACCAAGGTATGATAATAGGAAATATCATGTTCAAAGGAATTATCGAAACGCGCTGGCGGGTTGCGATTGCGGCGATTGGAGCCGCGCTGATTATCGCGCCGCTCGTCACGCCGGAATTTTACGTCTATATTCTCGCGCTGATTTTTGTGACCGCGCTGTTGGCACTCAGTCTCAATTTCGTGCTCGGCTACGGCGGCATCTATCAATTTCATCACGGCGTTTTTTACGGCGTCGGGGCATACGCGGTCGCGCTGATGATCACCAAGGGGAATGTTCCCTGGTGGCTCGCGTTCATCCTCGCGCCGTTTGTGTCGGCGTTGATCGGTTTGATCATCGGCTGGTTCTGCATTCGGCTGACCAAATTATATTTTGGCATGTTGCAAATTTCGCTCGGCTCGCTGATTTGGATCATCGTCTATCGTTGGTACGCTTTCACCGGCGGCGACAACGGCATTCACTCGATTCCCCTGCCGTCGTTTCTTTTGACGACGAATGCCTCGTACTATTTTATCCTCCTCATTGTCATGCTCGCGCTGGCTACGCTGTACTTGATTGTCAAGTCGCCATTCGGCGCGACGCTCCAAGCGATCCGCGACAATCCGCAACGCTGTGAGTCGGTCGGCGTCAACGTGAATCGACATCAATTGATCGCGATTGTAATCGCTTCGTTCTTCGCGGGTATCGCAGGCGCGCTGTTCGTCGCGTTGGAGCGTTCGGTTTTTCCCGATATGCTGTTCTGGTCGTTCTCGCTCGAACTATTCGTGATGTGTTTGCTCGGCGGCTGGTTCACCTTCGCGGGTCCGCTTCTCGGCGCGGCGATCATCGTCGCGTTGCAAACGTTCGCCAGCAAGTACACTGATTACTGGACACTCATCCTCGGCGTCATTTTGATTCTGCTGATTTTCTTCCTGCCCGAAGGCGTGATGGGATTCGTCCTGGGAAAATTCAAAACCCAGGTGGCAGAGGAAGGGAGCCGCCGATAAATGTTGCAAGTGCAAGGGGTCAGCAAATCGTTCGATGATTTTATGGCAGTGAGCCAAGCGAGTCTCGATGTGCCGGACGGCGCGCTCGTCGCCGTGATCGGACCGAATGGCGCGGGCAAGACGACGCTGTTCAATCTTATCACGGGTCAATATAAACCGGACCAGGGCAAGATCGTTTTGGATGGACACGAGATTGGCGGCTTGCCCGCCTTCGAAATTTGTCGGCGCGGCGTCGGGCGCGCGTTTCAGATTGCGAATATTTTTCATCGCCTCACCGTATTCCAGAACGTCCAGGTCGCGGTGCTGGCGCAACAAAAAAAGAGCGCGCACTTGTTTCGTCCCGCGCAAAACATGGTGGTCGCCGAGACTAACGCGATTCTCGAAAACACCGGACTCGCGCGCAAATCGCAGCGACTTGCGGGGATGTTGTCGCACGGCGATCAACGCATTCTCGAAATCGCCATTGCGCTGGGCACTCAGCCCAAGTTGTTGATCCTCGATGAACCGACCGCCGGAATGTCGCCCGAGGAAACGGGCGCGACGATGCAACTGGTTGGGCGGCTTGGGAAAGACCAGGGCATTACGATTTTGTTTTGCGAACACGATATGGACATTGTTTTTTCCGTCGCGCAAAGCATCATGGTGATGCGGCACGGCGAGACGATCATTCAGGGAACACCCGACGAAGTTAGAAAAAATCGCGAGGTGCAAGAAGCCTATCTCGGCGACGTCCTGAGTGTGTCGAAGGAAGATGACCATGCTGCAAGTTGATCGCATCCATACCTTCTACGGCTTGAGTCATATTCTTTTCGATGTGAGTCTCCGTGTTGAAAAAGGCGAGATCGTCGCGCTGCTGGGACGCAACGGCGCGGGCAAGACCACGACAATGAAAAGTATCATCGGTCTCTTGCGCCCCAAGCAAGGCAACATTCAGTTCAAGGGCGAGGAGATCACGGGCAAAGAATCTTATTTGCTCGCGCGCAAGGGCTTGGGCTATGTCCCGGATGATCGAAAAATTTTCGCCGACCTTTCCGTCGGCGAGAACTTGGAGATTGCCGAGCGAAAATCAAAAAATGGTTTGGGCTGGGATCGCGCCAAGGTGTATGAACTTTTCCCGACGCTGAAAGCCATCGAATCTCGGCGCGGCGGTTATCTCAGCGGCGGCGAACAACGCTTGCTCGCGATTGCGCGCGCGCTGATGGGTAATCCCGATTTTCTGTTGCTCGACGAACCGATGGAAGGACTCGCGCCGCTGATCGTGCGTCTCATCGAAGAACAAATCCTAAAACTGCGCGCGAGCGGCTTGACGGTGTTGCTCACGGAGCAAAACCTGGCTTCGGCATTGCGATTGATCGATCGTTGTTACATTATCGACGATGGGCATATTCGTTTTCAAGGATCTGTCCAAGAGTTGAAAGATAACGAAGAGGTCAGGAAAAAGTATTTGCTCGTATGATCGATACAGAAAGATGCCGGGTTTCTCCGAGAAACCTGGTATCTGGTTAAAGATTGGAGACGAAACTATGGGACAAGTTTTCACACCGAGCGAATGGAAACCGCATCCGCGATTTGGCGGAGTGTTCTTGAAACCGTTGGTCACGCGCGAACTGAACCCAGGACTCGCCGTCAATCTAGTGCGTCTTGCGCCCGGCGGCGAAATCACTCCGCACGTTCATTCCGATTCCACCGAAACATTTTACATCCTAAAGGGTTGCGGCGTTTCTTGGATCGACGGCGAGCCAATCGAACTTGCGCCCGGCGTGTGCGCGTTTGCTCCGCCCGACGTTACGCACAGCGTTTGCAACACCGGCACAGCCGACTTGGAAGCCATTTCGATTTTCAATCCGCCGGTGTAATTACTTGTCCCTGTCATGCTGAGCACGTTCGCTTCGCTCAGTGTAAACTCCGCGAAGCATGTCATTATTCCGTAAGCGAGACTCTTCGCTGCGCTCAGAGTGACAACCTCCGTAGACAAAAAATGTCCACCCCAATTCCCCCGCGCATCGACTTTCGAAAAAATTCCCAGCACATTAATCCCCATATCCCCGCTGCGATTCAACGCGCCACTGCGCGCCTAGTCGCCGTTCGCGCCGCGTCCGTGTCACAAATCCCGGAATGGGAAACCTTGCGCCAGACCGCGCACGATATTCGCTTGCATACGCTCGATCACCTCGATGAGTACATCGCGCAAGTGGAGAAACAAATTGCGGCGGCAGGCGGACACGTTCATCATGCGCGCGATGCGGCGGAAGCGAATGCGATGGTCGTCGAGATCGCAAAGAGGAATCAAGTCAAGACGGTGGTCAAAGGCAAATCAATGGCGTCGGAAGAAATCGGCTTGAATCACGCGCTGGAACAAGCTGGGATGCGCGCATACGAAACCGATGTCGGCGAGTTTATCATTCAACTCGCGGGCGTGCCGCCGTCGCACATCCTGGGACCGGCGATGCACATGACCAAGGAAGAAATCGCCGCGCTGTTCGCGCAGAAACTGGGCGTGGACGCGCCGCCCGACCCGCGCCGCCTTACCGATATTGCGCGCGCTCAACTGCGCGAAATTTTCCTGAACGCCGAAATGGGTGTCACCGGCGCGAATTTTATCGTCGCCGAAACCGGCATGGTCGTGCTTGTGACCAACGAAGGCAACGGACGCATGTGCACGACCTTGCCCGATGTTCACGTGGTCGTGGCGGGAATCGACAAGATCGTTCCGGATTGGAACGCTCTGGCAACGCTATTGCCAATGCTCGTTCGCAACGCGACCGGGCAAAAATTATCGTGTTGCACATCGTTCATCACGGGCGCGTCGCGTTCGGATGGACAGGGTCCGCGCGAATTCCACTTGGTCTTACTCGACAATGGGCGCACGCAAATCTTGCGCGATCCGGTGGCGCGCGAAACGTTGTTGTGCATCCGTTGCGCGGCGTGCTTGAACATTTGCCCAGTCTATAACCAGGTTGGCGGACACGCCTACGGCGGGGTTTACTCCGGTCCGATCGGCGCGATTTTGTCGCCGCAGTTGTTGGGCACGCGCGTCGCAGGAGATTTACCATTCGCTTCGACGTTGTGTGGCGCGTGCGTGGATGTTTGTCCGGTGAAAATTCAAATCCCAGAAATTTTGTTGCGCCTTCGTCATCGCGTCGCCGAAGGAGACGCCCAAGAGAATCCGACCATTGCGCCAACGGTTAATCTCGCGGCGCGTACAAGTTCACACGCGCTTGGCAATTCATTCCTTTATCGACTCGGCTCGCGATTGGCGCACATCGCGCAAATACCTTTTCGACATGGCGCGTGGTTGCCCGCGTTACCGCCGCCGTTAAATCGCTGGACCCAAGCACGACCGTTTCCGATATTCGATGCGACGTTTCGGCAATGGTGGAAGAATCGGAAATTGGAAATTAGAAGTTGGAAGTTAGAGGATGGAAATCAGAATTCCGAGATCGAAAAAGCCGTTGTCGCATCGGCAACATCGCATGGTAGCGAAATCGATGAATTGATTAATGAGGTTAATCGACTTGGGGGCAAGGCGCGGCGCGTGAATGAGCATGAGATCGGCGCTGCGTTGAAGCAATTGGTCGAGACTGAAAATATCAAACGCGCCGCGCTCTGGGCAACGCCCGAATTCGCGCGGCTCAATCTCGCCACGCGTTTGCGCGCGCAGGGGGTCGAGATCATTCCGCACGATGCAGACAAAACCGCGCTTGCGCAAGCCGACCTGGGAATTACCGGTGTGGATTTCGCACTCGCGGAAAGCGGAACGCTGGGGTTGCTTTCATCGCCTGACAAACCGCGCGCGCTTTCGCTTCTGCCCCAGGTTCACCTTGCGCTGGTTCATCCCAACGCATTGCGTTCCAGTCTGCGCCAAGTGTTCGAAGAAAATAAACAAGAAGAATATATGGTTTTCATCACGGGACCTACTCGCACGTCGGACATTGAATCCAATCCGGTGCTGGGCGCGCATGGTCCCAAAGCGTTATATGTCTGGGTCGTCGAGTCATTGTAACGACGACCGTTTGCTTGGCAAATGTGTGGTTTCCCATTCCAGTCAATGGGCTAGTGCGACCTAGCCACTTTCCAGGGATGCCATGGAAGCGTCTGCCCTGCGCTGGTCCAAGTTTTGTTGGCGTTGCACCGCAAACGTTTGCGCGATAGTCGCCCCGGAAGTAAAAAACATTCCCGCGGCGAAAAGGAAGGCGTAGAATGCGACGGCGAAATTATTCGCTTGCAGCGCCAACAGCCCACTCCACCCGTTGAACAGCGCAAACACAATTTCCACATAGACGATGGAATCCAACCGCAATTGGTAATGGAGGGCGCGCCAATTTTGATTTTTGCGCGCGATGCCAAACTTCGGCGTGCGCTCAAATGCCGCGCGCGGACGGAACACGATTTCCAGCGCGGCGCGGGTCGTGTTGATCATCATGCCTGTGCCAAGCATGGTAATGAATAGAATCGGAGCAAGTTCGCGCCATTGGATACGGTTCAATTGCTGTTGCGCCACGAGGAAAAAAATGGTCGGCGCAAACGCGGTGGCATTGCAAATCAGAGCGATGCCAAAAAGTAAACCCAGTCCTGGATAACGCGCCGACATGAGGATGATGGCTGGATAGAGCAGCATCAGCACGAACATCAACAAATGAATGCCATAACCCGTGAGGTGCAGAGTCGCCTCAAGTTTTTTTTGCCACGGCGCGCTCGATTGCCAAACGCGGGGCAACAATTTTATAGCACACTCCAAACTGCCGCGACCCCAACGATGCTGTTGCCGCCGATACGCGCTCAACGTAACCGGCAACTCCGCCAAGACCTCCACGTCGCGCAAGAACACCGCTTGCCAGCCGCGCAAGAACGCGCGGTACGATAAATCGAGATCCTCGGTCAGCGTGTCCGCCGTCCATCCGCCCGCATCTTCCATGGCGGTGCGTCGCCAAATCCCCGCCGTCCCATTAAAATTGAACCAATAATCGCTATGGCTGCGCGCGAATTGTTCGATCATGAAATGCGCATCGATCGCGAGCGATTGCAAACGCGTGAGCAACGAATAATCGCGATTGACGTGGCCCCAGCGCGTTTGGACAAAAGCGATGCGCGGGTTGGTCAAGTGGGGTAAGGTGCGTTTCAGAAAATCGGGCGATGGAATAAAATCGGCATCGAAGATCGCGATAAATTCACCCCGCGCCGATTGCATTCCATTGGCAAGCGCACCGGCTTTGAATCCCTGTCGATCCGCGCGCCGGACCTGCGCGATGTGAACTCCGTTCGCGCGCCAACGTTCCACGGCGGCACGCACAATCTCGACGGTCTCATCGGACGAATCGTCCAGAACCTGAATCTCCAACAACTCGGCTGGATAATCCAGGCGCGCGACGGCGTGAATCAATCGCTCCGCCACGTAGAGCTCGTTGTAGATCGGCAGTTGAACGGTCACGCGCGGCAGCGGAACGGGCATCGGCGGAATCGGATCGTTGCTTTGGGCGCGCCCAGCCAGAAAGGTGAGATAGAAAAAGTTGATGCCATAGATGAACAACAAGCCGATCACGGCGAAATAAATCAGCGCCAGCGGCACGAACAGAATTTCAATCATGGGTTACTCCACCGGATGAATACGTCACGCTCCACAAACCTAAAGCCAGCCATTGCCACAAGCGTCCTGGGTTCAAAAGCCAGGTATAGTAATCGAAAAGACCGACGAGTGTGATCGCGAGCAAGAGCGCCGAAACCGCAATCAGGGCAGGCGAGAAAACGATGCGCCGCCGATTGAGCCAGAGCGCGACCCAGGGTGCGATCATCAACGCCGAATAGATGAGCGCGCCGAAGATGCCGGTCTCGGCGGCAACGTCGAGCAGGACAATGTGCGCGGGTTGATAATCGAAAGGAAAATTCGGATCTGCCGCGCGCAACGCCATCGGAAAAACACCCAGCCCTACGCCGACCAACGCATGATTCTCGAAAAGTTTATTGGCGGCGGCGTTCAGCGCAGCGCGCTCGACAATGGCGCGATTTTCCCCGGTGAACATGGACGGCTCGGCAGGATTAAAGCGCACGCCCAGATAATCGGCGGACTGCCAAACGAACGGAACCAGCCAGATCAATGCGGCAATGCCGAGGATGAACAAATCCTGGCTTGCCGCTTTTTGCCGCGCGCGAAAAAATAAAACGAGCATCACGGCGATGCCACTGCCGAACGCGAGCCATGCCCCCCGCGAAAAAGTCAAGAGCAACGCGACTGCGCCAAGCGCAAAGATGATTGCAACGATGCCGCGCCCGCGTCCGGTCGATTGGACGTACCACCCCGCGATGATAATCAATGCGAACGCAAGACACCCGCCGAGAAGGTTGGGATGATCGGTGAGACCATACGCGCGCAGCAAAATCGATTGACCCGACCAAACGATACTGACGCCTTTCGATTCTGGATCGAGGATTAATTCGCCCAGCAACCGCAAGCCCGCCGAATGTTGTTGCATGAATTGTTCCAACGCGACGACGGCTTGAACCATCACTTGAATCGCCATCGGCAGAAAAATTTCGTCGAGCGATCGAATCTCGTTGACGATGAAAAGATACAGCGCGCCCAGCAATAACAATCGGACGACGTGATAGAACGAGAGCGCGACATCCATCGAAAAAATCGCGCTCACGATTCCGATTGCCGTGATGCCAGCCAGCGGCAGTGCGATGAGCGGCGTCCCCCAACGCAGTCGGCGCGGCGCAAGCGCGCGACTGATTCCCCAGCAGATTAGCATTGCAATCAGAAAAATATCGCTCGCAAACAACAGCCAATCGGTATAGTCTCGATAGATGGGCGACAGGGGGCGTTCCACCAGAACGGTGCGAAGGCGAAATGGAATGAGGACAATCATCGCGGCAAACGCAAAATGGGCGAGACGCAAAAACAAATTCGACAAAGTAATTTTCATCGGCGTACCCGATCGAGCAAGGCAAACTGCAAACGCAAGCGGCGGCTCAGGTGTTCGCGGCGTGTAAAGTAATCGTGATTGATTTTCTTCGTTTCAAGTTCGGCAAGCCAATCCCAACGTAAATCATTTTTCTTGGATAGCCCAATATCTGTCCCAGGTGTCTGCGCGACCACATTCATTTCGTGCGGAAACAGCGCTTTGCCAAACGAACGGATCGGCGCACGGGTTCGGCGCGCGGTCAAGACATAGTCGGCGCGCAAATGGCGCGGCTGTTTCGTCGCGTACAAATCGACGGCATAATCCAAGCCGTGCAGCGCATCGGTCAAGCGATTCAAGCGTTCGGGGCGAATCTCGAAAAACGAATCGTACACCGCGAGCGAATCGTCCAAGGGTTTGAATGTAAAAGCATCTTTCGATTGCAAGAGCGGCGTTTGCAAGAACAACGTGGTTTGTGTAAAGTGCGTGCCGATGTCGCCGTTGCCCGTGGTAAGCGAGACGCGCGGATAAACATAGAACCGATTTGTTTCGACGACAAACTTTGTCAGCAAGGGAAACCAATCTTCCGCATCGAACTGAAAAAACAGGTCGTGCAGTTGGTCTGTCGGTTTGAGTGTGCGATCACCGGCAGCGCGCCAATCTTCAAAGCGTTGCCACTGCGCGCTCGTCCACGCTTGTCCCTGGGTATATGGCACTTGGCAAAAAAACGCATCCGCGCCGTCGGCAATCGGGAAGAACGGTTGCCGCGTGTATCCGTTGAACCATAAAGCGTAAAGACAAAGCCCCGCGATTCGCTCATCGTGTTCATAGAATTCCAGCGCGTGTGTCGTATATCGGTAAAACACGGGCGAGATTCCCAGGTCGTCTTCAAGAAAAATCACCGCGCCGTATTCGTGCGACAAGCCCGCGCAAAAGAAAACGTGCTGGACGAGACCCAGGTGCGCGGCGTGCCGAATCAAGCGCTTGGGACCATGCGTCCAAGCGAATTGCTCCGCGACGCGGCAAGTCTCTACGGAGCGATCATCCTCACCGCGATCCATCGAGATGACAAGTGGCACAGGATCGTCTGGGTATTCGGCTTGCGCAATGGCATTGAGCAATCGCGCAAGCGACTCGGGACGATTGAATGCGCTGATGACAATCGCAGGAATCATACGGTCTCGGAAAAAACATCGAGCGCGGCGTCAAACAAAATCTGCAAACCGCGTCGCGCGCGCCCCACATCATAATCGATCCGCCAGCGCAATCCATCGAGCGAGTCGGCAATCGAGAATGCCGCGCCGACTTCTACTTTCAAATATTGTCCCACCGTAAATAACGCCGCCGCTTCCATTTCGACCGTGACGATTCCTTCCTGGCGATACTGCTCAACCTCGCCGCGCGTTTCGCGGAAAGGCGCGTCCGTTGTCCAACTTGCGCCGACACGGTGCGGTTGTTTGCGCGAATCGAGCGCGCGACAGATTTGAGTCAGGCAGGTCGAGCTAGCGTGCGAAAATTTTTCGTCTGGCACATAGTGACGCGATGTGCCTTCGTCGCGGATCGCGCGATCACACACCACGAGGTCGCCCGCTTGCAGATTGTCTTGCAAGCCGCCCGCTAGTCCAATCGAAATGAAACGCTGTGTGCCCCAGGCGGCAAGTTCCTCCAATACGGCGACTGCCGCGGGCGCGCCAATCCCAAAATTTCCGGCGACGGCAACCGATCCACTCAACACGTACATATCGCCGAGAAATCCGCCGAGTTTTTGAGTCGGATGATTTTTGAGCGCATACGCGAATAGGTGCGCTTGATAACACAGGATTGCATTGCGCGGCGCGTCTCGGTGTGGCAATATGCCGCGCGCTTGGTTTAACGCGATGACATCCGCCGCGCTAAAAATCGGTTCACTCGGATTAGGTGTGATCATAATGATTCAACCTCCAGAATAGACTGGCTTGGATCCATTCGGCAATAACGAGCGCCCCACACGCCCCCAGCAATCCGAAACGCGGCACGAGAATCGCGAATAGGGTTACGGCAATGGCGACGGCGATTACAGTCCCGCGCAAGACGAGCCACTCGCGTCCGCGCGCTACAAACTTGAGTGAAATGTTGGCTGTGAACGTGTACGGAATTAAACTCGACGCGAGAATTTGCAGAGCCAGGATCGATGGCTCGAAACGATTGCCGTAAATCAACCCGATGATCGGTTGAGCGAAACTAACGCAAACGCCGAACGCGACCGCACCAATAATCAGCGTGGTGGTCTGCGAGGCGCGCACGAGTTGGTTCGCTGAATCGCCTGACGCGCGCGCCAATATCGGGAACAATGCGCCGAGGACGGCTTGCGGCGCAAGCTTGGTCGCCTCGATCACACGCGCGGCGGCGGAGAACCAACCCGTGACATTATCGCCCGCGAAAGTTGCCAGTGCGAACACGCCCATGCGCTGATAGATGATCGCCAGCGTCGTGAGCAGCGCAAATGGTAACGCGGCGTGCACAATCGTCACAAGCGCAGCGCAAGAGATTTTCCAATCGAGGTGAAAATCTTGAACCTGGCGGCGACACAGTGTCCCCGCGATAATAGTTGTGATAACCTGGGATGCCGCCAGCAGAACGACCAGCGTCGTCAAATCGAATGGCGCGATGGTTACGATTACGGCGCTGACCGCTTGCAAGATGGACGACGCCAGATTGATAAGCAAATACAAATCCATTCGCTCGAACGCGCGCAGAGTGGCGGAGTAAATGGTATAGAGCACGAGCGGAAAGAGCGAGAGACTGTACAGCCAAGCCAATGGATTGCCGAAGAGAAATATCGCTCCGACAAACGCAACCGTAAGTATCGTTTGGATCCATAATGCAGCAGGAATCAACAGCGTCGTTGGATGGCGCGTCCGCGCAATATCGCGAATCAATAACGTGTCCATCCCGAACGTCGTAAAGACATTGCCGAGAAAAATGATGGCGGCGATGAAGGCATACTGTCCCAGACCTGTTTCGCCAAAGCGCCGCGCCACGAGCGCGGTGAAAATGATGGACAACGCTTGCGCGAAAACACGCGCGAGGACAAGCCAGAGCGAGTTGAGACTGATGCGAGTGATCGTCGATGTGTTCACAGCGCGCGTTTTCGTTTTCCGCTGATGAGTAAAAACTCGGCTGGCTCGCGCCGACCGCGCACGCGCGCCCACCACGGACGCATCGCCCAACGCCAGCCGCGAAACGGTTTGCGCGTTTGCCAATCGATTCCCAGATTCAACGAGAGTTCGTTCAGACGCTGGTACGTCAAGAAATTTTCACTGGCAATCGAATTGGATGGAAACCCATACTTGCTTTGGAATTGCGCGTGTCGCTCCGCCGCCATTTGCGCGCCGCTGGATGCGTTGGAATAAATTGGCGTATCGATAATCACGACATCGCCAGTTTCGTTCACGACGCGCAGCGCTTCGGCGAGCGTCGTTTCGTACCGCGGCGAGTAATGAAACGAGGAATTAAAAATGACAAGGTCGGCTTGCTGATCGACCAGCGGAAGCAAATCGAATTCAGATTGAATCGGTGTGAAGGACACGTCGTAATGAACGTGCGCGCCGAGTCCGTCATTTGCATTCGTCAATAGATCAATCGCCGCGACGGTGTGACCGCGTTTGGCGAGTTGATATGATAACCAGCCATTCCCCGCGCCCAGGTCGAGAATCTTGAGCGGTCGGCGGGCAGATTCGAGGGGAGCAATCAAATGCGCAACCAGTGATCGATAACTTGCCGCGCGAATCTTCCAATCGTTTGAGAATCGTTTAGAGAGATCGGCAAAAGGAAGTTGGCGATAGTATGCTGGGTCGGCGCTGCCGCGTCCTTCCGCTTGACGAATTGTTTCGTATTCGTGGATGAATTGTTCGAGCGATGCGACACGGTCAGGGCGCAAGCATCGCCAGATACCATCAACGCAACGATAAATCGTTCTATCCCTTGGACAGCGTTGCTCATCGGATGAGACTATTTCAAGTGGCGATTGACAAATGGGACAAGCGAATTTGAACGAATTATTCACCAGGGTGACCTCAGTCATGGCGACGCAACGTGATGATAAAAAAATCGCCCCACCCGTTGAACGGCGCGATTCGCGCAAGTTTGTTGTCCACTGATACAAGCAACCGATAAAGCCGTGGGAAACGCACCGCAAGATTTTTACGGTCGGCTGGCGGTGCAAAAATCGAGAGACCTTGCAAGCGCATAACCTTGAAAGAATCGTCAAACGCCGCGATCACTTGGCGTGGTGTGAAATAATACGTCATCACAGGCACGCCTTCGACGTTGGCGCGCACGCCTCCGCGCCGCAATCGCCGCATCGCTGTACGCCAATCGCCCTTTAGGATTGCCGCGAAATCCCAGGGACAGATCGGCGGCATCACGACCCAGGTGACGATGCCATTCAGTTGGAGCAAGCGCGTTATCTGGTGCGTGACGATACGCAAATCGTCGATGCAGTTCAAGCCACCAAAGTTGGAAAAGATACAATCGAAGGGTTCGGCATCGATCTGATCGAGTTGCGTAAACGAGACTTGTTGAACGGTCAATCGATCGGACAAATCGGATTGCGTGATTTTCTCTTCGATCCGTCCGATCATCCCTGGCGCAATATCGGTCGCGTGAACAACAAAACCTTGCCGCGCAAAAAACGCCGCGTCCGTTCCGGTACCAGCGTTTAGCTCGAGAATGTGTGCGCCTGGGTTTAGAAAATCAAGCACATGACGATACACGGTCTCGCGCATCCGCGTCAGGTTGGGGTGATTTTCGCCAAACGTATCGTAGACAAACGCCTTGCGCGAGAAAGCTTCGGCAACGTTTTGGGTGGAGGCGTCCACGGTTACGCTTTCATTGCAAGTGATTGAATCGTGCGCGCTGGCGAGTCCCGCTTTTCCAAAGCATTGAGCTTGCGTCGCGCGAACGCAAGTTCAAGCGCGTGAACCGGAATCGACGCAAGTTGTCGCAGATAGTAAATTCGCCACTTACTAGGATGTCGCGCGATGCGTTCAAGTTCGCGCCATGCGCGCCGCATTCGAAACTCGTGATGCGTGACGCCATACAGAACCCGATAAAAGCCGGACGAGTAGGTGCCGCGGTACAGCAACGCAAGATCGTCGCTGTCGACCCAGTTTTGTTTTTCGCCCAGCTCGGCTTGGACGCGCTCGTAAAATTTCGTTCCCGGCAATGGGTACGAAACGGAAATGCCGATGTTGTCGGGCTTGCCATCGCGCACCATTTGCAGGGTCTGTTCGATG
>Ga0334722_10002699_pt1 | contig 19760 bp, 14 predicted proteins | sample C3_bottom_MG_FD_207210 | JGI IMG/M metagenome (GOLD analysis project Ga0334722, IMG submission 207210) | Sediment microbial communities from Yellowstone Lake, YNP, Wyoming, USA - C3_bottom | ecosystem: Environmental > Aquatic > Freshwater > Lake > Sediment | place: USA: Wyoming | collected...
CCAGTTACATATTGCAATGTTCTGCCGACAGTAACTACTCGAGCCCCAGGGTCGTCAATGTAACTGATGTTGCTGGCGTTTGTGAAAAATTAAAATCTAACACCACTTATTATTACAGAGTCAAAGCAATCAATAGTGCTGGCGCAAGTGCCTGGTCATCGATATCGAATATAAAGACGCCATCTCGTTAGAAGTATTGGCGGAATACGGCGAAAAGGTTGTTGTCCAATAGTGCTCGTGCTAAAATACGCATAAAAGGATAGGCCAAAGTCTATGAAGACAAACAAACAATTTATTCGTGGCTTTACACTCATTGAACTTATAGTCGTCATTACTATTATTGGTATTTTGGCGGCAGTAGTCCTGGTAACTTATAACGGCATTACGGCAAAAACGGTTGATTCTAGTTCGACATCCGATGCGGAAAATATGAATGCTGCTCAACAACTTTATAGATTGTCGAACAATGGCACACCGGGAAAGGCATATTATTCGGCTAGTGGGTTAGATACGGATTTGAATTTTAGGCCTATGAATGGCGATGCGGTTGACGTTGTCACTAATAGCACTGATTATTGCGTCAGGTCATATAACACAATGGGTAATAAAAATACTATCTATGACGCTTTTACAAAGGAATCTTCAATTGGAGCCTGTGATGACTTACCACCTTCGACCCAGGCTGTCGCTGATTCAGCCGGGACCAAAGTTTGGGCTCAAATCTCGGCTAGCTATAATGATACCTGCGCCATTGCCAGTGATAATCAGGCATATTGTTGGGGCTTAAATGACGCTGGTCAATTAGGTAACAACTCGACAACTGATAGCTGGATTCCGGTCCCTGTTGACACCACGGGCGTTTTAAATGGTCTAACGATTAAATCAATTTCAACAGGCAACAATCATAGCTGTGTAATTGCATCCAACAATAATGCCTATTGTTGGGGAGCCAGTTGGTACGGTGGATTGGGAAATGGCTCGACTTCGTACAGTGCAGTCCCGGTTGCTGTTGACACCACGGGCGTTTTAAGTGGTTTAACGATTAAATCTATATCGGCTAATGGGTATAGTACCTGTGTCATTGCATCCGATAACCATGCTTATTGTTGGGGTTGGAATAGCAACGGTCAAGTTGGCGATAATTCAACCACTAACAGATCTTATCCGGTTGCCGTCAATACATCTGGAGCTCTAAGCGGATTAACTATGAAATATATTACAGCTGCCGGTGCTTATACTGTCTGTGGTATTGCTTCCGACAATAATGCCTATTGCTGGGGGCGTAACACCTATGGTGAGCTGGGTAATAACTCTACGTCAGATAGCTGGGTTCCAGTTGCTGTCAACACGTCTGGTGTTTTAAGTGGTAAAACTATCAAATCAATTGCTGCCGGCGAAGTGCACACTTGCGCAATCGCATCTAATAACCAAGCATATTGTTGGGGATCCAACTGGTACGGCGAATTAGGTAATAACTCAAGTTCTGATAGTTCCGTCCCCGTAGCCGTCAACAACGTTGGCGTCTTGAGCGACAAAACGATTAAGTCGATTACTAACGGCACGTTCCATAGTTGTGTAATTGCATCCGATAATCAAGCCTACTGTTGGGGCGCTGACTATACCGGCCAATTGGGTGACAATGGTAGCTCGACTAGTCGCGTTCCCGTTGCCGTTAATACTAGTGGTGTTATGAATGGTACGAAAGTTACTTCAATCGCTGTCGCTGACGGTGTTCACACTTGTGTGTTGGCATATAAAGATAGTTTGAATATGTATTGTTGGGGCTCAAACGCTTATGGCGAATTGGGGAATAACTCAACAACAAACAGCCCCGTTCCAGTGCTTACTCAGGCTCCTTCAAATTAATAGACTAGTCCGATATATATTGCTTGTGCTAAAATATGGCTAAAGGATTTTGCCCAGATATGAACATAAAAAAACAAATTACTCGTGGTTTCACGCTGATAGAATTGATGATTGTAATTGTTGTGATTGGAATATTGACCGTCATAACGATGTTCGCATATTTTAGTATAGAGGCAAAAGTCTACGACACATCTGTTGCTTCTGATTTGGACCATTTAGCCTCTTTGGAATCAAGCTATCGAATTAGTCATGGAACTTCTGGCAAGATATATTATTCTGGCAGTGGATTCGATGAAGATTTAAACTTTACGCCTCAAAAAGGCAACATTTTGGACGTTGTTACTAACTCGTCAGACTATTGCATAAGGGGCTATAACTTACAGGGGACAAAGAACTCAATTAATAACTCGTTGATACGCGAATCGACGCCAGGCGTTTGCGCGCTTTTGTCGGCTTCGGTTGCGGCGATTGGAACACCTGACGCACCATCAGAGCCAGTGATATCCGTAGTATTAAGTGGTAGTAGCGTGCAGGCATCCATAACACCTTTGGTTTGTAATTCAGGATCGCCTCAGTATGGTATTAGAAGTCGTATCGACGCTGGATCTTGGACTAGTTATTCGGCTTGGTCTTCAACTTTAGCTTCCAGCCAAACCTCGAATGAAGGCGTAACATATGCATATCAGGCGCAAGCAAGATGCTACGCAAGCGATACCGCTTATAGCCCTACGACCGAAGGGCTGGCGGCTGCTGTCACTAAACCAGTAAATCCTCCAACAATGCCAGTCATATCGTTGGCAATAAACGGCAGCAATATCCAAGCTACGATAACCAACGCGTCGACGTGTACTGCCGGTTCTGCGCAGTACGGTTTTAATAATCGATTAAATGATGGGTCATGGGCTGGATATACAGATTGGGATGTAGCAACCTCGGCATCTCAAAGTGCTAACGAGGGAGTAAAGTACGGCTATATGTTGCAGGCACGTTGCTATATTAACGATGATGTTTATAGCGTAAATACCACAACTACGGAAGGTACCTTCATACAGCCAATCACGACAATACCAGCTACTCCAACGGTCTCTCAATCAACTACTACGTATTCAACGACAACTTATTCTTGGGGCGCGGCATCTTGTCCAGCCACTACGACGGTCGGTTATCTGTATGATTTCACGACGACCTACGGATACGATTCTGGTTGGACGGCAACAACCAGCACATCTATCGGCTTTACGACATCAACTTTTGGCTACACATACACTATGCAGGTTAAGTCCAGATGTACCAGTTCATTTTCGACTGGTAGCTGGAGTGGCATAGGTTCAGCTAGTTATTCTCGCCCTGTTCCAACCGTTCAGGTATTAGTTGTCGCCGGCGGCGGTGGTGGCGGATATGACAATGGTGGTGGCGGCGGTGGCGGTGGAGTCGTTTATAGCTCAGCTGTCACGGTATCAAATACGGGTTATGGTGTGACTGTTGGCGGTGGCGGTGGTCCGCAGGCAAACGGTGGCAACTCAGCAGCATTTGGCTATACGGCATACGGCGGCGGTCGTGGCGGAAACGTAAGCACGGTTGGCTCAACTGGCGGTTCTGGTGGTGGTGGTGGCGGTAAAGGCAGTGGCGATACTGGGACTAGTGGAAGCAGCCAACCTGGTGGCTACGCTAATATTGGTGGTGCTGGTGGTAACAGAAATGGTAGTTCTTGTGGCGATAGCGGTACTTATTATGCCGGTGGTGGTGGCGGTGGCGCTGGCGGTAGGGGTGGCGATGCCTGGTCGGGTGGCGGTGGCCCTGGTCAAATGTTAGGCGGCAATGGCTTCGCAAGTAGTATAAATGGTACAACTTATTATTATAGTGCCGGTGGTGGCGGTGGTGGCGATGACTGTTATTGGGGTGCAGGTGGCACAACCGGTGGCGGTAGAGGAGTCCCTGGTAGCGGTGCAACTGGCTATAATGCTACCTTCTATGGTTCTGGCGGTGGCGGCGGATCAGGCAGTCACGGACAGGGTGGCTATGGTTATCAAGGTATAGTTATTATCAGATATAACACAGCTGCTTTGGGCGCAGGTGGCGGATCAATCTCAACCAATGGATCAGACACGATCAACACATTTACTGGTAGCGGTACTTTCCAGGTCTATTAATAAAGGAGTTTATTTATGCAGCCAAATAACAATAACAATATCAAAAAGAAACTCATTTACGCCGCGATTGCTCTTTTGACGGTCATTATTATGGCTGTTGGCACGGTTTTGATTCTGAAATCATTAAAGGTGAATAATTCTAACAACAGTAATAGTCAAAATACGAATACCGTTCCGAAGGACACGACTGGCGACACAATGACCCAGGCAATTCAATTAATTCACAGCGACCCGACCAAAGCCAAAGCATTACTCGAACAGGCTCGTAAAGACTATCAAGCCGCAGGTGACACTAATGGCGTCGTCAATGTTGATGCTCAACTTTACCTATTGGCTCATCCGAAAAAGAAGTGATTTAGTGGAGTTGTAGCTTAATAAAGCTTGTGCTAAAATACGTTTAAATGCTGGATTATTTATAAACCATGCGTATAAAACGACGATTAAACTCCGGGTTTACGATCGTCGAACTTTTAATTGTCATGGTTATTATCGGAATTTTGGCCGGCATAACTTTGGTCGTTTACACTGGTATTCAAGCTAGGGCTCACGATGTAAGCGTTGTGTCCGATTTGGATCGCTTGGATGCACTTGAAACAAATTACGGTATAAAACATAACAATGGTGGCAAAGCCTATTATTCAGTTGATGGGTCAGATAGCGAATTATCGTTCGTTCCTTCTGGCGGCAATGTTGTCAGGGTGGTTGTTAACGCGACGGACTTTTGCATTAGAGGCTATAACGTCAATGGTACTAAGAACTCAATTGATAACGCTGCGATAAGAGAATCAACTCCTGGTGTTTGTAGTACATTAGTTGCGATAGATTTGCCACCAGCCCCAACGATGCTTGTTGGTCCAAGTGGTGGTAATATTCAGGGCACGATAACGCCAGTTGCGTGTGACGAAGGAACGCCTCAGTACGAAATCAGGAGCCGAACCAACGATGGCACCTGGACTTCATATACTGATTGGTCGTCGACTTTGACCTCCAGCCAAACTGGCAATGAGGGCGTTAAATACGGCTATCAGGCGCAGGCCAGATGCTACATTGATGACGCATTGTTTAGCCCTGGCGTCGAAGGATCTGAGATTACATATACAAAGCCAGTGAACCCACCAACAACACCTGTCATTACGGTGGCGTTGAATGGCGGTAATGCTCAGGCTACTGTTACTACGGCTGCTGTATGTACTTTCGGCACCGTCCAATACGGCTTTAATAACCGGATTAATGACGGTTCTTGGGCTGGATATTCGGCTTGGTCTTCGACTACAACGGCATCGCAGACTGCTAATGAGGGTGTTAAATACGGATATCAGGCTCAGGCTCGTTGTTACTCGTCCAGTATTTTATACAGCGTGCCAACCATAGGTTCAGAAGCTACATATATAAAACCAATTACATCAGTTCCAACAGCGCCGACCGTATCCTCAACAACGCCTAACTGGTCGACGACGACATATTCTTGGACGACACCGACTTGTCCGTCTGGCACATCGGCGCGTTATCAATATGACTTTACGACGACTTATGGTTATGATTCTGGCTGGGTGTCTTATGCAAGTACTTCGATTGATATGACGACTTCAAGTTCTGGGTATACGTATACAATGGCTGTTCAAGCCCAATGTTATAACTCAAATGCGTCGGGATCATGGGGTTCATCTGGATCAGCAAATTATTATAGACCTTACACCGTACAGGTATTAGTTATAGCCGGTGGCGCCGGTGGCGGTGCTGGTGACTCATATGGCAATGGTGGCGGTGGCGGTGCTGGCGGATATATTTATAACGCTTCATACGCAGTCGCCGCACAGGCATATTCAGTAACCGTAGGCAACGGTGGTGGTGGCGGCGGATCGGCCAGTGCCGGTGGTAATGGTGGCAGTTCGGTTTTCGGTACGTTATCGGCCGTAGGCGGTGGCGGTGGTGGTGGTGGCACTAATAACACAAGCGGATTTGGCGGTGGTAGTGGAGGTGGAGCCAGTGGTTCATCTACTAGTTCCAGGGGTGGTTCTGGTGGCACAGCTGGACAAGGTAATGGTGGTGGTAATGCGTGTTCGGATGACAGTCGTGGATCTGGCGGTGGCGGCGGTGCAACTGGTGCCGGCGGTGCTAATGCCGGTTGTTCGAACAACGGAACTACCGGAGGGGCTGGCTATACGACCAGTATCTCTGGATCAAGTGTTTGTTATGCTGGTGGTGGCGGCGGTGGAGTAGGGTCTGGTTCCGTCGGATCGGGATCGTGCGGTGGCGGTGGCGGTAATTCTGGTGGTGCCGGCGGGGTGGCAACCGCTAATACCGGTAGTGGTGGCGGTGGCGGAAAAGGTGGCGGTGGAGCAGGTGGCAAAGGTATAGTGATAATTCGCTACCCAACGGGTGCATTTACTGCAACTGGTGGTACGGTGACCACCAGTGGTACGGACACGATAAACACGTTTTATAGCAGTGGTACTTTTACTATAAACTGAACATAATCAAGCAAATACGAGTTTGTTAACAGATAACGGTTATGTTAAAATATATCTAAAGGACTTTATGTTACGTGAAAACAAACAAACGTTATATTTGTGGCTTTACTATTATAGAACTTCTGGTCGTGATGGTTGTCATTGGTATTTTAGCCAGCATAACCATGGTTGTTTACTCTGGTATACAAACCAAAGCTCATGATGTCAGCGTCGAGTCTGATCTGGATCGATTAGACGCGCTTGAAACAAATTACGGTTTAAAGAATAACACTGGCGGCGAAGCATATTACTCTCTGGATGGCACTGGTAGCGATTTAGGTTTTACGCCATCCGACGGCAACGTTGTTAGGGTTGTTGTAAATTCTACCGATTATTGCATCAGAGGGTATAACACCAATGGTTCAAAGAATTCAATCAACAACTCGTTCATAAAAGAATCGACGCCTGGCGCTTGTGGCACATTGGTGGCAATAGCTTTACCGTCAGCGCCGGTTGTAGCTGTTAGTTTGGTTAGCACAAATGTGGCCGCAAATATAACACCCGTATCATGTAGCACGGGTACAATTCAATATGGAATTCAAAGCCGAACAGATGATGGTACATGGTCAAACTATACGGATTGGTCTTCTAATTTAACTTATAGCCAGCCTGTAACTGAGGGCATGAAATATGGCTATCAAGCGCAGACTCGCTGTTATGTAGACGATGCCCTATATAGTTCGGCGGTTGCAGGATCAGAAGCTACATATCAACAACCTGTAAACGCACCAACGACGCCAAGCGTGGCGGTCGCGCCAAGCGGGGGTAATGTTCAAGCCACTGCTTCTGGTGCTACGTGTACCGCGGGCACAGCACAATATGCTTTTAATAATCGCACCAACGATGGTTCATGGGCAGGTTATTCGGCCTGGGCTACAAACACCACAACGTCACAATCTGCGGCCGAAGGCGTTAAATATGGTTATATGCCACAGGCAAGATGTTATTACAGTGCAACTTCGTATAGTACGTCCGTCGCCGGTACAGAAGGGACCTATGTACAGCCAATTACAACCATGCCTGCGGCGCCAACAGTCAGCTGGACTGCAAATGTATGGCCAAATACGGTGTACTCTTGGACGACACCAACTTGTCCTTCTGGTTCGTCGGCCACCTATCAGTATGACTATACATACACTGGAGGATACGATTCGGGTTGGCAGTTAATCGCTGGTAATAGTGTTAGTTTTTCAACATCAACTTCTACTTATACGTATTCACTTAGTGTTCAGGCAGAGTGTTATAACAGTTATACCAATGGCAGTTGGGGCGCGTCTGGTTCAACTAGTTATTATCGATCAAACTCAGCTATCGCCTGGGCTATTGGCGGCGGAGCTAAAGCAGCTGCTTCTAACGCTGGTGATGGCGGTGGAGGTGGTGCCTACGCAAGTAAAACAATTGTCTTGCCAGCACAATCCTATGCTGTTGTTGTCGGGGCTGCTAGTGGTGACTCATATTTTATAAATACAGGAACAGTCCTAGCTAAAGGAGGTGGAGTAACTGCTGGAGGTAACAGCGCTTCTTGTGTTGGGGATGTAAAGTACAGTGGAGGAAATGGTGGGACGCATTATAACGCATCATATTGGGGTGGCGGCGGCGGTGGCGGAGCTGCTGGGCCAGATGGTCCTGGTATAAATGGAGTGAGTTCTCCTACAAACGGTAATGGTGGAGCTGGAGGTAGAGGTGATAATAATTTAGGTGGTGTTGGTGGTCCATTGGGCGGGCTTAACGTAAATGGGCAGCCAGGCAGCGCTAACCCCAAAGGTGGCGGTGGCGGAGCTGGGATTTATAATAATGGCTACGGTGGCGCCGGCGGAGCTCCTGGTGGCGGTGGCGGTGGCGGAAATGTTGGTGGTAATATTGGTGCCGGTGCTGGTACGGCCGGTCAAGTGCAAATTTATTACCCAACTGGTTCAATGTCGGGGACGGGCGGTACGATAACAACGTCCGGAGGTTATACTTACCATACGTTTACAGGCAGTGGTACTTTTCAGGTCTACTAATCTGTTACAATAGAACCTAGACATGGATAAAAAATTATACATTACAACTGCGATTCCTTACGTTAACGGCACGCCACATATTGGCAATGCCCTTGATTATTTGTTGGCTGATATTTGGACACGCTATCAAAAGCAAAACGGTCACGAAGTCCGCTTTCAGGTTGGTACCGATGAGCATGGCAATAAAATAGCCGCCAAAGCTGCCGAAGCGGGGCTTGACCCAAAAGCTTATACCGACAAAATGTATGTTAATTTTGAAGCATTGATGAAAAAAGTCGGCGCCAGTTACACCGATTTTGTCCGCACAACCGATTCCCATCACATTAGGTCTATACAATATATTTGGCAACAATTACAGCCATATATTTACAAAGGCAAATACGAAGGTTGGTATTGTGTCGGTTGCGAAGCCTTTGTGTCTGACAAAGAGGCCCAGGCCAACAACGGCATTTGTCCTGACCACAATCAACCGTACCAGCGGTTAAGCGAAGAAAACTATTATCTAAAAACAAGTGCTTTTACTGATAAGGTCAGAGAAGCAATTACTAATGACGAGATGCTAATCTTACCTGAATTTCGCAAAAAAGAATTCTTGGAACTTATCAAAGACGGCCTGCAAGACGTCAGTATTTCGCGACCTAAAAAGAACCTCAGTTGGGGCGTGCCAGTTCCTGGCGATCCCGATCACGTCATGTACGTTTGGCTGGATGCGTTGGCAAATTACATCACAGTTCTAGGCTATCCTGATCAGCCAGTGTGGCAAGAATATTGGCCAGCCGATATTCAAATTATTGGCAAAGATATTTTGCGTTTTCACGCCGGACTTTGGCCAGCGATGCTATTCGGACTTGGTTTACCTTTGCCCAAAAAATTACTCGTTCATGGTCACATTAATGTCGGAAACACAAAAATGAGCAAAACTATCGGAAACATAGTCGATCCAAATGAAGTTATCGATGGTTACGGCCTTGACGCATTTAGGTATTATTTCTCGCGACATATCCCAACATTGGATGATGGTGATTTTACTTGGGAGAAATTTGAAAATGCATATAATACCGAACTGGCAAACGACCTAGGTAACGCAATTCGACGTGTCGCTGGTATGATTACGCGCTACCAAGCTGGTGTTATCGGCGAAGCGCCAAAAGGCGAACACGACATGAGCGCTTATCACGAAGCAATCGAGGCATTGGAATTTAACCTAGCAATCGACGAAGTTTGGTTGATGGTCCGCAGTTTAAATCAATACATCGAAAACGTTAAACCGTGGGAAATCGCCAAAGGTATCGGCAAAGATCCCGAAGCCGAATCGCATTTAAGCGAAGTTTTGGCCTACGCCGTTGGCGCACTACTTCAAATCGGCGATTTATTGGTGCCATTCTTACCCGACACAGCTGCCAAAATTCATTCGACATTTGAAACCGGTGTAATCGTAGATAGCGGCGTAATGTTCCCAAGAATATATAAACATACGACCGATCCGAACGCGCCCAAGGCTTAAATTATGTTAATCGATACACATTGTCATATTCATGATTCTAATCTTTATTCGTTGGACCCAGCAGAAACTATTTGTCGTGCTCACGAAGCTGATGTTATGCAAATGATTTGTATCGGTACAAACGTAGCTGATTCGCGCGTGGCTGTTGAATTTGCATCGAAAAATGATGGGGTATATGCATCGGTCGGCGCTCATCCTCACGAATTAAAAGATGGTTTGGAAGGTTTGGAAGAAATTGTTAAATCTGGCAACAAAAAGATTGTCGCCATCGGCGAAATCGGACTAGATTATCACAGTGACGATACGCCGCATGACGAACAAATTAAGGCGTTTGAAGCCCAAATTCAATTGGCATTAAAGTACGATTTGCCGATTATTTTTCATGTCCGCGAAGCTTTTGATGATTTTTGGCCGATTTTGGATAAATATCAGGGTATTCGCGGTGTGCTTCACAGTTTTACCGACACAATTGAAAACGCGCGCGAAGGCATCAAAAGAGGACTGTATATTGGCGTCAACGGGTACAGCACTTTCATCAAAGACCAATCGCAAAAAGACATGTTTGCGGCATTACCAATCGACAAAATCATACTCGAAACAGATGCGCCGTTCTTGACGCCAGTGCCTTTTCGTGGTAAAGTAAATGAGCCTGCATTTGCGAGGAACGTTGCCGAATATCAGGGTAGACTTCGACAAATTCCATTTGAAAAAGTCACCGAAATCACAACCGCAAATGCCCGTGCGTTATTTAATCTATAAATAGAGAAAATATAATGCGTACTAACCTAATAAAGGCGTAATAATATATGTCACAAAATTCTAACGTCGAACAAGCAACCAAACCCATCATGGATGAGGTTTATTCGATTTACCAGAATCGTGTAGCGAACACGCCAGAAATTATGATTAGCCCAAATTCGGCTAAGCTTTATGATTATGCTGACAGCATTATTGAGGCTCGTGCCAATCTTTTGGCATCTAAAACTACTCATCATGAGGAAATTAAAAACAGTTTCTTTAAAGGTGTATCAAAAATAACATTGGGTCGTGATTATAAACCAGTACCACTGACAGAAGAGATTCTTAAAACTAAAGAGAGTGCGATTGGTGCCAGTATATTTGGCAAAACTCTGCCTAGCGTACATCGTAAATTTTGGAACGAAAATCATTATAGTTGGTATTATTACGAAGCAACCGATGGTCCAAGGGGTGCGGTAAATCACAAGACGGTTTATTATGAAGTGCATCCAGATAAGGTATGGCTTATGATTAACGGAGATGTGACCCACGGCGTAGACGTGAGAGACAAGAATCTTGAAGTCTTTATGCAAGCTACCGAAATTTATCATGGCCGTGTTATGCGCGAAATCTACGGCATCGAGCCGACTTTAGACAAAAAGTCTAAATAACAGGTTATAATTAGACAGATGGAACACGATATAATATATCTTGATCATGCTGCCGCTACGCCCTTAGACGAGCGAGTTTTGGTTGCGATGCAACCGTATTTTAGTAATGATTTTTATAACCCATCCAGTCCGTACGTAATGGCTGTCAAAGTCAGACGTGATTTTGAAGACGCCAGGCATAAATTAGCAACTTTGATTGGTGGTAAGCCAGGCGAGATTGTTATTACTGCCGGTGCTACTGAATCAATTAACCTAGCATTTAATAGTGTATCCGGTCATGTCATTGTGGCAAATATTGAACACCACGCTGTTTTAGAATGTGCAAAATTACACGACCACACGATTGTTGCCGCTGATAAACGCGGGCTGGTTGCGGCAGATGTTATCAAGGCGGCAATCAGACCTGATACGCAACTTGTCAGCGTGGCGCTTGCTAATAACGAACTCGGCACCGTCCAGCCACTTCGCGATATTGCACAAATCGTCAAAAATGAACGTGAATCACGACTAATCCGTGGTGACAAAACGCCAATATATTTGCATTGTGATGCGTCGCAAGGAGTCGGCCAATTGGACGTTAACGTGGCGCGACTTGGCGTTGATATGTTGACGCTAAATTCAGGTAAAATTTATGGACCAAAACAAGTCGGTCTTTTGTGGGCTGCCAGTTTTGTGTATCTGAAACCGCTAATTGTAGGCGGGGGCCAAGAACGTGGACTGCGCAGTGGTACCGAAAACGTATCTGGCGTAATTGGTTTTTCTAAAGCGCTTGAACTTGTGAATGATCATCGAAAATTTGAGTCAGAACGTTTGGCTGAACTGCGTGATAGTTTGCAAAAAACCCTGACAGACGCATTCCCAAATGCAGTTGTATCTGGCCACGCCAAACACCGATTATCTGGACATTTGCATATATCTTTCCCTGGACTTGATGGCGAACGGTTAATATTTATTTTGGAAAACAGGGGAATAATGGTGTCGACGGGCAGTGCTTGCGCCGCCAACAAGGGCACTCGGTCGCATGTCTTGACCGCAATAGGAATGCCCGATGACGTAGCGGATGGCAGTATTCGAATTACACTCGGCCATTTGTCGACTCCAGAAAACATCAAAAAGGCTGGTGAAATTTTAGTCGAAGAAATTCAAAAAGAATACGATCGGGTAGGGCGATGATTAGGTTTATACTTGGGCCAATTATTATTGTCATTGCATTAATTATTGGACTTAGCATATACCTACAACCCGACGATTTAAGTAAATGTGGCAAAACGCCAGGCACTGATTTTCCATGCACAACGGTTGATGCAATCGTGGCGGTTAGTGGCGGTGATACTAATGCCAGAACCAACCAAGCGGTTGATATGTACAAAAACGGCTGGTCAAAAGTACTGATATTTTCAGGTGCTGCACAAGACAAAACTGGCCCCAGCAACGCTGCCGTTATGAAAGATTTGGCTGTCGCAGCTGGTGTCCCGACGTCGGCAATATATCTGGATGAACATTCGGAAACGACACAACAAAACGCTGAAAATTCTCAGACTATTTTTACAAAGCTAAATATTAAAAGTGTAATTTTAGTTACTTCTGGTTATCATCAACGACGTGCTGGATTGGAATTTAAAAAACGTTCCAAAGATGTGACTATACTTAATCATCCGGTTACTACTGACAAGGATTGGTCGTTTTGGTGGTGGACGACGCCACATGGCTGGTGGCTGGCAATCGGCGAAGCCGTTAAGATAATCGTATTTTACGTAACAGGAATTTGGTCATGAGTGACAAAGCAAAAGTTTATGTAGGCATGAGTGGCGGCGTTGATTCGTCGTTAACCGCGGCGTTATTAGTCGAACAAGGTTATGATGTAACTGGCGTATATATGAAAAACTGGACGCAGGATTTGCCTGGTATGAAATGCCCATGGGCTGACGATTTGGCTGATGCAAAACGCGTGGCGGTGCGACTTGGAATCGACTTTAAAGTCTTTGACTTTGAAAACGAATACAAGCAAAAAGTTGTTGATTACATGATTGATGAATATAAAAACGGCCGCACGCCAAACCCCGACATCATGTGCAATCAAGAAGTAAAATTCAAATTATTTTTGGATACAGCAATTGCTGACGGTGCCGATATGATTGCAACCGGACATTATGCAAGGGTGGAATATGGAATATGGAATATGAAATATGGCGAACACCAAAGGCAATTAAAGCCAAATTCCAATAGCCAAATTCCAATAGCCAAACTTAGAATGGCTGTCGATTCGAATAAGGATCAGACCTACTTCTTATATCGAATAACTGGCGAGGTGTTGGCTAAAACATTATTCCCAATTGGCGAATTTACTAAACCCGACGTGCGCAAAATGGCGACTGATCGTGGTTTGTCGACGGCGGCCAAAAAAGATTCGCAGGGTATTTGTTTTGTTGGCCAAATTGGCATTCGCGACTTTTTAAGCCAATATGTTGACCAAAAACCAGGCGAAATTATCGACAAAAAATCTGGCAAGGTTTTGGGCCATCACGACGGCGCGATTTTTTACACATTGGGCCAGCGTCACGGCCTAGAATTAGGCGGTGGTTTGCCATATTACGTAGTCGGTAAAGATATGGATAAAAACGAAGTTTATGTCACGACCGATTTGAATGACGGAACACTTTGGAAAAACACGATTGAACTAGCAAATATTCACTGGATAAATCAGACGCCAGGCGATGGCAAATATCAAATTCGTGTACGTCACCGTGCGCCACTGGTTGACGCAATGCTTAGCCAAACCGACAATGGCGTAATTTTATCTCTGGAAAATCCAGAACGAGCGATTGCCGCTGGGCAATCAGTAGTCATTTATAATGGCGACGAAGTTTTAGGTGGCGGAATTATTGTCTAGTTGTTATAATCAACAGATATGAACGCACAGCAAATTCGAAACGAATATCTAAAGTTTTTTGAAGACCGTGGTCACAAGATTATTTCGCGCGCCAAACTGATTCCATATAACGATCCAACGACATTATTTACCGGCAGTGGCATGCAACAATTAATGCCATATCTACTTGGCGAAATGCACCCAGACGGCACCCGTGTGACTAATAGCCAAACATGTTTACGAGCCCAAGACACCGAAGACGTTGGTGATAATCGCCATACGACGTTTTTCGAAATGCTTGGCAACTGGAGCCTGGGCGATTACTTCAAGGAGCAACAAATTCGTTGGTTTTTTGAATTCTTGACCGATAAGGTCGGTTTAGATCCAAATAAAATTTACGTATCAGTATTTATTGGCGATGAATCGCAAGGTATTCCGCGCGATGACGAAGCAGCCAATATCTGGCAAAAAGTTTTTGCTGAAAAGGGAATTGAAGCCAAAATCGTTGAAATCGGCAGTCAAAAAGATGGCAACGAGCGTGGTATTAAGCCAGGTGAGAGAATTTTCTTTTATAATGATAACGAAAACTGGTGGTCGCGTAATGGTAATATCGAAAAAACACCAATTGGTGACCCATGCGGTCCTGACAGCGAAGTGTTTTATGACTTTGGCCCTCAGAATCACGCCGAAGGTTTCGGTTTAGCGCACCCAGCTAGCGATAGTGGCCAATTCATGGAAATCGGCAACCAAGTCTTTATGCAATATCGTAGGAAAGAGGATGGAAGTTTCGAACCACTGGCTAAGCAAAACGTTGACTTTGGTGGTGGCCTAGAACGCATTGCAGCCGCTGCAATCGATAATCCTGATGTTTTCCGAATCAGTATACTTTGGCCAATTGTTGAAAAATTGCAACAAATTAGTGGCAAAAATTACGAATCTCACACCGAAAGCATGCGTGTGATTGCCGACCATTTGCGAGCCGCAACATTCTTGGCAGTCGATGGAATAATTCCATCCAACAAAGAGCAGGGTTATGTTATGCGCCGGTTCTTGCGCCGAGCGATTCGCTTTGCTTTCGATTTGGGTATCGAACAAAACTTCTTGCAAGAAATCGTACCAGTGATTGCCGATTTGTATGCCGAAGATTATCCAGAAGTACAGAAGCAGCGTGACGCTGTGATTGAGATATTAGTTAAGGAAGAAAAAGTATTTCGTCAAACTCTGAGGGCAGCATTACTAGAAGTTGACCGTCTTCAAAAACGTTTCGAGGGTGAAACTCAAGCCGGAAGAGTACCTTCTCTCGTTGGCGGGGAATTTTTATTCATACTCTATGACACCAAAGGCATGCCCGTAGAACTTGCTCAAGAGGAATTACGTATTAGAGGTATAAAAATGGCCGATGATGCCTACGAGCAGTTTAGGGAGTTATTGGCAGAACAGAAACTTCGTAGTCAGACTGCAAGTAAGGGCGTGTTCAAAGGCGGTTTGGAAGGCGACACAGTTATTCATACAAAATATCACACCGTCGCTCATTTAATGGGTCAAGCTATGCGGATTGTTTTAGGCGAAAATACAGCTCAAAAGGGCTGCAATATCAACGAGGAACGAATTCGATTCGACTTTTCATATCCCGAAAAAGTTGCGCCCGAACTGCTGATGCAAATCGAAGACATCGTTAACGAACAAATCACGGCGGATTTGAAAGTAACGTTTGCTGAATATCCAATTGCACAGGCTCGCGCCATGGGTGCTTACGGCGAATTTGGCGACAAATACGGTGAGTTTGTTAAGGTTTACACAATCGGTGCCGAAGGCCAAAAACCATTCAGTATCGAAATCTGCGGTGGCCCACACATCGACCACACTGGAGAATTAGCCGAAGGTGGTAAAAAGTTCAAAATCGTCAAAGAAGAATCTTCATCCGCCGGCGTCCGCCGAATTAAAGCGGTCCTAGTTTAGTTTTTAATAAACCGCTCCTCGTCACACCAATAAACAATCGCCACTTAGATTACGCGTTAAAAAATAGGTCATTTCGTTCTTTGTGGTCTGCGGAACGACCCTCATCTTTACACCAGGTTTCAGCCTGGTGAAAAGACAGGGATCGCCCTCTCGCCCGTTATTACACGGGGCTCGGGTAGTCCTCGCCCAGCCATGAACGTAACGACCTATTTTTACGGTAATCTAACAGCCTCTTTTATTATTGGTAGGACGGGCGGCGGCTAGTGCCATCAAAAAATCAGTTTCTAAATAGTCGCAACGCCAACTCGCCAGGGTAATAATCAGTGTCCCTTTGACTGACCGCAAAAATAAATGTCAGTAAACCATGCTGTCCGAGTATGTTTGAACGAAGTGAGTTACGCAGGACACATAGTTTGATGACATATATTTTTGACGCGACAGGCGAACAGGACATTGATTGTTAGCACTGGGGAGGTGGCGAGTAGCATGACGGTAGAAACATCATAATAAACATCTGTGACCATAAGCGTCGTTAGTATATAATGAATTATATCTATGGTATTTGATAAATTACGCAAAAGCCGAAAAAGCAACGACCAAAATGACTATATCGTCGCGCTTGATATTGGTACCGAATACATCAAAGCTCTAATCGCCAAATTAGATGATGACAAATTAGAAATCATCGGTGTTGGTCGTGCTCACCAGCAAATCAGCGACATGTACGCCGGTGCAATTGCCGATATTTCCGGTGTTGTGCGTAACTGCGAAGAGGCATTGTCTGATGCTGAAGAGCAAGCTGGCATACAAGCTAAACGTGTCGTAATTGGCATTGCGGGCGAATTAGTCAAAGGCGTAACCAACACTATTCGCTACCGCCGACCTCAGCCAGATCGACCACTTGATACTGCCGAGATGGAATTTATTATCGAAAAAGTTCAAGAACGTGCTCAATCCAAAGCCCAAAAGCAGATTGCGCTTGAAACCGGCAATGCCGATGTCGAAATCAAGTTGGTTAACAGCGCACTGGTTAGCATTCATATTGACGGCTATAAAGTCAGCAACCCAATTGGTTTTCAGGGTCACGATGTAGCTGTCCAGATTTATACGGCCTTTGCGCCGATGGTTCATATTGGTGCGCTGGAACGTGTGGCTGATGAATTATCATTGGAATTACTAGCCGTAGCTGCCGAGCCATTTGCTGTTAGCCGTAGCGTGCTTGGAACAGATGCCAACAGCAACTTCACGGCTATTTTGGCCGACGTTGGCGGTGGAACAACTGACATTGCGGTCGTCAATGACGGCGGCGTCGAAGGCACTCGAATGTTTGGTATTGGTGGTCGCAGCTTTACGCGCACAATCGCCAGCGAAATGGAAATATCTTATGATGAAGCCGAAAAACTAAAGGTCAATATTGGCAACGAAAAGATTAAACCAGCTGTTGCCGAACAGGTCAACGCGGCTATCGATAAAACTTTGGAAGTTTGGATATCAGGCGTCGAACTGGCTTTAAGCGAATTTGATTCGGCCGATCATTTGCCAAATCGCATTTTACTTTGTGGTGGTGGTGCCAGTTTGGAAAAATTAGTCGAAGTCTTGAAAACTCAAGATTGGCACAAAGATTTGCCGTTTACAAAAAAGCCAACTGTCCATCATATTAATCCGTCAGAAGTCGTCGGAATTACCGATTCAACAGCCCTTGTAACTGACCATACTTTTATTACAGCCATGGGGTTGCTGAGAGTCGGTTATGATACAATTATAGGCAGCAGTAACACCGATACAATCAAAGAAAAACTAAATCGAATACTTAGAATTTAACCATGAACAAAGATATAATTTACATTGATGTTGAAGACGACATAACGGCGATTATTGGCAAAATAAAGGCCAGCAAAGACAAAATCGTCGCTCTTGTTCCGCCAAAAAGAATTGGCGTTTTGCAAAGTGCTGTCAATTTGCAGTTGCTGGCTCGAACAGCCACAACCAGCAAGAAACATCTTGTGTTAATTACCAACAATCAGGCATTAATTGCATTAACCGCTATGGCTAAAATTCCAGTTGCCAAAAATTTGCAGTCTAAACCTGAAATCGCTGAAATCGCTGCTTTAGAAGTTGATGATGGTGAAGATATTATTGATGGCGCACAGTTGCCAGTCGGCGAACTTGCCAGAACCGCTGATCCAGTTCCAATCGACGACGTAGCAGCAGCTTTGGGCACAATTGATATCGAAAACGAAGGCCCACTGGCACCAAAAGCTCCATTAATTACTCCTCAACCCATCAGAACCGCTCCATCGGTTTCTAAAAACAACGTCAAAGTGCCTGATTTTTCACGTTTTCGAAAAAAACTTTTCTTGGCGTTGGCTATCATTCCTTTCTTTGTTGCATTCTTGGTCTGGGCAATTTGGTTTGCTCCGGCTGCCAAGATAACAATCACTGCTAAAACTTCGACCGCCGGTATTACAAGAGCGTTGACGCTCGGAGGCACAAAACCGACTGACGTTCCAAAAGGAATCGTTCAGACAATTAACAAGCAAATCAAAAAAGACATAAGTGTTGATTTTACTGCTACTGGCAAGAAAAAAATGGGCGACAAAGCAACCGGCACTTTGACACTTTCTAACGCTGACAGTAGCGATCCGATGAATATCCCACTTGGATCGGTATTTAACGACGGTATCTATTACTTCGCCACGACAGTTGTTGTTGACGTACCAGGAGCTGGCGTTGTTGATGGCAGTATCGTTCCAGGCACAATTGACGTGGCCGTCCAGGCTACTAATGTTGGTGCAGAATACAACTTGCCACCAAGCGACTATGTGTCAACTATCACTGGTATAACCGCAACAGGTGGACAAATGGCAGGCGGCAACAGCCACGATGCATTAGTTGTTACTGCCGATGATATTCAAAAGGCAACCCAGGCGTTAAACGCATTGACGAATGACGATGTTAAACAACAACTTATAGCTGAATTTGTTAATGACGAATCAGTAATCGCTGATAGTTTTGCGACTAGCTACGCCAAGCCAGTATCTTTGCCAGCATTAGACGCTGAAGCCAAAGATGGCAAAGCGAAGCTAACTTCATCAGCTACATTTTCAATAATCGGTATTGCCAAGTCGGAATTGGAAGCATTTTTGAAAGACTCTGTAACACAACAGATTACCGATCCTAATACCCAAAAAATTTATAGTGACGGAATTGATAACGTTGTATTTCAAAGCTATACCAAAACCGGTAAAACAGCTACGGTATACATCAGCGCGACTGGCCAAATCGGTCCAAACATAGACCAGGCTGCTATCAAAGAACAAGTCAGAGGCAAGCAATTCGGTGACGTCCAAGCTCTCCTTAGTACCATCAAAGGTGTTGATAACGTTGACATAAAGTTTTCATATTTCTGGGTAAACACCGTGCCAGACGATGTCAAAAAAATTGACGTTCAATTTGTACTACAAAATGGCTAGATCAACTTCCATAGTCT
>Ga0334722_10002700_pt1 | contig 19758 bp, 12 predicted proteins | sample C3_bottom_MG_FD_207210 | JGI IMG/M metagenome (GOLD analysis project Ga0334722, IMG submission 207210) | Sediment microbial communities from Yellowstone Lake, YNP, Wyoming, USA - C3_bottom | ecosystem: Environmental > Aquatic > Freshwater > Lake > Sediment | place: USA: Wyoming | collected...
CTGCGGCTGGTTCGATAGCCCGATGTGCCACCGGCCGGACCCTCGTCGCTCTCAGAACCGCCTACACCGAAAACACGGTGTCTGCCCGCCCGGGAACTTCCCTCTAGGCCTATCCGTAATACATTGTGACGCAAGGCATCTTGCCAAGCGAGGCATTCACGGAGGCCATCATGGCACCTCCTTCCCAGCGATCGACGACGGTTGGAGAGTTCGACAGTTGGCACGAGCAGTTACGCCGAGGTGGCCTCGAACTGGCAATACTGGCGGCTGTGGCGCCGCGCCCTCGCTACGGCCTCGACATCATCGGGCACCTCGAGGCGTTCACCGATCTTGTCGTCACCGAAGGGACGATCTACCCGATCCTGGCGCGCCTCACACGGGACGGTTGGCTGGTGTCCGAATGGCGCGAAGAGGGTTCGCACCCGCGAAAGTACTATCGCCTGACCGACCACGGACGGGCGCGGCTGACGTACATGACGGATTCGTGGAGGTCGTTTGCTGCCAAGCTCGAACGGCTGATCATGGCGGCACAAGGAGACGGCGATGACACTCACTGAAGTCGGCGAGTCGAGGATCAACGGCTACCTGTTCATCCTGGATCGATCACTGCGGTCGTTCCTGCCGCGCGAGACTGCCGCGGACGCGGTGCGTGAGGTCGAATCGCATATTCGCGAGCGGTGCGATCAGGCCGGTGCGTCGCCAAACGAACGCGCGGCCATTGAGCGTGTGCTCGCTGAGCTTGGCCCGCCGCTGCGCGTGGCTCAGGCCTACTCACATGAGATGACGCTGGACGAGGCCGTCACCACCGGCCGCTTTGTGCCGATGGCACGAGCGCTCTGGCACAGCGCGACGACGTCCGTCATCGGCTTTGGGTGGGGCATGCTGGTCTTCACCGGCTGGTCGATGGGAGTCTCACTGCTTGCAATGGCCGCGCTGAAGCCGTTCTTCCCGAACAACATCGGCTACTTCACGCTGAACGGGCAGTTCAGAGGGTTCGGGATGGAGTTCGGTCTGCCCCCCGGAACCGAGGCGCACGGGGGTTACTGGATCATGCCGATTGCGCTGGTGGCAGGCCTGGGCATGCTGGTGCTCACGCAACGGGTCTCGCGCCGGATCCTCACGTGGATGCGCTCGCGCAAAGCGCCCGCCCGAATCGCCCTGAAGATTGAGGTGCGGGAGCCTTGATCGGGCGGCCGCACGGCGGGACGACCGCGGGGTTGGCAATCATGGTATCGTCGGTCCCCATGCGACGACTCCTTGCGCTCTGCGGCCTTGCTCTTTTCCTGAGTGTCAGCCTGATCGGTCTCGGCGCCCCACCCCCGGCGGCCGACGACTGGCCGCAGTGGCGCGGGCCGAACGGAGCAGGTGTGGGCGAAGGCACGTATCCTGACCGCTGGTCGCCCACCGAGCACATCGCGTGGAAGACCGCGATTCCCGGCAAGGGCCACTCGTCGCCGGTGGTGTGGGGCGATCGCCTCTTTGTCACGACCGCAATCGAAGGCGAAGTCATTCCTGGTTGGAAGGCCCCGGTCCATCTCGGTTTCGACCGAAAGCCCGGGTACGTCAACGCCGACAGCACTGGCGTCGGGCACATGCTGACGCTCAAGGTCTACGCCGTTCAGGCGAAGACGGGCAAGATCCTCTGGGAGCGCACGACATTCCAAGGCCCGCCGGCCGACGACCGCCACAGGTCCAACACGTACGCCTCGTCCACAGTCGCCACCGACGGAAAGATGGTCTATGCGTTTTTCGAGTGGGGCGGTCTCCACGTATATGACGTCGATGGAACGTTGAAGTGGAAAGTCGACGTGGGCAATTTGCAGAAGGCGGGGCTTGGGCCCGGCACGTCCCCCATTCTCTACAAGAACCTCGTCATTCTGGTGTGCGACCAGGAAATGGGTGAGGGTTCGTTTATTGCGGCGTTGGAGCGCACCACTGGTAAAGAGGTGTGGCGCGTGGCGCGCACCACTCGCCGTAGCTGGGCGACGCCGATTGTCGTCACCGCCGGTGGGCGCGACGAACTTGTCGCCGCGGGCGCCGAAGCCGTCATCGCCTATGATCCCGCGACGGGCAAAGAACTGTGGACCGCGCCGGGCACCGTCAGCCACCCGATTCCGAGCATCGTCACAGGACGAGGGCTGCTGTTCGCCACCGCGGGCAGCCAGGCCAAGGTGCTGTTGGCGCTGCGTCCGGGAGTGCAAGAGGACGCCACGAAACGCGTCTCGTGGAAATACAACAAGGGCACCGCGTATGTCGCGTCGCCGATCTTCTATGACGACTACCTCTATCTCATCAGTGACGCCGGCATCATGACGTGCCTCGATCCAGTCACCGGCGCCCTGCAATACGAAGGCGGGCGCGTTCCGGTGCCTGCGACGATCCGGTCCTCGCCCGTGGCGTTTGGCGGCAAGCTCCTCATCACGAGCGAGGACGGCGACACGTTTGTCATCAAGGCGGGGCCAAAGTTCGAAGTGCTCGCGACCAACTCGGTCGCCGAGCCCGTGTGGGCATCGCTCGCGCTCGCTCGCGGGATGGTGTTTATCCGCGGCGAAAGCCATCTGTTCGCGATTCAGTAGAGCGACCAGAAGCATCGATCAGCGCGTGTCGGACCGAACCCCCTGTTCTGGGTGTAGAATCCACGCGTCCACGTTCTGGAACCGGTTTCACATCCGAAGGAAATCGCTATGCGTCTGTCTCGCCTTTGCATCGCTGTTGCCGGCCTCGCCCTTGGCGTCGCCGCATCCGCCACGCTGTTTTCGCGCCAGGCCGGTGTCGACCCGGCTTCGGCCATGCACTGGCGCCAGATCGGGCCCAACCGCGCGGGCCGCGCCCGCCCGCTGGCTGGCGTCCCGAGCCAGCCGAACGTCTTCTATGTGGGTTTCGACAACGGCGGGGTCTGGCGATCCACCGATTACGGCTCGAACTGGATGCCGATCTTCGATCGCGAATCCACCGGCTCCATCGGCGCGATTGCGGTGGCGGCTTCAAATCCGAAGATCATCTACGTGGGCACCGGCGCCGCCATCATTCGTCCGGATCTGGCGACCGGTAATGGCGTGTACAAGTCCACCGACGCGGGACAGACGTGGACGCATCTCGGGCTCTTCGACAGCCAGATGATCGCGACGATCGACGTCGATCCGCGCGATCCCAATCGGCTCTTCGTCGCGGCCCTCGGCCACCCGTACGGGCCGAATGCCGAGCGCGGCGTGTTTCGATCGACCGACGGCGGCAAGTCCTTTCAGAAGGTGCTCTACAAGGACGAGTACACCAGCGCGAATGACGTCCGGATCGATCCGACCGATCCCAACACGGTCTATGCCGCGCTCTGGGTACAGCAGCAGAGCTACATCGAAGGCGGCGCGTTCGGCAGCACGGGTGGCGGGATCTATAAGTCCACAGACGGCGGGACAACGTGGAAGAAGCTGAGTGACGGACTGCCGGATGTCATCCAGGCCAACCTCGGTATCTCGCAGAGCGATTCGAAGGTGCTCTACGCGACCATCGCGGGGCAAGCCGCAGCGCCTGCGGCGACTGCGGCGACGCCGGAGGCGGGACGCGCTGCTGCTGGAGGACGTGGTGGTGGTCGAGGGGGCGGCGGAGGCGGGGGCAGCATCGGACTGTACAAGTCTGTCGACGGCGGTGATCACTGGTTCCTCGCGGTGCGAGGGCCCAAAGGCACGGGCACGCGAACGCCGGACAACCGGCCGCTCGGGCGCATCGGTGGCGGCGACCTCCCGCCTGTCATCGTGGACCCGAAGAACCCCGACGTCCTCTACACCTGTTCGACGGTGTTGTGGCGGTCCGAGGATGGTGGCCTGACCTGGAGCGCTGTCCGCGGCGCGCCCGGCGGCGACGACTATCAGGGCCTCTGGATCAATCCAAACAACACCGACATCGTCTTTGCCGTGGCCGACCAGGGCGCGGTTGTCTCGGGCAATCGCGGAGTGAGCTGGAGCAACTGGTACACGCAGGCGACCGCGGCGATGTATCACGTGACGACGGATAACGCGTTTCCGTATCGCGTGTGCAGCGGCCAGCAGGATTCCGGATCCGCGTGTGTGGACAGTCGTGGCAACGATGGCGAAATCACGTTCCGCAACTGGAGCCCGGTAGGCATCCAGGAATACGGCGAAGCGGCACCCGATCCGAAGAACCCGGACCTCGTCTACGGCAGCTCGCGCAACACGGTGACGCTCTTCAATCGGAAGACGGGCCAGATCAAGAACGTCGGCCCGGTTCTTGGTCCGCCCGGAGGCGTGGTCATCACCAACGCGGGCGTGGTGGCGGCGCCGGGCCCGACGTTCAACCGCAATGTGCGGACGATGCCACTCGAATGGTCGCCGGTGAACTCGAGCCTGCTCTTCTACGCGCAGAACGCGGTATTCATGACGTCGGATGGCGGCAAGAACTGGTCGCGTATCAGCGGGGATCTCACGCGACAGACGTGGGCCGTGCCAGCGAACACTGGAAAGTACGCCAGTGGCGTCACCCCAGCTCCGACCGGATCGATCACGGCGCTCTCCCCCTCGCCGCTTGACGTGAACCTGCTCTGGGCAGGCACCGACGATGGGAACATCCAGGTCATGACGGGGCCCGCGCGTACGTGGACCAACGTCACGCCACCGGCGATCAAGCCGTGGACGCGCATTTTCAACATCGAGGCGGGACACTTCAGTGCGCTCACGGCATACGCCGCGGCCAACACGATGCGCCTCGACGATATGAATCCGCACTTCCTGCGCACACACGACGGCGGCAAGACGTGGACTGAAATCAACACCGGGTTGCCCTCCGGCGCGGTCTCCAACTCGATTCGAGAGGACCCGCGGCAGAAGGGACTCTTGTACGCCGCCACCGAAACGCAGGTGTGGATGTCGTTCGATGACGGCGACCATTGGCAGTCGCTCCGGCTCGACATGCCTGCGGTCTCCGTGCGCGACATTGCCGTCAAGGACGACGCGACGTGCATGTGCGCCGACCTGGTGGCGGGCACGCACGGTCGAGGGTTCTGGATCCTCGACGATGTGACGCCGCTCAGGCAGGCGGCGGCTGTGCGCGCGGCGGAGAGCGCGCGTGCGGCCTATCTGGTGAAGCCGGTGACCGCGGTGCGGGTGCGCTTCGGCATGAACCCGCCGACGCCGTGGCCGCCCGAAGTGCCGGCTGGCGAGAATCCGCCGCCTGGCGCCATCCTCAACTACTACCTCGCAGCCGACACCGCAGGGCCCGTCAAGCTCGAGATTCTCGACACGGGCGGACGCGTCGTGCGCACGTATTCGAGCACCGACCCTGTGCCCGCCGTTCACCCGGCGCTCGATCCGGTCGCGTACAACAAGATCTGCCAGGAAACGCCGAGTGCGCCGGATTGCTCACTGCCGCTGTACTGGCCTGCCCCGCCCATGGTCATTTCGACCAAGGCTGGCATGCATCGCGTGTGGTGGGACATGCACTACGACCTGATCGGCGAAGGTGGCGGAGGGCGAGGCGGCGGCGGAGGTGGTTCTGCCGCGGTTCCGCACCGCACGTATCCGTCGGTCAGTTCTCCGTGGGCGCCGCCCGGGGCCTACACGGTGCGCCTCACGGTGGACGGCAAGAACTACACGCAGCCGATCGCGTTGAAGCTCGATCCGCGAGTCACCGCAACAGCCTCAGCCGCCGATCTCACGACGCTCTCGTCGCTGACGAAGGAAATGTACGCGGGCGCCCGAGCCGCGCACGCGACGTACCTGCAGGCACGCGCACTGGTCGCCCTGCTTGATGCGCTGTCGGGCGACGACATCACGAAGTTCAAAGCCGCCGTCGATGCGATCGCGCCGGCGGGTGGGGGCGGCGGAGGCGGCGGGGGACGCGGTGGTCGGGGCGCAGGACCCGGAGCAGCGGCTGCGGCGGCGCCCTCGCTTCAGAGCGTGAGTTCGGAGATGTCGGCGGCTGCGATGGCGATGCAGGCGGCCGAAATCGCACCGACTGCCCGCGAAGTGGCCGCGTGTGCGACGGCGCGCACGAACGCCGCAACTGTCATGGCTCGGTGGACGAAGCTGACCACCGTCGATCTCGTGGCACTCAACGCGAAACGGAAGGCCGCAGGGCAGCCGGCAATCGTGATGCCTAAGCTCTAGAACTTCAGTTTGTTTCGACTGAGAATGACCGTCAGCATCTCGACACCGATGTGCTGACGGTCTTCTCACCGCATACGGCCTTCCTACGATTCTTTGCTCTCGGTGGACGACGGGCCGAAGCCCCAGCGGTCACGCATGCGCTGCCGGAATCGTTCGCGCAGGTGCAGCACCGCATAGCGTTTGCGCGCCACGCGAAACAGCCAGCCCGTGACGTGCTCGATCGGCATCAGCAGGCGGTTGGCTTCCACCAGCTCGTAGAAGACGTCCTGCAGAATGTCTTCTGCGTCGCGCGAGTCGGGTGCGCGCCGGCGAATGAAGTTCCGCAGCCGGGACCGCTCCCGCTTGACCACGTCGGAGATCCGCTGGTCCTGTTCGAGTGGCATACGCTTCAGCCCGGGATCCCCGGCGCGCGGAAAGTGCGCGCTGGGGTGGAGGCTCGCTGCGACCTGCCCCGCCATAGCTTCAGCGACGGCGGGTCCTTCATCTACCTATGTAGACGGATGAGGAGGTGTGGATATTGTAGGGGCCTTCGCCGAACACTTTATGGCCTTGAAGGCGAAAGTCGTCGGAGGCCAACAAGGCGGACCACGGGGCGGGTTTGGTATCTGGTCCGACGATATAACAAGTTCTGTTATATTCTCGACAAGGGCACAGTGCTCGACGCGTCCGATCTGATCACGGAGCGGCGGAAGCGACGGTGGACGCAGGCCGAGGCGGCGCATCATCTCGGCGTGTCCCAGGCATACGTGTCCATGCTCGAAGCAGGTCGACGACCTATGCCAGCGCGGTTGTTTAAGCGCCTCCAGCACCTCTACGCGCTCGGGCCGTTGGCTCATCCAATCCTCGACCCGGTGGATAACCACCCGACACTGCTCGCTGCCGATCTGGGCGGCCTGGGCTGCCCCGGCTTCATCCACTTGCTTCCTCGGCGGTGGCTCAACCCAGCCCAGTTACTGCTACTCGCCCTGTGCCATCATCGTCTACAGCCGAAGCTTGCCGAGGCGCTTCCCTGGGTGGCAGTCGAGTATGCCGATCTCGATTGGCCGTGGCTGGTGGATCGGGCCAAACTGGCGGACTGCCAGAACCGGCTTGGTTTCGTGGTGACGCTCGCGCGGCAGATCGCCACTCGCCGTCAGGCCAAGGACGTGGGACGGCGACTCGGGCAGATCGAGGGCATCATCGAGGATTCCAAACTCGCTCGAGAAGACGCGTTCGGACTGGGCCAGGTTCCAGCCGAGCGGCTTGTTTGGCTGCGCGACAACAGGTCGGATGATGCGCGCAAGTGGAACGTGCTCTCCGATCTTCGACTAGAGCGTCTGCAGAAGTACGTAGTTCCGGATTATCACTGACCGCCCTTCAGGTGCGGCCAGATGATCCCATGCCGCTCGAAAAAGCGCGCCGCGGACTGCTACTTCGCGAACGGATACCCGAATCGATACGCGCCCGAGCCCGCTTCGATCAGGACGTCGCCGCCATCCTGGCGGGAAGTCACAATCCCGTCTCCGGCCACCAGAGCCTTGCCGCCTTCCGTCACGTCCGCCAGTCGCGCGCCTGGCAGCCTGATCGTGGCGGTGGTATTGCCAGGAATTTCGACGGCCAGTTCGAATACGGACCCGTCGATCTTCCAGGCGGAGGCCACGCGGCCGTAGGGCGTCATGTGGGAAGCGCTGACGCGTGTGAACCCGCCTCCCGGCCTGGGCTGGATCAAGGTGTGCCTGTAGCCGGGCGCAGCGGGATCGATTTCGATGCCGGCCATCACGCGATACATCCATTCGCCGATCGCACCGTACGCGTAGTGATTGAAGGAGTTCATGCCCGTGTCCTGGAAGCTGCCGTCCGGCCTGATGCCGTCCCATCGCTCCCAGATCGTCGTGGCGCCCTGCTTCACCGGGTAGAGCCAGGACGGATACTGCTCCCGATTGAGCAACTGGTACGCCTCATTGAGGTATCCGTACCTGCTCAACACGTGGCACAGATAGGGTGTGCCGACGAAGCCCGTCGTCAGGTGCCTTCGCTGACGCACGTCCTGCGCGAGCCGGGCGGCTGCCGTCGCGCGCAGCGATTCGGGTAGCAGATCGAATTGCAGCGCCACGGCATACGCCGTCTGCGTGTTCTCGCCGACGCGGCCGGTTGCCGTCACGAACTCCTTCTGGAACGCGGTTTTGACCCGCTCCAGCAGCGCGCCGTATTTCGCCGCATCCTCCGTCTTGCCAAGAACCTGGGCCGTGCGCTGCAGCAGGTCGGTCGAGTACGCGAACATGGCGGTCGCAATCAGATCCTTGCCCGTCGTCGCTCCCGGGTAATCCGATGCCGTGCTCGCGAACGCGAGCCAATCGCCGTAGGTGAAGTCCTCGCTCCAGATGTAATCATCGCCTGCGCGCCGTTTGATGTACTCGACCCAGGCGACCATGCTCGGGTACTGGGTTTCCAGCACGCGTCGATCCCCATAGCTTTGGTACATCGTCCAGGGGATGATCACCGCGGCATCCGCCCATGCCGCCGACCCCGCCTGCGGGCGCCCGGGCGCGCTCATCACGTCCGGGATGACGTGCGGCACGCTGCCTGTCTCCAGTTGGTCTGCCGCGACGTCCCGCAGCCACTTGGTGAAGAATCCGGCCACGTCCATGTTGAACGCCGCGGTCCGGGCGAACACTTGCGCGTCACCCATCCACCCGAGCCGCTCATCTCGCTGCGGGCAGTCGGTGGGCACGTCGACGAAATTGCCCTTCTGTCCCCAGAGGATGTTGTGCTGAAGCTGGTTGATGAGCGGACTGGACGTGTCGAAGGTGCTCGAGGGTGTCATGTCGGAGTGGACGACGATCCCTGTCAGGCTATCAAGCGTCAATTGACCCGGGTACCCGTCCACGGCGACGTAGCGGAAACCCTGGAAGGTGAAGTGCGGTTCGAAGATTTCCATTCCACCGCCCTTGAGGGTGTAGCGAATCGTCTGCTTCGCCACTCGGAGGTTCGCGGTGTAGAAGTTGCCCTGCTTGTCGAGCACCTCGCCATGGCGCAGGGTGACGGTGGTGCCGGCCGGGCCTTCGATCTTCAGCCGGACCCAGCCCACCATGTTCTGGCCGATGTCGACGACGGTGTCACCGCCGGGTGTCTTGAGCACCTTGATGGGTTTGATCTCGCCCGTCTTTCGAACCGGTGGCCCCGCAGGGGCGACGAGCAGATCCTTGCGATGTTCGGCGATCTTGACGCCCGACCACGCGCCGGCGGCGAATCCAGGTGAGGACCAGCCGGTCTTTTCGAGGCGGGCGTCGTACGTCTCGCCGTGGTAGATCTCCGACATCAGGATCGGTCCCGTTGACGATTTCCATGACGCGTCGCTGGCAATGGTTTCCTGGCGGCCGCCGCGATACGTAACGACGACTTGCAGGAGCAGACCGAGGCGATCGCCGTAGATGTTCCGCTTGTCGTTCCAGGCGAGGTAGCCTCGGTACCAGCCGTTGCCGAGTGTCACGCCGATGGCGTTCGGTCCCTTCTTCAACAGTCCAGTGACATCGTAGGTCTGGTATTGCAGCCGCTTGTTGTAGCTCGTCCAACCCGGAGTGAGCACGGCATCACCCACACGCTGCCCGTTGATCGCCATCTCGTAGAGGCCGTGGCTGGTCACGTAAGCGCGGGCGCGTTCGATGTCGCCGGTGATGGAGAACTCCCGCCGCAGCATCGGTGACGGGCCCGACTTGGTGACGTCTTCCGGCAGATCGGGTTCAATCCAGCTCGCCTTCCAGTCGGACGGCTGCAGCAGACCGATTTCCCAGAATGCGGCTTCACTCCAGCCCGAGGCCGCCCCGCCGCCATCCCAGACGCGCACGTGCCAGTGGTACCGCTGACCGGTTTGCAGGGCGGGTCCGGCATACATGACGTTCACGGAATCGCCAGACTTGACCACGCCCGAATCCCAAGTGAGTCCGTTGCCGCTTTGCAGGGCACGCTCGTTCGGTGCCACCCGGACCTGGTAGGCCGACTGCGCGACTCCTCGAGCGTTCCCTTGGATCTGCCAGCTGAGGCGAGGCGCACGAACATCAATGCCGATGGGATTTGCGGCGTATTCGGTACGCAGGGCGACTGCCGATAGCCCGGGCGGCGTGGGCTTCTGGAAGGACGACACCGCCACCATGCCGATCATCAGCAGAATGAAAAGGGCAGCGAACAAGCGCCTGGTGTTCATACAGACCTCCAGCACGACGGAGATTATCGCCGAATCAGGCATATCGCAATGAGTGACGCGATTCGAAGAGGAGGTAGGATACGCAGCAATGACACGCTGCCATCGCATGAGAGCTCTTCGTTACCTCACCGCCCCGCTCATCATCCTGGCGCTCGCTGCGGGCCATGCCGCGCAGTCCAGCGAGATCACAACCGGTGGACAGCCAGCCCAACTCGACATCCGGGCTGCGGGTGCGCGCAGCATCCGAGTCACACTAAGGCCGACGAGCGTCACAGAAGAACTTCCGTTCACTCCCGCAGTGGCTGAGCGTGACTATCCAAGACCCGCGTTGTCCATCCGTACGTTGACGAAGCCGATTCAGCGTCGAGTCGGCGGCTTGCTGGTGGCAGTGCGGCCGGGGCCGTTGACGCTGATCGTCACAAACGAGACTGGGCAGTTGGTGCAGCGGCTGGTGTTCGAGCAGGATGGCACCCTCTCTTTCCAGACAGACAGTGCGCCGATTCTTGGGATGGGCGAGGGTGGGCCCAGGCCGGAAAAGGGTCGACCGTGGCGAGAGCAGCCGGTTCAGTTCGACCGGCGAGGAGCGCTCGATAGTATGGAGCCGCGCTGGCAGAGCGACATGTACGGATCGCGCAATCCGGCAGCCGTGTTGTTCGGCACGTCGGGGTGGGGACTCTTCGTCGCGACGCCATGGGTGCAGGTGGATCTGCGCGAACCCGACCGCGGTCGTTTTCTGCCGTTGAAGCCGACCGTCGCGCAATCGGCTCCGCAGACCGAGCGGAACCAGCAGCAGAATCTCGGGAAGGGGCTTCCGCCGCAGGACCGGATCGTCCCAGGTCTCTTCGATTTCTTCGTATTCGATGCACGCGATCCCGCGGCGGCGATGAAGGATTTCTCCAGAATTACGGGACCCGCGGCGATGCCGCCCAAGTGGGCGCTCGGCTACATGCAGTCGCATCGGACGATAGAAGACGACACGCAGTTGCTTGGTATCGTCGACACATTCCGCTCGAAGCAGATCCCGCTCGATGCCGTCATCTATCTCGGAACCGGATTCTGCCCGCGCGGTTGGAACACCAGGCAGCCCTCCTTCGACTTCAATCCAGATGTGTTTGCGCGCGATCCGAAAGCCGTGCTCGCAGACATGCACGCCAGGCATGTGAAAGTCGTTGTCCACATCGTGCCGTGGGATCGCGACAAATTGCCGACGCTTCACGGGACCATTCCTGCCAGATCTGGCGAGTTCTTGGACGCGGCGCACATTCAAACGTACTGGCAGCAGCACATTCCGCTGGTGAAAAGCGGCGTCGATGCGTTCTGGCCAGACGAGGGCGACTGGTTCGATCTTTTCGAACGCATCAAACGCCATCAACTCTATTACCAGGGTCACTTGTCGACGGCCCCGGGCCTCCGCCCCTGGAGTCTGCAGCGAAACGGCTATCCGGGCATTGCACAGTGGGGGGGATGGGTCTGGTCGGGCGATACGGAATCGTCGTGGAAGACACTCGAGGCGCAGATCGCGGTCGGCCTCAACTACTCTCTCAGCATCGGCCCGTACTGGGGCTCTGATACCGGGGGCTTTTATAACAACGAAGAACTGACCGGCGAGTTGTACGCCAGGTGGTTCCAGTTTTCAGCGTTTTGCGGGTCGTTCCGTTCGCACGGCCGGACATGGTGGACCCGTTTGCCTTGGGGATGGGGCGGCAGCGACATGGGCCCTCGCGAGAACGACAACCGGAACACGCCACTCCCGACCGACGATCGCCGCAACATCCGTCAATCGGAGATGAACAACCCGGCCATCGAACCGATTACAAGGAAGTTCGCGGAGCTTCGCTACCAGCTTCTGCCCTACACCTACTCGCTCGCGTGGGAGGCGCGTGCCTCGGGGCTTCCGCTGATGCGCGCGCTGTGGCTGCACTACCCGAGCGACCCGCGCGCGAAAGGGATTGGCGACGAATTCCTGTGGGGGCGTGATCTGCTTGTGGCTCCCGTCTATAAGAAGGGCGCCACGTCGCGCGATCTGTACCTGCCCGCTGGTGATTGGTACGACTGGTGGACGAACGCACGATCGGCTGGCGGTCGGGTCATCACGCGCGCCGTGGATCTGGCGACGATGCCAATCTACGTTCGGGCCGGCGCGATCATCCCTGTCGATCCGGTCCGGCAATACACGGCGCAGTCCGTGAGCGCGCCAACGACCATCCGTGTTTATAGCGGGGCGGACGGGCAGTACACGCTTTATGAAGACGACGGGATCAGCCAGGACTATGTGAAGGGCTCGGGCAGTTGGACCCGGTTCACCTGGAACGACCGGACGCGCCAGATCACCATCGAACCTGGCGCGCCGGCAACGGCGAGCAATGTGGCTGCGAACCGCACATTCCGGCTCCTCCTGTTGCCTGAGGGAATCACGAAGGAGCTGAAATACACGGGGCGGCCGGTGCGGACGAGTGTGGCCGGGAAGTAGGAACTCGCGCCGCAACACCCTGGTTCGGGGACTGCGGCGAGCAGGTCTTCACCTGGCACGGTCGGCGAGCGCCCAGACGGCGTGCTCGGTACGCACGAACAACGTGTCGGCGGCCAGCGCCGGGGTGGCCATCGCGGTTTCGCCCATCAGATTCGAGGCGAGGATCTCGAAGTCGCGTCCGGCGCGAATCGTGAAGATCTCGCCGGCTTCGCTCACCACGTAGATGCGGCCATCCGCCGCGATCGGCGATGCCGAATACCCCCCTGGCGCGATTCGCTGCTGGTAGATCTGCTTCCCCGTGCGAGGCTCGAACGACGTGATGACGCCGCGCGAGGACACGACATAGAAGATGCCCCGGTACAACAGCGGCGTCGCCATGTAGGGCCCGTCACGCAAATTGCTCCAGGCAATCGCGTCGCTGCTCGTGGCCCCGTCCTTCAGCGTCAGGTCGCCTCGCGATCCCGGGACCACGGCGTAGATCGGCTTGTTGGGGTTGTAGCCATTGGTGACGAAGATCAGGCCTTCGCCGACGATCGGTGTCGGCGTCGTGTTGGTCGTGCTCGGGCCCAGGCGCCAGAGTTCCTTGCCGCTCGACGGATCGTAACCCTGGATGAAAGGCGCCGCATTGATCACCAACTCGGCGTGACCGGCACCTTCGTAGATCGCGGGCGTAGACCACGACGGGTTGGCGTCGCGCTTGGTGCGCCAGATCTCACGCCCGGAAGCCACGTCGAAGGCAGCCAGATAACCATCGCCCAGCGAATCGCAGAGCACGATCACCATGCCGCGATACAGGATGGGCGAACTGGCCGTTCCCCACGTGTACTCGGGATTGTTGTGCTTGCCCGCGTGAATCACGCCGAGGTCCTTCTTCCAGACCAGGTCGCCTTTCACGGTGTAGCAGTACAGCCCTTCCGATCCGAACGACACCACGACGAAGCGCCCGTCAGTGGCCGGCGTCGCAGAGGCGTAGCTGTTGTGGGGGTGACGGGGGATCTTGGGCACGCCCTCGTACGCCAGCCGATCCCACACGATCTTGCCGGTCGTGCGGTTCAACGCGTAGACGCGCCACTGGTGCCGGGTGGTATCGCTGCGGAAGTCCTGTTCGCCTTTGAGCACGGGCTCGAAGACCGACTTGGGGTCGCTGCTGATCGCCGACGTGACAAACAGCAGATCGCCCCAGATTACCGGGCTCGAGTGCCCAAGCCCGCGAATGGGTGTCTTCCAGGCGACGCCGCGGCCGGATTCGACGTTCCAGCTCACCGGCGGACGCTGGTCGTCTGCGACCCCCGAGCCCTGCGGCCCTCGAAACTGCGCCCACTGCTGCGCGGCGAGAAGCGCGTACGCCGCCATCCAGCACGCCGCCGTCGAGCCAACCTGTCGTCGCATGGCGCCCAGCATATCACCGGGCATCTGCCCCGTGAGGCTGCAGCCCGGGCAGCCCTCGCGGTTGGATCTCGGAGTAGCCACCCGGTCGCTTGCGCGGTAAACTCACAGGATCCTATGGTGCTGCGCCTGATCTCGGGATTGCTCGTTGGCGGAATGCTGGCGCAGGCGGCGGCGCTCGGGCAGGACCCGGCAGGCCGTTCATTCGACCGCGTGCTGCTGCTCGAGACGACGAGCGAAACCTCGGCCGGCGTGAGTCTCGGGGATATCTACGGCGACGGCCATCTCGATATCGTGCTCGCCAAGGGCCGGCACTGGCCGCTCAACAACCTCGTCCTCCGCAACGACGGCAAGGGGCATTTCACCACGGCGGTCCTCGGTGATGCTCCCGATCGCACCTACACGGCCGCGCTTGCCGACCTCGACGGCGACGGCCATCTCGATATCGTTGTAAGCAATGACCGCCCGGACAAGAAGCTCATCTACCTGAACGACGGCAAGGGCCGTTTTCGCGCGGCTGGCACGTTCGGCGAGCCCGAGTGGTCGACCCGTTACGTGACGGTCGCCGATCTGAACGGCGACAAGCGGCCCGATCTCATCGTGGCCAACCGAAGCTCGAATCCGGCCAATCCTCGCCCAAGCTTCGTGTGCCTCAACGACCGGAAAGGCGGCTTTCCATCGTGCACCGCGCTGGCGACACAGTCGGCGACGATCATCGTTGCGGCGGACCTCGATGGCGACGGATTCGTCGACCTGTTCGTGCCTCATCGTGACGGCGGGCAGAACGTGATCTTCTGGAACGATGGCACCGGACGATTCACCGCGGCACCCACAGCGGTCGGGCCCGAACACTCTTCGATTCGCGCGGCCGCCGCTGCTGACATCAATGCCGACGGCGTTCCGGACCTCATCGTCGGTGACGAACGGACAGGGATGTTCCTCTACCTCGGCGGTAAGCCGCGCTTTTATGATCCGCCGGTCGCTCTTGGCGCCGGCGCGGGTGCGCCGTATGCGATCGCTGTGGCCGATCTCAATCGCGATGGCAGACTCGACATCGTTGTCGGCCGGCAGGAGGCCCGCGGCTCGATCTTCTTCAACCAGGGCGGCTGGAGGCTGCCCCGCTTTGACGAAACGCCCTGGAACGACGGCAAGGGTTCGGTCTACGCCGTCGCGGTCGGCGACCTCGATGGCGACGGGTGGCCAGACATCGCGGCAGCCCGTTCGGAGGCGCCCAACGCCGTCTGGTTCAATGGCCCCGCCATCAGAAGGTAGGCGCCAGCCGCTGTAACCAACCTCCGTGTTTGATTATGTTGACTGGGACAGAGTCAATCCGGACTATCCTCTGAGCTATCAACTTTAAGAAGGCCGTACTTACAGGCTTGGCGGGGCTTTGTCTCGGAGGTTTGGAATGTCACTGCGATTTGCGCGGCGTTCGCTTGTGGTTGGACTGACTGCGTTGGTGATCGCCACTGTGGCGACGATGGGTACGATCGGTGCGCGCGGTGCGGCCGACCAGGTGGCCCCGAAACTGCTCGGCGGCCTGCAGTGGCGCAACATCGGCCCGTTTCACGGCGGACGCGTTTCTGCAGTGGCCGGCGTGGTCGGCCAACCCGGCACGTTCTACGTCGGCGCGCCGGCCGGGGGGATCTGGAAGACCACCAGTGCCGGCGTCACCTGGTTCCCGATCTTCGACCAGTTCACGCAGGTGGACAGCATCGGCGCCATCCAGGTCTCGATCTCCAACCCCAACATCGTCTATGCGGGTACCGGCGACTCGATACAGGGATCGTCGGGCGACGGAATGTACAAGTCGACAGACGCAGGCAAGACGTGGACCCACGTCGGTCTCGAAGAGACCACCAAGATCAATCGGATTGTGATCGACCCGGAGGATCCGAACGTCGTGATCGCCTCGACGCAGGGCGATGCGCGGCACACCGGCGCCGGGATCTATCGGACCACCGACGGAGGCCGCACGTGGCAGAACGTGCTGCGTCCCGAGAATGCCAACGGCACACGCGACGTGGCCTCTGTCTTTGACATGCCGAACGTGGTATTCGCAACGAGCCAGGGCAACGCCGGCGGAGGTGGGGGCTTCGGCGGAGGCGGCGGTGGCGCGGCCGCCGCGGCTCCGCCTGCCAACAATGGCACGGCGCTCTACAAGTCCATGGACGAGGGCAAGACCTGGACCAAGGTCAGCACGCTGCCTCCGTACACCGGACGAATCAGCGTGGCCGTCGCGGCACACACCAATGGGCAGCGCGTCTATGTGATCGGCACCGCCATGCAAGGCGGCTCCGGACTGTATCGCTCCGACGACCAGGGCGAGACGTGGAAGCACATGGCCGGCAACGACACGCGCATCAGTAATGGCCAGGGCGCCTTCTGCAGCGCCGTGGGCGTGGATTCGCAAAATCCCGACATCGTCTATACGTTCGCCACCGCGGCGTATCGCTCCAACGACGGCGGCAACACGTTCATCGTGCTCAAGGGCGCGCCTGGCGGTGAGGACTACCACCACATCTGGATTGACCCGACCAACGGGCAGCGCATGTTGTTTGGCACCGACCAGGGCCCTGGGGTCACGCTTGACGGCGGCAGGACCTGGAGCGGTTTCTACGTGCTGCCGATTGCGCAGCTCTACCACGTGGCCACCGACACGCGGTATCCGTACTGGGTGCTGGGGGCGCAGCAGGATACCGGCGCGATCATGACGCGCAGCCGCAGCGACCAAGGTCAGATTACCGTGGTCGACTGGTCTCCGCTCCCATCCTCCGAGTTCGGCACCGTGTCGCCCGATCCGCTCAAGCCCACCACCGTGTACGGCGTCGGGTACGGCCTGGGGCAGGGTAGCGGAATGATCAAGATCGATCTGGCAACTGGCCAGTGGGGGAACGTGGCGCCCAACTTCGGCGCCAATTCGGGCTTGTACACCGCGAGCCGGGACTTCTGGAAGCGGTTCGACACCGCGTTCGATCCGAAGGCGATGTACGTGGGTTACAACTGCATCCTGGTGACGCGCGACGGCGCGCAGACCTGGAAGGCGTTCAGTCCGGATCTCACGACGGCGAAGGGCGTCCCGATGGTGCCGTGCGGCGTGCCGCGCGGGGCCGCGGCGTCAGTGCCGGCAGCCGGCGGTGGCGGCGGACGCGGTGGCGGCGCAGGATCGATTTCCGATTTCTCCTTGTCCACCGTCAAGCCGGGCGTGGTCTGGTCGGGCAGCACCAACGGTCAGATCTACAACACGATGGACGGTGGCAAGGCGTGGACCAACGTCACCAACTTCACCGATCTGCCGCCCAACGCGAACTTCGTCACGGTGGAGGCGGGGCACAATGATGTGAACACCGCCTACGTGCTGGCGAACGTCGCCGGCGGGCGCGGAGGCGGAGCGGGCGCTGGAGCCGGGGCCGGCGCGCCTCCGGCCGAGCAGCACTACATCTACCGCACTCACGACGCAGGCAAGACCTGGACGCGAATCGTCAGCGGCCTGCCGGGCGACGAGCGCACCGGCAGCCAGTTGCATGTTGTCCGCGAAGATCCGAAGCAGAAGGGCCTGCTGTTCGCCGGAACGGAGACCACGGTGTTCGTGTCGTTCGACGATGGCGACCACTGGCAGTCGCTGCGGCTGAATCTGCCGAGCACCTCGATTCGCGACATGGTGTTCCATACCGATGACAACATGAACGACCTGGTCATCGGCACGTACGGGCGCGGCTTCTGGGTCCTTGACGACATGAGCCCGTTGCGTGAGCTGGCCGTCAAGGCGGCACAGATCGCGGCGGCACCGGCGTACCTGTTCAAACCGGGAGACGCCATTCGCGCCCGCATGAACTCGAATTGGGATCAACCCATCGGCGTCGAGTTGCCTCACGCGCCTAACCCGCCGTACGGCGCGATCATCTACTACCACCTCAGTCAGCCGCCGAAGGGTGAGATAAAGCTGCAGGTGTACGACGCGGCCGGGACGCTGGTGCGCACGATGTCGAGCATCCCGCCCGCGCCAGTCGGGCGCGTGGCGTACCCCGACTACTGGCTGGCCTCGCCGGAGAGCCTGGCGCTGTCGACCGCGGTGGGCACGAACCGGACGAACTGGAATTTGCGGTACGACGACCCGCCGGGCTACAACCCCGATCTCGTCAACCAGATGAACGTCGCGCCGGGCCAGGTCACGCCCTCGCCGCATGGACCGATGGCGCTGCCGGGCACCTACACGCTCAAGTTGCTGGTCGATGGAGCCACGTATACACAGACGCTGGTGGTGCACAACGATCCGCGCGTGGGTGAGGGGCCGACCATCATGGCGGCGTTGCGGGTGCAGCACAAGCTGATGATGGCCGCCTCCCAGGGGATGAAAGACGCGCACAGCGGCAACGAGGAAGTGGCGGCCGTGCGAGCGCAGGTGGCGAAGCTGACTTCGGGTACGCCGCCAGACGTTGCGACCGCCGCGACGGCGCTCGATACCAAACTGGCCACCTTCGGCGGTGCGACCGGCCGCGGCGGCCGTGGTGGCGGTGGTGGCGGAGGTGGTGGGCGCGGCGGCGCGGCGGGTGGCGCGGCAGGTGGCGTCACGTCGTTCACCGCGTTGAACGGCACGTTCAATACGTTGGTGGCGCTGGCGCAGAACGGCATGGACATGCCCCCAAGCAAGGCGCAGATCAACACGTGGGAGGCCGGTTGCAAGGAGCTCTCGACCACGGTGGTGGCCTGGAAGGCGATCCTGGCCGGCGACCTGGTGAGCTTCAACGGAGTGCTCACCAAGAATAATCAGGCACCGTTGAAGATTACGCCGACAGCGCTGACGGCACCCGCGTCGTGCACGTTTGTTTCGACGGTACCGCCAACTGTCGGGAAGTAGTAACCGCCTGTCTTAATCAGCCGCTGCGGCCGCCCTCGCGGCTGCAGCGGCTGTCTTGGTGTTGGCCGGCCCTCAGGGCCGTATCGCGCTGGTTCTAGATCTTTTCAATATCATCTCATCTTTCGTTTCACATTGCGCGGTAAGTTGTTTGTTTTGTTAAATTTACAGCACATGGCATGGATGACAAGATCGTTTCAACGTGGGTGCGTTGCTGTGCTTAGCCTCGCCGCCGCGCACAACGATCCGGCGCACTCCTGGGCCCAGGCCGCGGTCGAGTTGAATAACGCCGGTCGCCTGTCTGATGAAGACGCGCGTCGTCTTCGGTGGCTGGATGCCTTTGGCGCGTTTATTGGAAATGCTGATCGACATCAATTCAACATCCTCTTGTTCCCAGGTGGTTCGAGGCTCCGGCTCGCGCCGGCGTTCGATCAGGTCTCGATGCTGTACGCGCCCTTGGCGGATGGCCAGGTGCCAGCCCGGACGTTTGCGTAGCCGAGGGCGAGTTCCCACACGCTGGGCGTCTGGGACGACGCTCGCGCTGCGGCACGAGAGTTCTGGAAACGCGCAAGCGACGACGTCTGTTTGTCAGATGACATTCGCGGCGTCTGTTCCGCGAATGCTCGCGCGCTCCTGACCTGATCGGCCGACGCTCGGCGGAACATCTCCCGGCGGTCTTGCATGCGTCATCGCCTGGGTTGTGCTACTTTGCGGCGCGCTGTCCGAGCTGCCGGTCGAGCATCATCAGCGA
>Ga0334722_10002701_pt1 | contig 19742 bp, 46 predicted proteins | sample C3_bottom_MG_FD_207210 | JGI IMG/M metagenome (GOLD analysis project Ga0334722, IMG submission 207210) | Sediment microbial communities from Yellowstone Lake, YNP, Wyoming, USA - C3_bottom | ecosystem: Environmental > Aquatic > Freshwater > Lake > Sediment | place: USA: Wyoming | collected...
CCCGTTGCGCCCGGCGGACCGGTGGCCCCTGTGACGCCTCGAACCCCGGTGAAACCCGTGGCGCCCGGTGGCCCGGTGAAACCCGTTTGCCCCGGTGGGCCGGTGAACCCTGTCGGCCCCGGCGGCCCGGTGAAACCTGTGCTGCCCGGCGGCCCGGTGAAACCTGTGCTGCCCGGAGGCCCGGTGAATCCGGTCTGCCCCGGTGGGCCGGTGAACCCTGTCGGCCCCGGCGGCCCGGTGAAACCTGTGCTACCCGGAGGCCCGGTGAATCCGGTCTGCCCCGGTGGGCCGGTGAATCCGGTCTGCCCCGGTGGCCCGGTGAACCCCGTTGCGCCCGGCGGCCCGGTGAACCCTGTCGGGCCCGGCGGCCCGGTAAATCCAGTGCTGCCTGGCGGCCCTGTGAATCCGGTGGCGCCCGGTGGGCCGGTGGCCCCAGTGACGCCCGGCGGCCCTGTTATGCCGGACGCGCTGCCGCCGCCTCCTGAGAGTCGCGGCCCGAGCCAGCCGCCGTCGTTCGCCATTTGAGAGCCGGAGCCCATGGCTTACCTGACGCCTTTCTGAAAGCGCTCGCTCACTTTGTCAGAATGCCACTGACAGCACGGCTTGCCAAGTTAGCTCCCGGCGTCTACGGCGTTAGAAGACCCTCTTCCACAATGCCGTCAGCGCGATCAGAACGGTCGCCAGGATAACGATGAATCCTACGGCCGAGATCACCTTGCCGATGTTCTTCGCCAGGCGTTCGGCTCGACGCGGTGGCGGTGCCACTCGGACGTACGTCAAGCTGCCTCAGTGCGCGATCAGCGCGAGATCTTTTTGAAGCTGGGAAAAGTCAAAACCAGAGGGCGCAATCTTCGTTCCCGTGGCCCAGTCAGACGAAAGGATCCCGTAGGCTTCGTCGCAGTTGTGCGACGCAAATCCCTCTGCGATGAATGTTCTCGTGTCTGTTGAAATAGACACGACAGGCTGATCGCCAACCGGCTCTCGATGCATGACACGCACCGCGCGATGTCGCCCTTCCATCGAGCCATCAACAACAAATTTCGGCAGAAGCCGCGCCGGTCGCGTCATCCCGAGTGCTCGCATGATCCCATGCCGCTTGTTGATAGATACGACGAGCATTCCATCGCGCCGAAGCTTCCCTATCGAGTGTTCGATGCCAAGGGTGTTCAGTGCCTCGATGAACTTCGGCAACATTGCACTAGTGTTTTTCTGCGAAAAACCAAGTCGTGTTGCCGCCACACCCTTTGTCCTTGTTCGCAAATCTTCGCACGTTAGATGGCCCTCCCCATCTAGACCCGCCGCCACATAGCCTGCCTCCCAGCTTCTGTTTTCCGTCCACACGTCGACGGGCTTCACAACTCGCGAGTGCAATGAGCCACGGAAACGAAGCTCGTCTGTCCGCATCCAGTGCTGACCGTGGTGATTTCGACAGAGCCAAAGATGTTCCCTCGAACACCTAACCTTGGTGCCGTCTTCAAAAAATACGTCGTAACATGGCCGCACGATTGATTCGATTCCGGTTACAGCCGCCTCGCGCCAATGCCGGTGCGGTCCATTCTCATCAAAGCCAACTAGTTTTTCGCCCTGCGCAAGATCGCCAGCAGGCTTCCATCGCAGATCACGCGTCAGGATCTTCGTTTCAGGTGATAGACAGTAGGTCTCGAAGAACTTCCAGGTCATGGTCTTGAGTTCGCCCCAGGTGATGCAGATTGGACCCGTGGGACCGTAGGCCACGATTGGGACGTCGTGTCCGCCCCAGCTTCCGGGTGCGCCGTCGCCGACCGGGCCGCCGGGAGGCACGCTCCAGACGCGCTGGCGCTGGGCCGAGATCGGCAGCGCGATCCCGAGCGAGCATCCACCGAGCAGGTCGACGGAAAGTTCGACGTGCTGTCTGTTCTTCGGCTCCTGCGAGACGAACGCGAAGATCTTGTGGCCGCCGATGCCGGTCTTGCGCCAGTAGTTGAGGACGTTGAGCTTGACGGCACCGTTGTCCGTGCTCGGATCGCCGGGGACGTAGCCGCTCACGGCCTCGTACGCCTTCACGACCGCGTCGTCCGGAATGATGACCTGGCTGCCGTTGTTCGCGGTCCAGGTTTGAATCAGGTGGCCAGCACCGGCGCAGGTGCAGTCGCCCAGTTCGTCGTTCTTCATCATGCCGATGTTGGTCAGCTTCGCGGCCCAGTCGATCCTGGGAGGCGGCACCAAGGCTGCGCTCAAGTAGTTGGCGAGTTGGAGCGTTCGAGAGTCGTGAACGGGAGGAAGTTTTCCTAGCTTCATGGCGTCTCCTGTTTCGCGATCCAGTCCTGGGCCCGGGTTTTTTCGACGGGTGCTCCTTGGAGATCTGCGGCGATGTTCTTCATCACGCAGAGCACCAGCGCTTTCGTGTTCTCGACGGCAATCGTGTCGACCTGATTCTGCCAGGACATGTCGTTGCCGAGAGCCACGACGATTTTTTCAGAAAGGCCGTCGTAGGTGTCCTGGGTCAGATCGCAGAGATCTGAGGAGGGCGCTGCATCGAACGAGGGGCCCGGCGTCGGCGGTGGGCAGCCGGGACAGCTTGAAAGGGCGACGATCGTGACGAAGGCGAAGATCCGGAGCGGACTCATTTTCCGCTACTTCTTCAGAATGAATTCGACGATCTGAACGGTGATCATCTTGGGGCGTTCGACGGTCCCCTGCGAGAATGCAGGGGTTGCTACCAGTACATCGAAGACCGGACCGCCGACCCTCGGGTCGATTCTGTGCATGCGTTCCAGCCATTCGAGAGCGGCTTCACGGGACGCCCGGCGGATGTTGTTGAAGTAGCCTTGCAGAAGGACGCGGATCGCTTCGGCTTTCGCGATGCGGGCATTCTCTTTGTCCACTCGGGCGCGCTCGGCACGTTCGGCTTCGGTCTCGACCGGTGGCGCCGGAGGCTCGGCCGGAGGCGCGGGCTCGGCCGGAGGCTCGGCCGGAGGCTCGGCCGGGGGCGCGGGTTCCGCGGGCTCCGGTGGAGGCGTGAGTTCTGGCGGAGGCGTGGGCTCCGGGGGCACTTGTGCGTTCGGAATCGTCGGCTCCTCGGAGGTGGTGACGGTCTTGCTTCCTGCTCGCTTGAAAATTTTGGATACCATGGGCGCAGTATATCCCGTCTACCGCCCGTGCAAAATTACGCAGCGCCTGGGCACGAGGGCGTCGGCGCTCTGCTGTAGCTTGAAGACGGCCCTGGCCCGGGACTTCAGAGAGAACTGCTCCCGGGGTGAAAGCCCTTGACGCTGGTACTGCGCATCCTCGTGCGTGACGGTTCCGCGCCGCCAGAGCTTCGACGCGTCTTCACAGCGGCCGAGTCGCGCCAGGATCTCGGCGAAGTCGAGCAGCTTGTAGGCTTCGGTGTAGATCTTCGCGACCTGGGAGACTTCGTCGGCGGAGCCGAGCCGCACGCGGTGTCTCATCTTCTCGCCGCTCGGACACGCGAGATTTTCACGCGAGGGCTGGCGCCGCCGCCTTCGTAGAAGCCTTCCCCCGGCCGCAGGCGCTTCGCTCTCCGACAGAGAGACGGATCTTCACGGTTGTCGCGGCAGAAAGTTTTCAGATCGGTTCGTAGAACCTGGCCGTCTTCGTACTTCATGCGGAGTTTCATCAGATCACCGACACGTGCGACCCGCGCCAGCCTGCCAGCGCCGGATCGGACGTCCTGTAGTCGATCTCACGCGTGACTGCGTCCCCGGCCGCGTCCGTGGACATCTTCACGATCGCCAGCGGGTTCGCCCAGTAGGCGCTTGGGCTTTTGAGTGCGCTCGGCGGCGGCGCTGGGGCCGCGCCCGGCGCCAGGGCTGATGCGGTCGTGAACGTCGGGGCCACGAGCGCGAAGGCTTGTGCAGGAGTCAGCGTCTTTTTCTTCTTGTCCTTGTACTGTTGGATCGCGTATCCGACGGCGTACGCCCAGGCGTCTTCCACGAGCTTCGCTTTCGCCGGATCGACGATCGTCGTCACGGTCGCGGTCGCTTTCACAGGCTGGATCCCCGGCGTCTGTTGCGCTGCGGCCGGGAGCGTCAGGTACGTGTTCACGGCCGCCGTCACGAGCGCGAGCAGAGCATTTTCGTCTTGCCGCCAGAAGGCCAGCGTCGGGTCAGGCTTGTCGAGGAGGACGCCGCGCGTGCGCATGAACGCCGCGGCCCGGTTGACGGCTTCCTGCTGAGAGATCCTGGGGCTCTTGCGCTTCACGGCCGCCAGGACGCTTTGAAAACCAGAGGCGACGATCTGGCGCTTGCGTTCGAGGGCCGCGTCGGCGGCTGCGGCCGCAGCCGCGTTGGCGGATGCTGCGTTGGCCTGCTGCTGTGCGGCCAGGGCCGCGCGTGCTTTCTCGTCCGCTGCCTGCGCGGCCGCGGCCGTGGCCGCGTCAGCGCGGACTTTGGCTTCGGCCGCGCGAGCGTTGGCCTCCGAGCTTGCCTGGGCCGCGCGGGCGGCGGCCTCACGCGCGGCGGCCTGAGAGGCTGCTGTCTGCGCCGAAGCTGCGGCCGCGTTGGCGCTGGCGGCCGCCGCGCCCGCCGCTTCGGCCTGTTGGCGCGCGAACTGGGCTGCCGCGCGCTCACGCCCGGCAGCGTCCAGAGCCGCGGATTCACGTCCTGCGGCCGCTCGGGCAGCGGCTGTGGCGTCGCCCGCGCGCTTGCTCGCGGCGTTCGCCTCACCCCGGTAGCGCTCGGCGTCAGACTCGGCGGCCCTGGCCTTCTTGATCCCCCAGAAGATCCCGGCGAGCAGGCCGACCGCGCCGAGGCCGAAGGCTACTTTCGCACCGGTACGCGACTCTTCTTTGCGGGGCACAGGGGGAGGATCGCACAGAGGCGAGGCAGGGCGCAAATTGGCCCGGTTCTACAAGCCTTCTATGTCGAACTGTGGAGAAAAGGATGCGGCGCCGATGTCGATTTCTGAAAATAGTTTCAGCGCATCGGGAGCGCCCACCATGGCCGTCCACCGGCGCCGCGGCACGGCGGCAGCCGCCGGATCCGTTTGACTTCCTGTGCGGCCGTGCCGCGCGCGTCCTGCTTGTCGGTGGTGAAGTAGCCGCCGTCCTTGCCGCCCTGGACCCTGCCGTTGATGACCGTTTTGACGACGTACTCGTCGTACTCGGGGTTCCGGTAGATGTTGACGGCGCAGCGTTCGCCGACGCGGGTGCCGTGGATCTTTCTCATCGTCTGAGCCTGCACGCACGTTCAATCACGTCCCAGCCATGGCGGGTCGGAAAGTAGCCTGCAGGGCCGTGGTCTTTAGGAACCCGCGCAACAACACCGCGCTTCACGAGCAAGCGCAGGATCGTGCGTGCGCTCCCTCCCGGCTTTCTCATGCCCATCGGCCAGCCTTTGTCCAAGGACTCGCGTAGGTCAGCCTCGCTGAATCGTCGATTGTGCGCGATGGTCCCGAGCTTGCAGACCACACGATTCGAGATTTTCGTTCGTGCAGGCATGGGTTACCTGCGACGCCGTCGCGCGCCAGCCAACGATGCGCCTCTCGTCTTCCTGCCCTTGACGTAGCACTCGCCGGTCAAGCCTTGGCGCCAGCCGGTGGGAGCGCCCGAATGAAATGCGATGCAGACCGTGCGGCCGACACCCAGGCCGGGAGTGGAAATCGCTTGCGCCAGTGCTTGAATGTGCCGCAGAGGACCGGAGCCCGTCGCGGTTCGCCCGTTGTCCTTGTAGACCCCGTAGTAGCTCTTGCTTCTGGCCATGGTTGCATTCTGCCCGAGGGCGGGGCCGCGGCGCAACTTAGGTGCCTGTGGCTAATTTGCTGTGGATCGCGGGCGGCCGTAGGATGGGGGCATGGCGAAAAAACCCAAGTGGGTGACTGCAAAACCGGTGAAGTGCAGCACCATGCCTCCCACGCTGGCACAGGCCAAAAAGCAGTGGAGCACGATCACGCGTCATCTGCTCAACCCGCGCGCCAGGCGTGCCATGGCCAAGGGTACGTGGATGCACAAGTTCACCCCGAGCATCGCAGGTCGCGACGGGTACTTTTTCTCATCGGGCTGTCGCAACGGCCGCGTGTATTTCGAGATGATCAGTTAGGAGAAACATGATCTTCGGTCGACCGGTTCATCGTCCTGGCCCCCGTCCACGACCCGCTTTCCGGCCGCACGCGCGAGGCTTCGGGCCCCGTTACGTTCAGACGGCGATCTTGCCCGAGTACATCCCGGCGGCCATCTCGGCGTGTGTGCCGGACACGGTGATGAGGTTGCCGCCGTGCGCGGGTGTCTGGGTTCGGCGCCCTGGCAGCGGCGGTGCCTGGGTGGACGGCGTCTGGAGAGATCCAGGCAAATTTTGTTGTGAGGGGTGATGAAGACCAAGGGCTACAAGGTCTGCTGGTGGTTCAAGTTGGCTGATCGCCAGAGGTGCAAAACCTTGTCAGCAAAACAACATCGCAATGCGCGCGAGGCGGCTGAGACCGTGCTCATGCAGAATCCCGGCGCTACTGTGCGAGTGATCAGCCCGCGTGGCGGCGGCCGTGGATGGCTTTACTACTATCGTAGAGGAACGAGAAATTTGGTGCGGGCACGATGAAGATGTCCGGCACTTTCTGCGAGCGCTCCCTGGCGCCGAAGTCGCGCGTCGCGAAGAAATCTTTTCGCTGGATCAAGCGCGGCTCGAACTGGTTGCTGGTAGGATGTCCGCGCGGGAAGTGGAGCCGTCGCGGCCGGTGTAAGGTCGGGACGCTGGCGGTGAAGATTCTCGTGAAGGCACACGGCCGGTGCCGGGTCGGGAAGCGGATCTCGAAATGACGTACCAGACGTACTATTTGAAGGGGAAGCGCGGACACCGGAGCGGCCCGTACGCGACGAAGGAAAAGGCGTTCGATGCGGCCTGTCGGCTGTCGCGCAGGACACGCACGTGGGTGTACGTGAAGAACACAGGCACGCGCGGTTTCGTCGTCGGCGCCTGTGTGGGTGGAAAACGCAAATCGTGGTTGGCCTAGCGGAGTGAGGAATAAATGAGTCTTCCCAACCAAGTCATAGAGAGCTTCAACAACGCCTCCGGCGTCGCGCTCGCGCGCGGCATGATTGTGCGCGCGACCGCGGGCGTGCGGCGGACGCTGCTGGCGCAGGCCGACACACTGGGAAACCTGGCGTCGATTCTCGGCGTCGCTAACAACGCCACAGGCTCCGGCGGCTTCTACTACGCGGCGACCGCAGGTGAGGCCGCGTGTTTGTTGGAAACCGGGCTCGCACCCGCGGCCGGACAGATGGTCTACGTGTCGGCGACTGTCGCAGGGCGCGGGACGACGGTCGCGCCGACCCTCGCGGTCCCGGTCGGGACGATCACGGACACATCCAGGTACGCCGTGTACGGCACAGTGACGATCAGTCTGTTCGCGTTCTTCTCCACGAATGCTACGAGCACTGCAAATTGGAATGATGTCCGATACTTCTTCGTGGACAACGAGAACGGTAATGACGCTAACATTGGGTACATCGACGCACCGGCCTTGACGGTTTTCACTCCCGCGCAGACCGGGCCGGTGGCGCTGAAAACCGAAGAGGAGTTGCGCAACCGGATTCCCCGGGAAGGCAACTCGCGTGTTTGCGTCGGCTTGTTAAAGCCTCGCAGCGACGCCGGAAACTATTTGAACAAGGCGGGCGCGAATGACTACCTGGACGTGAACTACGACGGCTATCGGGCCTTTTATTTTCGTGGTTCAGACCTTACGAACAGCACGAACGATCAGGTTGATCTTGGCGGTGTGATCGATGTGGCCGGGCCGAACGTCGATGGTTCGTGGACTGCAACCGGAACCGCAGGCTTCACGATCACGAACTTGGCGGGGGTGCTGCCTGCCGAGAACAGCACGACAGGCCGTAAGTTCCAGTTCAAGGGCAACGTCACCGCAGCCCTTCGCACAAAGGGGAATATGTGCCAGGCGCGTTTGAGTAACACTACACTCGACGTGATGGACAACAGCACTGTTCCTGCCAACGGGGACGACTATTTCCTGATGTACCCAGGCGTGAAGTTCACTACGCTCATTGGGCCTGCCGGGCGCACAGGTACGCAGAATTCGCGCCCCCGCGGTGTGAATTTGGCCGGGTTACGTTTCACTTCCAATGTTCTTGTTTCTTGGCCGATACCTCCGACCCCTGTGTTTTTGCGTTTTGATGGCGCTCTCACTTGGATTGCGAATCAAAGAACAACCTTCACAACGTCATACACTGTTGAGGATTTGACGACCAGTAGAACGATCAGTCACTGTTTTGACGCTGCCGCGGCAAATTCAGCCATATTAGGACCGCCGGAAATGTTTGGGATCGGGATGGCTTTTCATAGCAGCGCCTTCATCGGAGGTGGACTTTTGGCAGGAATTTATGCCAACGGTCTTTTGACCATACAGCCATCTCCTGGGCCGGTTGCTGCTACAAATAACGGTTCCATTGTGGCTGTCGGTTCAGGGGGACAAGGTAACATTCGTTCCATGAGGCTCAATGCCGGAATGACTATGAATGGAGATTTACGTGTGGACGGTGTTGATTTGAGCGGCAGCAGCGGCGCTGGAATTACTGTTACCGGCCGAAGCAACATTTCATTTTTCAACATCACTGGCGCTCTCTCGGGTGGAGACATAAGCGTGATCGATCTCTCCGTCGCTATCTCAAGCCGTGTCGTCATCGGCACCGGCATGACGGCGACGCCCTCCGGTGCCGGGTTCGAGGTTGTTCTGGCCGGTCCGGTCGGTACGACTTTCGCCAGCTTCGCGACGACCAACGTCGTCGATTCGGCCGGGAACGACACGCAGGGATCGGGAACGGTAGGGCACGTCGTCGATACCTGTAAGCAGGTCATCAACAAGACCGGCGTGACCCTCTCGGTCGGTGCCATCGTGAGGGGAAACGGCACTTCCAATCAGGTGACGAGCGCGTTCGGAAACGACGCCGCGGTGGAAAACTCTAACGTGTTGGGCGTCATGGTGACTCCGGCCCTCGACAACGGCAACGGTTACATGGCACCCGCCGGAACCCCCGTGTGCAATTTCGACGGCGCCCCGACCATGGGCGCCATCGCGTATCTCTCACCCACGACGACGCGGACGCTGACCACGACGGTTCCGGCCGTTGCGGCGAACAACAACCGGTTGCGAGTCGGCCGGGTGATTCAGGCCGTCGGCGCCGGGACTGATGCGCGTGTGGCCTGGCACCCGGAGAATCTGGCCGTGGTCGCGCCCGGCACGCCGTGATGAAGATTCGCAGGGCCTATCAGAATCCCTATGGATTCAGTCTCGTCGCGCACGCCGTCGACGACCACGGAGACCTCGAAGAAGTAGGCCAGATGCAGGTCAAGCACAGCGGCTTCTGCATGCGAGTGGACGTTGTTGAAGTGGAGCAGGGGATGCAGCGGCGGGGTATCGGGACGAAGCTCTACCAGGCCGCAGCCCGGCTTGCGTGCAAGGTCTACAAGAAGCCGTTGTGCTCTTCGGTCGAGCGCTCCGTCGCTGCCGAGGCTTTTTGGCGAAAACAGGTTCTGAAAAAGCGCGCGGTACGCGTCAGGAATACGAAGTCCGATTTCGAGCGCGAAGGAATGTTCAAGCTACGCTGCCCACCACCTGCGTCGCTCGGCAGGATAAGATGAAGAAACCCAGCTTCCTCCGCAGCGCCGGACGCTTCGCGGCCTACTCCGGCGTGGCCGTCGCCGGGCTCATCACGACACGCTACCTCGCAGACATCGCGGCGCGCGGGATCAAGACCCCGCTGCCTTTGTTCGGGGCGCTGCTCACGACCTGGGGCCTCGGAGCGCTCGCGACTGCGAAGTGGGGAGGCCCGTTCGCGACGGCCGCGCTCGTCGGTTCAGGGATCGCTGTGATCGATGAGGGTCTGGCGCATGCGCTCCCGGCCATCGGGCTCGGACCGAAGCGATCGGCGCCCCGGCCGGGTGTCTTGGGGGCTTGCCCCGAGCAGTACCAGGCCGGGCAGTTCCCGCGGCCGAGCCTGCTTCGACCGGCGGCGCGCGGCGCCTGCGACATGAACTTCTGGCGCGGCCGGTGGGTCGGCTGCACGGACGGATCCCGTCGTTGGTGCCACGATTCGTACTGGCGCCGTCAGTGCTGTCCGGCAGGGTCGACGAGCACAGGAATAGACAACTGGCCTACCTGACCGCTGCTATCTTGACTGTCGTTTTGGGGACGGTTTTGGAAACAAGTGCGACGTGGACAAGTTGAAAAAGGGCGCTCGGGCAGCCGCGGCGCTTGTAGCGCAGGTTGAGTCACACGTCGGATTTTGAGACGCCAGGGTTCACCAAGGCCCGTGCTTCCCGACGCGGCAGGCAGTGTTGTCCGGCAGGATCAACGAACACGGGTATGGACGACTGGCCGGGATAGCGATGTCGGCGCAGGACATGAGAGCACGTAGCCGGAGGATTTTGTCAGGGGTTGCGCTTTGCCTTTTGCCACCTGTTTCTTCCAGAAGGCTTCGGCTTCAAGGGAGCGCGTACGATCTGAAGCCAACGGCCGAGCGTATTTTTCGCAACTAATTTTGGCGGCAGCTTCGTAGAGCCGTGTTGCAATGCCGCTCCTACGATGTTCAGGCTTAACAAAAATCCGGTGGATCCGCATGATGGGATCGCCGGTTGTATCCGCGGCGAGGAAGCCAACTTGACGACCTGCAATCTGGGCGCTCAAACGAAACCAATCCGACCCTCGTCGCCGGACAACAATTTTAATCTTGGGTGTCATGTCCAAGGCCCGTGCTTCCCGACGCGGCAGGAAGTGATCAGCGCCTGCTCCGGCGTGTAGCGTTGAACGCTTTTCGGACGCGCGATCTTGTAGAAGTCCCAGGCTGAAATGCTCATGTTGCGCAGTTCCGCATGCTGGTAGTCGTATACCCGGCCCTTGTGCTCGATCCAGGCGTGATCGATCCGGCGCCGGGGTTGTGCCGCGTCGACGACGCGCGCATGTACGACAGTCGCGTCGTCGCCGAACCGCCGGAGCGCGAGGTTCGCGTAGGGAAAGCAGAGTCCGGTGGGGCCGCCCTGCACGCTCGGGTAGCGGCTCTGCCATTCGCGCAGCGCGCGCTTCGTGAAGAAACGGGCTTTCATTTCTTTCCTACAAAAGCCTGTATCCGGCGGTGCCCAATAGATTTTGCCGCAGCCACTCGGTGGGCACCGTCGACGATTTCAAAGTGACTCCCGCGTCGGATTACAACAACGGCAGGCGGTTTTTCTCCTGTTTTCATTCGCCGTGCATAGTGCTCCGTTCGTTTCAGACTATGCGGTTCAGGGTGTAGACGGCGTAAGTCTAAGTGAGTTTGAGACCATTTTAGATCACAGAAGTCCGTCGACATTCCTGATTCAGCACGAAATGAAGGGAAGCGATGATGAGGTTCTCGTTCGGTCGCACGGATATGATCCAACACAGTTCGGCACTTCATTTTCGCAGACACCTGCCGCTGAAGGCCGCCCGCGCGCGGTTCAACTCGGCGTCGACCTTGAAGCGGGCTCGTTGATCGAAGCGGGACTTCGCCGCGTTCACGTTCGCCGAGATCAAGCGGGTCAGCGCGGTCTCGCACTCGCCTGCGGCGTTTCCCAGGCCGGTGCGGCGCCGCTTTCGCTTTTTCAATCTCTGCGGCGCTTACGGCGCCCCCACGGCTGCAAGATCCCGTGCGCGAAACCTTGTCGGATGCAGTTCTTCACAGATTCGAGCGCGTTTATGTTTTTGGAAGCCTTTTCGATCGCGCCTTGGCAGAAGTAAATTGCCCCGAGGGGCGTACCGGGCGAGCGCAACGCACGCTTGAGCGTGATAGTACAGTTGTCGTGTAGTTCTCGAAAGATTCGGCCGTACGCCTTGGCATGGTGGCGGCAAACCCGGGAACGCGCTGCTCGGTCAGGGTCTTGAGTTGCCATTTCGAGATGATTGCGCGTCCTGCTTGGGCGGTCAACTTACGGCGCCCCGACCCGTTTCAACAGCTTCCAGGGCCCGAAACCGTGCTGGCTCACTCTGGCCGCGTGCCTGGGGCAGAGCGGGATCTGGGTGTAGACCACCCCGCCGCCACCGATGGCGAGCGCGCCTCTCGGCCACTGCTCGAAAACCGGTTCGACTCTCAAGGGGGCTTTCGCTTTGTGGAGCCGGACGTTGCGGCGGCAGCAGGTCGCACGAGCACAGTAGAGGCGGTTCACTTTCGTGCCTTGCGTGTCTGGCGAATTATTTTTCGGAGATCGCCGTCGGTGAATTCCGTCTTGATGTCGGCTATGGCTCTATCGAGGTCGCGTCCGATTCGATCTAACGTTCGGAGAATGAAATCGGTCTCGCCCGGCGTCAATACGCGTTCACCTTTTCTGGGTTTGATGGATCTCATTTTTTGAACAGCCGCTTGAGGCCGGGCTTGTCGTCCCAGAGCAAGACTCCGGCAAACAGGATCCCGACGGCGAGGATCCAGGCCGTCTCGAACGTCTCCAAGGTGCGGAAGTAGTCGATCATGGGAAGAAGGTCGCGAACGCGGGCGTGTGCTCACCGACGTACGCGCCCGCGACGTTGAACTCGAAGAATTCCTCGGCTTCTTCCTCGGTCATGCCGTCCCGCTTCCTGAGAATCTTGATGCACTTGGCTCTGTCGTAGAGTGCCGCGGTCTTGCTGAAGATCTGCACGTGGCCGATGAGCGCATCCTCGAATCCGTCGGCCAACAAGATCTCTGGATCGATCTCTGACAAGGCTTCACGTTTTTCGGCGTGGGTCATTTCGACAACCTGCGCGGCGGAATCGTCCAAGTCCGCCAGGAAAGTTCATGCTTCACGGATGCCGAAGGATTCGAGCCGTAGAAGTCGGCCGTCCCTGCGTCGAGCGCGGCCAGCGCGGCCTGTACCAGAGGATTTTTCGGAGCGCCTTTCGCTTTCAAGATCGCTCTCACCTGCCGCTGTGAGAGCGTGAACGGCTCAGGCTTGATGCCGATGTCGCCAGGGCCGTTCGGATCTTTCAGGCCGAGCCGCGTGATCTCGACGGTGCAATCTTTGTGGGTGATCCGGACACGCTGGCTTCCGGGGCGATCTGCGAGAACTGTTTCGATCGTCATCAGATGATCTGAGCCCTTTCCGCCGCGAGCCTGCGGGCTTCGGCGACCGTCACGGTCTCTTCGCACTTCAGGCAGAAGTCGAGGCCGATCATCCCGCCCTTGAAGTGTATCCGACAGTCCCGTCGGCAGGTTTTTCCGTCGGAGTTACGATCCCGTATCGGATCGACGCTCGGGACTCTCTCGTCGAATTCGCTTTTGCATTTGTCGCAGATCACGATCATTTTCTCCATTTTACCTCGTTTTGTTCCAGATCGGTTTCAGCCAGGCGTAGTCCGGCCCGAGTTTGTCCGGCCGCACTTGAAACTCTGCGACCGTGACCTGTCTCTTGTCCGTGCTGCGAGGGCCGTTGCCGCTAATCTGGGTCACGCGAAACTCTGAGAACAGCCCGGCCGAGGTCGCCTTGAGGGTCTTCGGATCGATGAAAAGGATCACGTACCAGGGTCCGTTCATGGGGTTACTCCTGTAGGGCTTGGGCTGCAATGTCTGCGCGGATGCCTTCGTCGATCCACGCGAGCCAGTCCGTGAGTGAATCACGGCGTCCGATTTCGATCTGGCTGTGCGTTTCGCAAGAGAACCACTGCTCTCGCCCGTCTTTCGCCGTACAAATGTAGACAGCATCGGCGTCACAGTCGATGCGGTGACGGCCGGGGGTGGAGCATTTGTGGTTGGATTTCATGTGGCGAGTGCATACGTAAAATAGGGAAGGGTGATGGCGTGTTCCAGGTAGGAGAAAGCCGTACCATCCAGGCGCTGGCTGTATCTGATCGTCCATTGAGGGTCGATGACCGCAGGGATTGAGATGATTGATCGCGGCAGGATCAGACCACTTGCCGTCACGGTCGCGCCTTTCAAGAACAGACGCCGGTCGAGCAAGACCTTTTCGTCGTCGGTGCCGAAGAAGCGGGAGAAGAGGTTCATGGCTTGCGGCGTTTTCTTCGTTTCGAGGGCCGGGTTTCTTCAGCCATCGCGGCGAATCTTTCTCCGGCCGCCCGAAGTACGTCCGCGATGTGGGTCAAGGTGTACCACGTCGGCCGGACGTCGATCGTGAAGGTCGAGATGACTTCGTCGTCGATCATCGCGTGGATGTGGATCTGTTTGGTCTTCTTTTTCATCTGGTCGTCTCCGCTTTTTTCTTGCGCCGCAACGTCGTGACCTGTCCGGCGACGAAGTCGTCCACCCAGAAGAACGTACCGAGTGCGCCCATGGCGAACAACCACGGTTGCTCCATGACGAACGAGTACCCGGCGCCGTTGGCGCAGAGCAAGGCCATCACAAAGAAGACAGCGCGTTTGAACGTCATGCTGTCACCACCCGCGCGCGAATCGTTTTCTTTCCTCGCAGCATCGCCCGCACGAAGCGGTGGTGCCCATCACCAATCGTGTAGGTGCCGTCGGTCTCGCGGTAGACCAACGGTATGCCGCCGGGCTCTTTGCGCAGGCCGTGGTTCGTTACAGTCGTCTGAGACGCGTACGCGCACGCGATCGGGACGGTGGCGATTTTCTCGGGGGCCCTGCTCGGCACGATGGGCTTGCGCCGGTAGGGCAGCGGGATCGCGTAGAAGGTGATTCGTGTGTCGCCCTCGGGCCAACGCTCGCGCCTGACAACTCTGAGCTTCAGAGGCGCAGACGGCATCGCGTGGGCTGGGCACTTCACCGAGCCCTCCGCTGCGTGCGTTGGGCAGGCTCCATCCGTCGGTCGCGTCTGCGCGCCAGGTTGGAGTTGTGCCAGTTGCTGAAGTCGTCGAGCAGCGTGAGTATGGCCGCAGCGTCCCCCGGTTTCAGAGCGCGCTTGCGGCCGGTCGTTTTCTTGTCGGGCTTCACGGTTCGAGCCTCTTGATCTCTTTCTCGGTCCGCGCGAGGTGGTAGTCGACCTGCTGGTGGCACCAATCGACGCACGAATGGACCAACCACTTGCTCAAGGCGAGCGAGATCTTGGCCGTGAAGTTGAAGATCTTCGCGAGGCGTAGGTGAAAGTGGGCGGTCATGTTGTTTCCTCCGAGAGCCCGCGCCGCGCTTCCGCAATCATAGCGAAACGGTTCTCGACGTCGAGGGATTCGCTCACGCTCGCGCCCAGCGCCACACGCAACAGGTGCCTGGCCGTTCCAGCCAGGGTCATGCCGGTCTTCTTTTGCTCGCGCCGGAGCGCGTTCGCCAGAGCCGCCTCACACCGGAGTCCGGCGACAGGGGTGCTCCCGTTGCTGATCTCGTCGTGGTCTGGGCTCTGGAACTTCAACGCCTGCCTCAGTAGATACCGGGTCGTGAACGCGATGTCGGCCTTCATGCTCCCGCCGCCCATGTTGGCCGCACGCACCTCCGCGTGCTCGTGCGCCACGGCCGTGAGATCGGCCGCCAGCTTCGGCTCCATACGCAGGCCGGTGATCACGCTGGCGAACTTGACGCCCTTGTCGCGGCGGATGGACCGGGTCACCGTTGGAGAGCCTCTAAAATCACCCTAGAAAAGTGCCAGGAATCCGGCAACGGCGCAACCCTGAACAACCGTTCAGTTAGCTATAGCTAACATTTTACTTTACAACCTTGCTAGGTTGTAACAGACTCTTTCTACCGTGACCCAGAAAAAGGCGGCCGTCAAGCCCTCAAAAACAGACCCCGGGCCGTACGCAGGGCTCTGGGAGAACAGGAAGACCGGCAGCCGCGTCGTCGTCGATCGAAGGATCTTCCGGCCCTCGGGCGCCGCCTGGGGCGTGCTCGTTTCGAGCCCCGCCCTGCTCGTACCAGATTCCCGTGTGTTCGCGATGATCTCGTACCTGGAACTGGACGAGAAGTACCGGCGGGTCGAGAGCAAACCCGACCGCCACCCCAGTCGGGACGAGTGGCTGTGCGGGTACGCGGCGGCCCTCGGTGCCGTGCGGCGGCTCTACCACCACGATTCGGCCGTCGCGGGCGTACTTGTGGCCGACGGCCTGACCGTGGCGCACTTGCTCGCGGCGGGTGTCGAAAAGTTCGATCTCGATCCGATCAAGGCGGCGACCGGTTGGCCGAGGGGTACATGAAGACCATCGAGGAAATGGCGCGGGCGGCCGGTCACCGTGCGCCACACGACGTGGAGCACGACGATCTCATCGCTTTCGGCAAGCTGGTCCGCACCGCCGAGCGCGCCCGCATCGCCGAGCGTCTGCGCGACGCCTGGGCCGGGCGCGCCGTCGGAGCCGACTCGACCGACTTCAAGCGCAAGCGGCTCGTTCGGGCGCTGATCGAAGAATTGGAGAAGCCGTGAAGACCATCGAGGAACTAGTGGACGAGTTCGAGGAGGCCGTGCAGGAGTACGAGCCTGGCTTCTCTGTGGGCACATTTCCGGTCGTCGAGCAGAAAATCAAAGACACAAAGAAGGCCCTGCTCGAAGCGATAACCGTCGAGGGCGGCCGTGCGCGAGCACTGGCCGCAGCGGCTGGTTTTCTCGACGAGGGGTGCATGAACCTCACAGAAGCCGTCGCACGCGCGTGCCAGGAGCCGACCATCATCAAGGCGCTCGAATGGATCGCGGTCTGGGAGAACGGCCGCGCGGTCGAGCAGGCGATCGAGGCCGAGAAGACCGGCGTGTGGACCGGCGCGAACGGCGCGAAGTGGGACACCTGCTTCGGACTTTGCTTTCGGGAAGTGTTCAAGGCGTGGGAGGCGCGCGGGGGCCCCGAGCCTGTGCTGGATGTTCTCAAGGTTTTCGGTCCGGGATTGCCGCCGCATGTTTTTGAACAACGGCTGGTGGAAGCCCTGATCGACGAGAAGAACAAGCGCATTCTTACCCTCGAAGCCGAGCTTACTGAGGCGAACAGCCAGATCGATTCCGATGCGCGCCACCTCGCGGCAACTCAGGAGGCGTTGCAAGACATCGTAACCGCCATCATCGTGCAACGTGACGAACTGGCGGGGTTACTGCGGGAGTGGCAGCGCGGCGAATGGGATACCACTGTGCATGTTCGCGTAGCGTCGGCGCTCGCGAGGATCAAGCCGTGATCGCCGTCTACTGCGACCGCTGTGGTGAAGAACTGACCGAGCCGGGGGCGCTGGAAATCTCGCCGCCGACGGCCAACGGTGTCTGCGTCAAGACGCACGTGTGCGTGAAGTGCTGGAAGATGGGCCCCATCGAGAAAATCGTCCAAGAACAGGTACGCAACGGGGCGTTGGAGATTCTGAAAAAGCAACGGGACGAACTGGCGGGGCTGTTGCGTGACTGGCGCAAGCTCGATCGACCCGATCGTTATCACATGGGAACGCTAAATGAAGCCACCGACATCGCCCTCGCGGGGATCAAGCCGTGACCGAGTACCACCGCCGCACGCTCGTCGCGCTTCGGGACAACGGCCCGTGCGGCCCGGCGCATCTGTCCGGTCTCGTCTTCACCGAGCCCAGGTACTCGGTCGCTCTCAGGAAGGGCGCCGCGCCCGGCACCGGCCTCGTGCGGCCGATGCTGTCGCTGCTGGCTGGGCTGAAGAAGAAAGGTTTCGTCGAGTGGTCTTCCGACAAGGATAGGCCCGGCCAGTGGAAGATCACGTGGCATGGGGTGCGGGCGCTGAATGAAAAGGAGACGGAAATTGAATCAGGTTCCTGAAAAATCCACCGGCACGCATACGATTCAAACCGAGCGCTGGGGCAAGTTGTTGGTCGAGACGTTTCGCTACCGAGTCGTCATCACGACGGAAAGCAACTTTCATGCTCAGATTAATTTCGACCCGCTCACTTCGGCCATAACGCCGACCGGCGCTCTTTTCGACGACGAAACCTGGAAACTCATTCAGAGAGTTGTTTCAAGTGGGGTGAAGCCGTGATTCCCAGCCGCTTCATCCTCAATGCCGCCGGGAAACCTGTGGTCTGCCACAATCTGCGGAAGTGGGGTGAGTGGGTAGAGAAGAACGATCGGCAGACGGCCGAGACGAATACTTTTGGATACAGGATCTCGACCGTGTTCCTCGGCCTCGACCACAACTTCACCGGCGAAGGCCTGCCGGTTCTGTGGGAGACGATGGTGTTTCCCGACCTGCCGAGCGGTGAGATCCAGAAGCGGTACTCGTCCCGTGAAGACGCGCTCGCCGGTCACGAGAAGATCGTCGAGAAGGTTCGGAAGGCTCTTCGCCGAAAGAGAGCGCGGCGTGATTGACGATGATCTCCCAGAAGACTCCGGTCGGGGTCAGGCCGTTCTTGAACGCGAACAAATCCGTGCGGTCATGCTGACGGCCCGGAAGCGAAGCCCCCAGACCTTTGCGATGTTAGCTTGGCTCTACGAGTTCGGCGCGCGTGCCGCGGAGATCGGTTTGCAGCGCCTGCGGAGCGTGAATTTGAAATCGAAGCTCGCCCGGCCGATTCACCTGAAGGGCGGCCAGGCGAAAGTCTGGCACACGCTCCTGCCGTTCTGTCGGGAGGCACTCCCATTGTGGATCGCAGAGCGGCCTGCGCACATTACAGTGCCGGAACACGAGGCGTACTTGTTCCCAGGTACACCGGGCCGCTGCTATACGTGTAAGGGCACAGGCAAGCGGCCGGTTCTGAAGCGCGAGGGCAAGCGCCGTTTCATCGACGGGATCGTCGACTGTCACCACTGCGGCACTACCGGCAAGCGCTGGGGGATCTCACGAATCGAAGTGCATCGGACCGTGGTGGATGTGCTCACGGAAGCCGGTGTCGAAGCACATCATCGGCACCCTCATGTGCTCCGGCACAGTATCGTCACGCATCTGCTCGACGGCGGTGCGCCGCCGAAGATGATTCAAGACCGCGTCGGCCACGCAAGTCTGAACACGACGATGGGGTACGTGAACATGACCCGTAAGGCGCAGGAAGAACTGGAAGCAGGGCTGGCGGACATCTACAAGGGGTGGACGTGATGGCGAAGCGCCACGGCCACATCATCGACTGGTTCTTCGCCGCGCCCGGAATCGCAACGCCGGAGACGCGGCTGCTGCTGGCGCAGCGAATGGTCAAGACATCGGCCCCGGTGGGTGAGATCGTCGTCTACAAGAACGGCACCTGTGTCGTCGTCGCGACGGGGAGCGCGAAGAGCGCGGACGCCATCATGCGTGAGTACGACGTTCCGGCCGATGGCGAGGGAGGTTTTCTGGGAGACATCGATCCGATCGAGTTCGATGACGGCGTGGTCATGTTCATCTGGGTGATGCAGGTGCCTGAAGGGGAGTTGTTCTACTTCGCGACCAAGGACGAGATCTTCGCGCTGATGAAAGAGTCGGAGGGGATTCGGAGCCCGACCGAGAAGTTCAAGGGGGAGCATGAGCATGTTCATGCTCGGACGTTGCAGTTGCTCGCGGCCGGGCTCGCGGCCAGACGCAGGCGTACGCTCGACGCGCGCGAGCCGGTGCAGGTGGCGAGGTGGGTTCGATGAAGGAAGGACAACCGAAGACCCTGACCTGCGTGATCTGCGGCCGTCTCGTCATGGCTGCGCGGATCGAAGACGGCGAGCAGCTTTGCTCGCGGTGCCTGGGGAACATCTTGCCGCTGCGAGACGGGCAAGGCTACGACCGCGAGAAGCTGATCGAGAGCGTTCGGGCCAAGATCGCCGAGCAGGCGCTTCGAGGATCTCCCCAGGCCGACAACCTGGGCACAGACGACATCCTGGCCATGCCGACCGCGATCGTTCCGGCCGGAGTGACCACGACACTTACTATCCAGGCGCAGTTCATCTGCAAGCCCCGTGTCCTTCGCGTGACGGAAGCCACGGCCAGAGCATTTCAGATCGACACGATCATGGTCGGAAACATCATTCAGTTCGA
>Ga0334722_10002702_pt1 | contig 19740 bp, 18 predicted proteins | sample C3_bottom_MG_FD_207210 | JGI IMG/M metagenome (GOLD analysis project Ga0334722, IMG submission 207210) | Sediment microbial communities from Yellowstone Lake, YNP, Wyoming, USA - C3_bottom | ecosystem: Environmental > Aquatic > Freshwater > Lake > Sediment | place: USA: Wyoming | collected...
GAAACGTGATGTCCTGCTCCACCGCAGGCCTGCCGCCTGCCTTCGCAAGGTCCACCATTGCCAGCCGCGTCATGCCCATCTTGTTCACGACAAAAAGGAGTTTCGTCCCGTCAGGTGTGACCTGGGGGTCCCGTGCCCGGAGCCCCTTCGTAAGCCTGACCTCCCTGGCTGTCGCGACATCATAGGAATAGAGGTCGTTGTAATAGTCCGTGTTCCTTATGATCTCGATCTTCGTATAGTAAAGCTTTTTCCCTTCCCCGTCCCAGGCGAGGGACGTACCCGATGCAGACGCAGGAAAGACATTCTCCGTGACCTTTGTCTCCCCGCTTCCGTCGGCACGGGCAAGGTAGATGCCCGGGTATTCGTCGCCGTAGCCCACCGCGTAGGCAATATGGCTCCCGTCAGGCGAGTACGCGGGGTTCGTGTTCATGAAGCCCCTGGCGGTGAGCGCCGTCGACGGCGTCAGTCCTTTTGCTGCGAGCGCATCCCGCTGTTTCCCGTATCGGGCCGCAAGCCCCGCCAGCCATTCATCCCAGAGGTCCTGGTAGTCCGCGTTCAGCACCTTCCTGCCCGTGGAGGTGACGAGGAAGGGGAACCACCTGCCGCTGTAGACGGTGCTGATCTCGGCGAGCTTCTCCCGTCCGTACTTCTCGGCGATGTGGCGCGTGAAGGCCTGGCCGAAGAGATAGGGCACCTGGCCCGACGGCCAGGAGTCGAGATAGACCGACGCCTGCCCGAGCGTCGGGAAGGCGTTCTCGAGCACTGCTGTGCGGATCACCATCTCCGCGCCCGGCGACCTGCCCCGTCCGCCATTGGTCTGCTCCGTCTCCTCGAAGGTCGCGAGCCCCTCGATCATCCAGACCGGCTGGAAGAGGTTCGGAAAATAGATCCTGCCCAGGACCTTCTGGAGCGCAGCCGGCCCGCCGGTCACCATGTCGAGATGCAGGACATGGGTATACTCGTGGGTGATCACCAGCCGGAGCCAGTCATCGTAGGCGGTGAGGCCGAACCCGGGACCTCCTGACGGCTGGGTGAGGAACAGGACGACCTGGTTGTAGGGGATGGGAGAGGTATATCCGTTCGCTTCGTCCATGGCATCAACAAGGATGAGGCGGGTCTTATCCGTCGGTTCCCACTTGATACGGGGGGCAAGGCGGGCGTGAACGTCCTCGGCGATGACCGCCGCGCGCTTCGCGATCTCCTCGCCGCCCTGGTGATAGTGGATAAGGAAGTGAGGTGTCTCAAGCGTCGTCCAGTCAAAGGATGGGTCGAACTTGGCGAGCACCGGTGATGCGCCGGTGATGAACAGAAGAATGACGATGCTGAACAGGATCCTTTTCATGTTGCGCTCCTAAACCTAACAAACCCAAACTTAAACCTTGGAACCGCGAAGGCGCGAAGGACGCAAAGGAAATCTTGTAGATCTTGAAACAATACAAAAAGCCTTTTGCTTTTGACGTCCTTCGCGACCTTCGCGCCTTCGCGGTAAATAGTTGTTACCTCTGTGCGTGGAATTTGCATCTTCAGCAACTCATTCACGATGAAAGAACGTTTCCAGCGATTGCTGTCCTCACTTGCGGTAATGCAGCTCGAACCGGAGCGGCACCGTGCCCGCGAGCCGGCGGGCAGCTCCTTCGATGCGCTTGTGCTCCTCCGGCGTGTGGGTGATGCCGCGGAGGACAAGCCCGTCGCCGTCGGGAAGGACATCGAAGACCGGGATAAAGAACGAAGGGTCCGTGACTATGCCGGCCTTGACCCGGGCCGCTGCCGCGCGGAGGCCAAGGGCCTTTTGCGCCACTACGGTAACGGCCCGGTGGTTAAGGGCGTCAATGACCGCCTTCACCTCGAGGTCCACGGACTGTCCGGCGACGGAATAGACCTGGTCGTACTCCGCCGGGTCGTCCCACCGGCCGCCGTAGATCGAATGGAGGAATCCCGCCCGTTCCCGGTCGGTCTTCTCGCAGAGCCACGCCGCCGTTTCCCGATCGACGCCTTCCCGTTTTACGATGCGTTCTATACGCACGTCAAGCGGCGCGGTGACACGGATCCGGCAGGCATGGGGCACGCCCTTCAACACGAAGTTTCCGCCCCGTCCTATGATGACCACCCCTCCCCTCCGGGCATGATCGAGGATGTGCCATTGGATGAGAGCGGCAAAGCCGCGGAAGGACCAGTCGTACTTCTCCCACACCGTCGGGCAGTGCTCGTCGAGGTCTTCTGCCCACTCTTCCCATTTCGGCCCGTCCCTGCGGATGTCCGCCAGGATGGCCTCGCGGTCAATGTAGGTATAGCCGAGCGCATGCGCCACTGCCTGGCCGATCTCCCTGCCTCCGCTCCCAAACTCGCGCGAAATGGTGAGGATCGCCTTCGGGGCCTGTGTGCCCGCTGCTTCCGGTATGCTTCGCACGACCGTCTCCTTTTCCTCTTTGCCGGCCATCCAGCGCATCCAGAGCTTGCCGCCGGCAATGACGCCGGCGGCAAAAAAGGCCTCTACTGAATATTGTAGCACCTGAGCCGGGTGAAGGAGGTCCGGGGTCAGGAGGGACGCCGGCAGGAGCCGCACGGTGACCGGATCGGTGATCATCATCTCGCCGCCGACCTTGCCGAGGATCGCCGCGCCGATGTAGATGATGACCGGATACTTGTCCATGAGCGTGGACAGCAGGTTGCTGGTGTACACGATGAAGGGGATGGAAAGCCCCAGGCCGAAGATCAGGAGGAACATGTTGCCATGCGACGCACCGCCCACGGCGAGCATGTTGTCCAGGGACATGGTGATGTCGGCAATGACGATGACCTTGATCGCCTGCAGGATGGTGGTCGCCTTGCGCTCATGATCGTCCTCGGGCGCGCCTTCGACGAAGAGCTTCACGGCGATCCAGAGGATCAATATGCCTCCGATCAATTTCACATAGCTCAGGATGAGCAGCTGCGCCACGAAGAAGGTGAGGACCACGCGCAGCAGGACCGCCGCGGCAGCCCCGAAGAGGATGCCCTTCTTCCGCTGTTCATGAGGAAGCGAACGGACCGCCATGGCGATGACCACGGCGTTGTCGCCCGCGAGGATGAGGTCGATGAGGACGATGCTGAAAAGCGCCGAAAGAAAGGCAAGGTCGAAGGTGATATGTCCGAAGGTGCCGAGGTCGATCATGCCGGTCGGGCTCCTGTCATAATTTTCTGCTAAAGATTCACAGCGATGTGTTCAACATGCGACTGGGCGGAAGAAACAGACCATCCAAATGGCGTGTTAGAGAGCCTGCAAATCACTTTTCTCGTCCTTCTGTCACGGCTCCTTTACCTTACATTGCCCCCATCCCTCAGCTTTGCGAACAAGCTTGCGGTCGAAGGAATAGAATGTTCCGCATGCCTGGCTTGCCGCCAGATGAAGGGCATCGCCGAAATCCATTCCCTCAGCGTACCACTGAAGGGCGATCTGCATCCGGTGCGGGCTGGGGAGCACGACGTTGGGCAGTCCGCACAATTTAGCGAAGGCATCATGGATCGCCGCCGGTTCGAAGCTGTAAGCATGGCGCAAGACCCACTCTGCTTCAAGCATGACGGTCTCCGCAATGAACAGGTCCGCCTTTTTAAAAACAGCGCGGGCCTTCTCCGACTGTCCCGGATCGTCTCCGGTCAGAAGACGGACGATGATGTTGGTATCAACGCCGTTCATGCTTTATGCCCCTTGCGCCTTTTTTTATGGCAGTTTCCATCTCCTCCAGTGTTTTTGGCTTGCCGGAGTAGTACAGGCAGGAGGCCACGTCTTTTATGGTGGTTTCCGGGAATGGGGAGGCCGGCCTGAGCAGGATGCCGTCATCCGTGTCAATGGCCTGAAGTTCCTGCCCCGGCTCCCAGTGGTGGCGGCTGCGGATCTCCTTGGGGATGATGACCTGGCCTTTGCTTGAAAGTTTTGTTGTCAACATGGCGGCTCTCCGACAGGTAAGAATAAAGTAAGACAATACTATCGTAAACGGATCCTGCTGTCAAGCTGCTTTCAACACAAAGCCGCGGGGCCGGTGCTCCCCGAAATTAGAAAAGCCCTGAACCGATTATGGTCCAGGGCTTTGAGTCCTGTCAAGTGATCACTACCCCGCGTCGAACCGCATATGCGACGGGACTGCCTTATGCTGCGCTCAGATCTTCATGATGCCCAGGAGCCGGGCATACTCGTCCCGCGCCTCGCTCCAGCGCCGCAATCCTTCGGCCCCCTCCCGCCATGTTTCGAAATCAAGGGACGCAGGCAAGGCCCCCTGCCGCCAGCGGTCGAGAAAGACCTCGGTCGTCATGCCGTGTCGCGATTCCATGCGCTCCAGCTGCCGCTGGCATTTTTTCACGAACGACCTGCACAGCCCGAGCTCACGGGCAAGGGAGATCTCGTATTCATCAACATGCACGCAGGGCCTCCTTGGTGCAAAGGTCGGCGGGGCCGGCGCTGCTGCCTGCCCCGCCTTGTATCTCAGTGTCCGCTTGGGAAGAACGTTGCGCTGACCCAGTACAGGACGACCAGCGACGAGATCCCTATGCCGAGGCTCCACTTGATGAGGGACAGCTCCACCGGCAGGAGCGGTTCATACTCCATTTTTTTCATTTCATCCGCTATTTTCGGTTCGTTTGCCATGATGAGCGCCTCCTGTGCGCGATTAGAGATTATCCTACCAGCGGCGGCATCACCCCGTGGAAGAAGAGCCACGAGATGAACAAGCCCACCCAGATGATGAACCCGAACAGGGCGACGACATACACGACCATCAGTTTGCCGATGCCTTCCTCCAGCAGCTTCTTGAAGTTGGAGACGACGCCGATGGTGAAGAACGTGAACACGAAGAACATCACCCGGAAGACATTGCCGGAACCGGAGCCCGACTTCGCTGCCGCGATGGTGGCCTTCTGCCCCTTGATGGAGTCGCCGAGGCTTTTCACCTTGTCGTTGCCTGCCTTGATCTTATCCTGCAGCGCGGCCTGTTCCTTGGCCGGCGCCGACGCGAGCTGCTTTTCCACCGCGGCAATCTCGGACTTCGCAGCCTTGATCTGTTTTTCCACCGGACTGATCGCCGTCGAGGCGGGCCAGCAGATAACGAGCAGAACGAAGAAGGTAAGCGCGTAGCCGATCACGAACTTCGGGAAGCGGTGCCAGATCTCGACAGCGCTGGTCTTCTGGCCCGGCTTGCACTCGATCTTGGCACACCAGATGTAGGCCAGGATGAAGGCCCAGATCCCTATGAAGATGTCGATGAACATCTTCACGGTCGTGGCCGTCATGGTGATCCAGCCTTCCTGGTAGTTGATGCCCGCCTCGCTGAGCGCCTTGCCCCGGATGAGGGCGTCGGTCATGGCGCCGGAAGCGACCGCACCACCGTCGGTCTTGACCGCCAGGCCCATCCAGGCGCCCGCGACCAGCGGTTCCTTCCAGAGGAAGGTCTGTGCGGCGAAGGGCAGGATGACCATCTCGACCACGGCAAAGACGACGACGAGCGACGACACCATGATCGGAACGATGGGACGGGCGCGAATGGCGCCGCCCGTTGCGATCGCCGCGGAGACTCCGCAGATGGAGATTCCCGACGCGAGCGGTGCTGCCCATTCCCTGCTGAATTTGAAGTATTTCCGCGCCATGTAGTAGACGACGGCCCAATAGATCAGGTAGGCCTCGATGATAGCGCAAAGACCCCGGAACATGATGTTGCTTGCCAGCGTGAACGATTCAGCCGCCTTGACGCCCAGGGCCGCGCCCATGATCACAATGGCCGTCTTGATGTACAACTCGGGCCGGGCAGCCTCTTTCAGCTTCGCGGAGAGCCCGGGAAAGAAATTGCCCACGACCAGTCCGGCGATGAGCGCGAATATGAAGCCGGACTCGCCGGTCAGGCTCAGCGACCAGGGGATCTTGAACGCCCCGAGCTTGTCCTTGGTCGCGGCAATGTAGGCATAGTGTCCGGAGAACCAGCAGAGGTAGCTGATCCAGAACACCGCGGTGAACCCGATCGCGAACTTCACGACATCGGTCTTGAGCAGGGCCGCGCCGATGCTCATGACCACCAGCATGGCGACAAAGGTCAGGAAGAGCGATGTCATGCCTGACAGGCCTTTCTTCTCGTACTTGTCCCCGACCTTGAGGGCGGCGGTGCTCTCCTGCACCGTGAGCACCTCCTCTTTTCCGTCGGCCTTCTTGAGCGTCAGTTTCTGGCCGTCGATCTTGGTGATGTCACCCTTCACCGTCTGATACGTCTTGGACACGGGCGACATCGCTTTGGCCGGGTCCATCCAGACAGAAGTGTTGATCCCCCATCCGAGCAAGTCCATACCACCGAATGTAAATGTAGAAAGAATAAAAATGAACAAACCGAGCCACAACGCCAACCAGTCCTCGCTAAGGCCTTTCCCTTTTTCTTCCATACAGCTTTTCCTCCTCGCTTGCCGAATTTGACTCATGGTCCCTGTCTGACGTGTACAAGTATACCAGAATATCGAGCGCGCCGGAATACCCCGTCAATGAAAATGAAACGACCGGACGGCTCTGGCCGTCCGGTCATACGAAAGTGGGTGCTTAATGCTTTTCTTCAGCCGGCTTTAGTTTGTCCAATGTTTCTTTCATTTTCTTCAGGTCCTTCTCGAGCTTGTCGATCCTTGAAAGGTCGATCCATTCCTCATCTTCGATGGGATAGTTCTTCGTGAGATCATTGCCCCATACGATCCAGGAGTCATCCCAGTTCGAAGGGTCTTTGAAGCCCAGAAGCCTCATCTCCAGATAGCTCGTGCCTGAACGGGAGCCGGTCTGGCAGTAGGCAATGCTGCGCTTTGTCTTATCGAGGGATTTGTAAAATTCCGCTACGTGGTCAGGCGAAAGGAAGGTTGTCGCCTTGTCCTTGCCGGTGGCAGGATCCTTGACCTGGTCATAGGTCGCTTCGTGAGGGATATTGGCTGTTGTGTGCGGAACATGGCCGCCTTTGATCGAACGGATGTCCTCGCCCTCATATTCTTTTTTCGAACGGGCATCGATGACCTGCACGCCCTGCTTCTTGCCCTTTGCTATCTGCAGTATTTCGTCGGTTGACGCGAGACGGCTATGGACGACCTTCGACTTGAAGGTCGCGGGCTGCTTGATCACCGGGGTCTGCTCAAGCTTCTTGCCCGACTTGACCCAGCCTTCAAGGCCGCCGTTCATCACATGTGCCTTTGTATGGCCGAGATATTCCATGATCCAGAACGCGATCGGCGCATCGTCCATGCTCTTTGACTTGAGCTCTCCGTAAAATACAACATTGGTGTTGTTGCCGATGCCGACCTTGCTCATGATCTTGTCGTATTTGGATGTATCGTGAAAGGTCCGCGAGGTCCCATCGCGAAGGGCCTTCTTGCACTCCTTGCCGAAGCTGATGGCGCCGGGGATGTGGCCCTTGGCATAGTCTTCCAGTTTCCTGCAGTCCACCACGACCCAGTCGGCCTTGGTGATGTTCTTCTCCACCTCATCGGCGGAAACGAGCAGTTCGGGATTTGCCCATTGACCAGCGGCGGCGTATCCCGAGAATGCGGCCATGGATACACTAACGACCAATGCAAATAACAAAGTCTTTTTCATTACCCGTACCTCCCTTTTTTTACGATGCGTTTGAGATCTTGAGAATATGCCGGATACCAACAGCTGTTTATTATTAACTCGGACAAGCCGGAACTAAACCTTTCAAACCGCCAAGGCGCGAGGGTCGCGAAGGAAATCCTGAGGATCTTGAAGTAAAGCGAAAACCTTTTTGTTGTTGACGTCCTTCGCGTCCTTTGCGGCTTCGCGGTAAATGATCTTCCTGCTTTGATCCGGTGGCAAGGCTACCGCGCGATCAGCACGGCGATCCCCGCCTGGTTCGCCACCTCTCTGCTCACGCTCCCCATCATCACGGATTGCTGTCTCCTGCCACGCGAGCCGACGATGATCATCTCTGCGCCTTCTTCCTTCGCTGTTTCGAGGATCTCGTCGGAAGGATGCCCCTCTTTCACCACCGTCTTGATGCCGGTCACGCCGCGGCCGGCCAGTTCTTTCCGGTAATGCTCCAGCACGGCCCGCGCCTTTTTGTCGAGGGCGGCCTGGTAGTTCGTCCCCTGCAGTTCCTCTTTGAGCGTTGACAGCTCGGCCATGCCCAGCATGTCGTCCATAATGGACTTGCCCTCGATCTTCTCGACATAGAGCAGAACGACCGTATCAGGACGGGTGCAGGAAAAAAGGTTGGCAAAGGTATCAACAGCCGCCTGGGCGCCCTTGCTGTCGTCCACGGCGATCAGTATCTTCTTCATAAATACACGCTCCTCACGGTAGGGCCGACGGACCATACATATTATTTGTACAGGTCCTTATAATAGTCCTGCGTCTTCGTGTCGATGCCTTCCACCGTATCGCTCGGCGCGCCGTACCCGCCGGCTTCGGCAGCCTCGAAATAACCGACCTGGACACCCGACGCGTAGGATACCTTGTACCCCACGGCAAATGCGATGCACCAGATGACGGCTGCAAGGGCGATCCATAGACCTGTTCTCATGCGCATGCCTCCCAATACTTCCCGTTCGTTCCCTTATTCATCCTTCAGCAGGTCCTTGTAATAGTCCTGCGTCTTCTTGTCCAGCTGCGCGCCAGCCTTGACCTTGTTCGGCCCTCCGCCGATGATCCCTGCCTCGATGAACGGGGGGGAACTGTATCCCATGAGAAATCCGGTGAATCCCGTGACGACGAGGACAATGATCCAGAAACTGCTTTTCATGACCTATCCCTCCCTGTTCGAGCGTACCTTGCGCCGATGATCCTCATAAACAACAGTTGTAACCGCTGATGAACACGGTTGAAATCAATGATCAAGGGTCAAATATATATTTTCAAAAAACACTAATTTCTTCCTTTGATTTAGTTCTTTGATCTATCCGTTTTAATCCGTAGTCGAATGTTCTTTCAGTCATCCTTTTTTGATCTTCCAGGTGAACTTGCCTTCGGCCATGTTCTTTTCAACGATCAAGTTGCCTTCGGCCGTGCACATCGCTTCAATGGACTCCGACGATGACGGGTTGTCGAACAACACTTCCACCACATCGCCCTGCACAAGTTTCTGGAGCACCTTCTTCGTATAGAGCTGCGGATGAGGGCAGACATATCCCCGGACGTCCAGCTCGTACTGTCCATCGCTCTTTTTTTCGAACTTCATTGCCATGACCGTGACCTCCTGTAAGCTGCCGTGCGTCCTTAGAAATCGATCGTAGCCATCTCTTTCGCCATCTTTCTCTCGATATACCAGTTGAAGAACTTCACGCCGATGTAGGCACCGGCGATCATGCCGAAGCCGAAGAGCCATCCCGAGGTGTCCCCCATGGCAACGCGCACAAAGAACGCCCCGACATTGCATCCCAGCCCGAGACGCGAGCCGATCCCCATCAGAGCGCCGCCGATCAGCGCCCAGGCGACGGTCTCCTTGAGGGGCTTCTTGAACTTGAACTCGTTGCTCAGAAGCGCCATGACCGCCGCGCCGCCGATGAGCGCAAGCGACATCCAGTCGGCCGGGTTGATGGCGGGATTGGGTATACCGTTGTTCAGCCCGAAGTAGATGTTGCCCATGTTGTTCCAACCGAGCTTGTTGAACACCCATCCGACCCACTGCGCCTCCTGGGTCGTCACATACCAGTATCCCGGATCGAACACCGTCCCGTTAACGGAGAGGCCGAAATCATGGCCCATTCTGGCAAGCAGGGGGCCGGCGTTCTTTACGCCGAACTTGATGCGCAGGCCCTCGATGACGAACATCTGGAGGCCGCAGGCGATGCCGAGGAACAGGCCCGCGATGGATGTCCGTTTCGACGACATGATCATGGTCCAGTAGCCGGCGAACTCATCGCGCAGGCTTCTGCCCGCGCCGCCCATCGGGAGCTTTCCGGCCTGGTTCTTTCTGACCCAGAAGAAATAGACGATGAGGAGCAGCGCCACCGCCGGAATGACGACGCCCAGGAGGAAGTTGCCGACGAAAGCGCCCACAAAGGAGGTATCGGTGAACCCGATCATCTTCGAGAACTTCACGATCGGCTGGTTCCAGACGTATCCCGCAAGGTACTGGTCCACCCACCCTTCTCCGGCGCTGATGGTCTCGGGCAGTTTCTTTGCCAGGGCCGACGTATGCCACGCCGCGGGGACGAGCTTGTCGAACCATCCGCCAACGTCGACAAAGGTTGCCTGGGTCACGCTGATCGACAGGACGACCAGCAGCGAGGTCCCGTTGCCCTCTCCGGTCTTGTAGAGCGAGCCCGAGGCGCAGCCGCCGGCGAACACCATGCCGATCCCGAAGATCAGCCCGGCAATGGTGGCATGATAGCCCGTCGGCGCCGCGTGGAACGTGCTGAGTCCGGTCATGCTCACGAAGGCCGAGACCAGGCTGAAAAGGATCGTTGCGATCATGATGCCGACGACCATTCTCGGAACGCCGACCGCGAAGAGGTCCCGGAATGCCGAGGCAAAGCAGAACCTGCCGTACTGGAGGCACATGCCGTAAATGAAGCCGAACCAGAGATAGGCCGAGAGATAGATATAGTATTCGTGGTAAGCGAAGCTCAGGATGCTCACGAGAGCAAAGAAGCCGATGATGATGAAGGCCCAGCGCCGATTCTTGTTCTCCGATAACTCTATTGCACTATCCACCGTGTAACCTCCTGATGATAAGCATCTCGCATCTGCCCGGGATGGACGCCTCTTCAGTACAAAGACTTTGCAAGGACGTTGCCATGATGGATCCGTTGATTTATCAATGCTGTTCTGAATGATTGGAACCATTGTTGTCCCGAATAGGCCAGAATAAAAACCCTATTGTGCCGTTTTGGCCAACTTGTCCCGATCGAAGACCTCCAGAAAGGTCTTATAGCGGAATACGCCGGTATCTGACGTGAAGGTCGCCAGCGAACGAAGTCCGGCATGCCCGGCCCGACCGGTCGGCTCGCTCGAGATGACGACCACCGGCAGGGCACTCGTTCCCCCGGAGCCGCCATACGATCTCGGCAGCGGAAATTCCCAGGAGAACCGCAGCGGCGAGAGCTGTATCAGCTCGTTCGTCGGACGCGCGGCGCGCTCCCGTTGGTAGACGATCCGCTTCTGCGTGTAAAGGTCCAGGAGCGGGATGGCCATCTCGGTATTCCCGGTGGAGGTCCTTTGCCGATGGATCCGAACGACCACCGCATCGCCGGGCAGAGTATCGAGATACTGTCCCGCTTCGCGAAGGTTCGCCATGCTCGTCCCGTTCAGAAAGGGAAGGTAGGCGCCCCAGGCGACGGCAAGGGATGCCGCGAGAACGCAGAACACGATAAAGCGTTTGACCTCGCGATCGCTCAAGACGCTGAGCCCGTACGCGGCCATCAGCGAGAACAGCGGAAAGAGCGGAAGGATGTACCGTATCCTGCCGGCGGGGAGCAGGAGCATCAGTACGGCGAACCATGCGGGAACGAGAAAGCGGAGGTCCCTGCGCTTGATCGCGGCCGGCACGGCGGCAAGCGCCGCAAGCGTCGCCAGGGGATGGATCTGGAAAAAGAACGTTGAGAGGGCGCTTTCCTGCCACCTGCCGAACGCCGGCAATTGGTACTCGCGAAGCAGACGCACCTGGTCGAGGATCACATCGTATTTCGAAATCATCACGATGCCCGAAAGGACGGCGGCCGTGGCAAAGACCGCGACGGAGCGGCGAAGATATGACGGCCCCTCCTCTCTTGCCATGACGATCGCAGCGACCGGCAATACCAGCAGCATGGGCCCTGCCGAATATTTCGCAAGGACCGCAAGTGAGATGGCCCCTGCTGCTGCTGCCGTACGCAGGAAGCCGCCCTGTTGCAAGGCGTCGAGGAAAGCATACAGCGAAAGCGCCAGGAGGAACATGAACGGCACATCGACCAGCACCAGCGGCGCCTGGACCAGAAGATAGGGTATGCCCGGAAGGAACAGCGCCGCAAGCAGGCCGGTTTCGCGGTCCCACAGGGTCCTGCCGATATGATAGGTAAGAACGACCGTGAGCGAGAACAGGACGGTCGTGAAGACCTGGAGATACAACCTTGTCTCTCCCAGATAGCGGAAGATCAAGCCGTAGAAGAACGGGACGACCGGAAGGTCGGTCCAGGCCGCTGTTTCCCCTCCCCATGACGTGAAGAAGGAAACGATCCCCTCCTGTTCGAGCTGTTTCGCCTGAAGGACATACCGCGCTGAATCGAGGATAGTTTCCGGTGCTCCCCAAAGAGGCACGACCGCGAGAAAGGAGAGGCAGAACAGGAACAGGGCCGGATGCCGGTCCGGGACCTTCGCCCGCGAAAGGAAGAACGCAGCGACGATGCCCAGCGCGAGGAGGCCGAGGACCGGCATGATGCCGGCGCCGGCAAAGACCCATCGCCAGCTCGTCAGCGTGTTGTTGTCGTAGTGGCGAAATGCATACAGGAGGGCGAACGTGAGCGCCGTCAGGAAGGCGATGAGCAAAAGCTGGTCAGCCCGTTCAAGTCTGTTCACGGCCGGTCATCCTTCCGTCCCGAATAAAATGTCCGGCGCCGGGGAAGGCGCCGGACCAAGGAAAGCGGGAAGCTGTCGCAAAAAAAGAGCATGCGCCCGCTATCGCTGGATCAGGAAGGAGTGCTGGGAACCGTCCAGGACCTCATCCAGAAGGAGATATCCCTCTTCGCTGCAGAGCGCGACGATACCCTTCTTTGCGGCCTTTTCGGTCGTTATCACTTTCAGCACCTGGCCGCGGTCCATCAATGCGAGCGTTTTGAGCGCCAGCATCCTGACCCGAAGTACGGCGAGCCCCTGCACATCCAATGTCTTGTCCGGTGTTCTCATGGGTCTCCCGGCCGCCGCTTCCGAAATTTATGGCAAACAGACGGCCCGCTGCCCTGCTCTCAAGAAAGCAAAAGCAGTGCCAGGACCTAAGTAGCGGAATATCGGGACAATAGCCATTCACGAGCGCAGTACCCTGTCCCGCACGGGACAGGCCGTAGCGCGGATCCGCGGCTGCCGGTGAAGCGCTTGCATATTTCCGATGATCCCGCTTATAATGATCCATGAAGCAGATCATCCATAAGGTCCTCTGCACGGCATGCGTGATCCTCTTCGGGATCACGGCAGTGCAATCCGCGGAAAAGACGGGCCCCGATCGCCCGCGGCCGTCCACGGACCATTCCACCCTCGTCTTCATCATCCCGCCGGTCGAGAACATCAGCTACATGTATGAGAAGTTCCTGCCCCTGAAGGAGCATCTTGAAAGGACGCTCGGGCGGAAGATCGTCCTGAGGGTCGCCCATAACCATCAGGAGGCGCTGGAAAGCATCGGCGCGGGCCGCGCCCATCTCGCCTATCTGGACCCGTCCACCTATTGCGAGGCGAAAAGCCGGTACGGCGTGGTCCCCCTGGCAAAATCGGTCATGGGCGGTTCATCGACCTACCGGAGCGTGATCGTCACGCGAAAGGATTCCCCGATCAACAAGATCGTCGAGGCAAAGGGGCGGCGGCTCGCCCTCGGCAACAGCCGGTCTTCCTCTTCGTCGCTCATCCCCACGGTCCTGTTCAAAGAGGTGGGGATCGAGCTGAAGGACTTCTCGGCCGTCGAATATCTCGAGCAGGAGGACCGGATCGCGCTCTCGGTCCTGGCGAAGCGCCACGATCTCGGCGGCATGAGCGAGCGGGTGGCGCGAAAATATCTCGATGCCGGCCTCAAGATCATCAAGGAGTCGGAGCCCATCCCCCAGTACACCCTTTGCGCCTGTGCGTGCCTGACCGAGAGAACGCGCGGCGAAATACGGCGGGCGCTGCTTTCCATCGGCAAGGCCGGGAATGCCGGGCTGGTGGCGGCAATGAAGGACATCGACGGCTTCACGCCGGCCGAGGACCGCGATTTCGACGTTGTGCGGGTGATGATCCGGAACCTTACGGGAAAGAACTACCTGGTGTACGGAAAGAACACGGTCAAGGTCGCCATCCTGCCCCTCTACTCGGCCATCACGCTCTTTGACCGCTTCGACCCGCTCATGCGGTATCTTTCCCGGCGGACGGGATACGAGTTCAAACTGGTGATCCCCCGGGATTTCGAGGATTTCTTCGACATCATCAAACGCGGCCAGGCGGAGTTCTCCTATTCGAACCCCTATATCTATATCCAGCTTGCCGACGGCGGGTATCTGTCCGCTTTCGCCACGACCGTCATGCGTTCCTCGGGTGACATCTTTAGGGGCATCATCATCACCCACCGGGACAGCGCCATCAGGACCATCGAGGACCTGAAAGGGAAGAACGTCATGGTCGTTTCGTACAAATCCGCCGGCGGGTTCCTGGCCCAGAAACTCTTTCTCCAGGGCCACGGCATCAATGTCCTCAAGGACCTGAAGCTCCGCGAGGGGAAACGCCAGGAAGAGGTCATCCTGAACGTCTATCGGAAGGCCGTGGACGCCGGCTTCGTTCGGGAGTCGGCGCTCGATGTCCTGAAGGAGGAGATCGATCTGGGCAAGATACGCATTCTGGCGACGACCGAGTACATCGCCAACTGGCCGTTCGCCGCGACAAAAAGCGCGGAGAGCACACTGACCGACCGGGTGCGGAAAGGTCTTCTGGAACTGGATGACCGGGCCATCCTGTCCGCGGCCGAGGTTGAACGGTTCAAGTCGGCCGATGACCGGGACTTCGACAGCCTGCGAAAGAGGATCAAATGATATGAGATCCTCGAGATTGAGCCTGGGATTGAAATTCTCCCTTGCGGTGACCGTCCTCATCGTGTTGACCATGCTTGCCGTGACGACCCTGATCATCAACTACCAGAAGGAATCGCTCCGGCAGGCGGCCTTCGAGAGCAACCTTGCCATGACGAAGAACCTGGCGCACGATGCGGAAGGGCATCTGCTGATGTTCGATCCCCTGCGGCTCAACGAACTTGTTTCAACGGTCCTTGAGGCCACCTCCTGCGCCTATGCGATGATCGTCGACCGCGACGGGATCATTGTCGCCCACACCGCTCAGTCGCTCATCGGCACGGTCCTGCCGGACCAGGACCATCGCGAAACCGGCGAAGTCCATGCCGGCGAAGACGGTTCCATTCGGGAGTATATCCTGGGGGACAACCGGATAAAGGAGTTCGTCGTACCCATCAAGATCGGCAGCGAGTTCATCGGCAGGGCCGCCGTGGGGTACTCTGTCCGCATCATGGACGCGGCGATCGAGGCCCGGCTGGCAAAGCTGACCCATTACATCTACCTGATCACCGGGACCATCCTGTTCTTCGGGATCGTCGGCGCCATCGCGGTCTCGCGCCTGCTGACAAAGCCGCTCAAACGATTGAAGCAAACGATGTTCGACGTCCAGACGGGGAACCTCAACGTGGAGGTCGAAAATCCCGGCCTCATCCGCTGCTGGGAACGCCTGGGTTGCGAAAAGAGGGACTGCCCTTCCTACGGAAGAACGCGGTGCTGGGCCGTTGCCGGCACGTTCTGCCACGGGACCGTGCAGGGCACCCTTGCACAGAAGATCGGTGACTGCAGAAAGTGCGTCGTCTACCAGGAATCGTGCGGCGACGAGATCCAGGAGCTCGTGGAAGTGTTCAACCAGATGGTCAAGGACCTGAAGCACAACATGAAGGAACTGGAGACGGTGAACACGGAAAAATCGCGCATGGAGCGGCTGTCCGCCCTGGGCGAGATGGCCACGACGGTCGCCCATGAGACCAAGAACCCGCTCAACTCCATCCGCCTGGCGACGTCGTACCTGAAAAAGAACTTTCAAGGCGAGATCCTGAGCGAATTCCTCTCGATCATTGAAGAGGAGGTCATGCGCCTCAACGAGATCACGTCGGACTTCCTCGGGTTCTCGAAGCCCGCCCCGCTCAAGATGAAAATGACCGACATCAACACCATCGTGAGGTCAACGGTGGAGCTTGTCCGGCAGGAGGCGACGGACAGGAACATCGAGGTCATTATCCTGACGGACGAGCATATTCCGCCGGTCTCGTGCGACTTTTCGCGGATGAAGCAGGCGATCCTGAACCTCCTGCTGAACGCTATCGACGCATCGGCCGCCGGCGATTCCATTATCATCACCACCGAGGCCGCCGGTGCACGGATCAAGCTGTCCGTCCAGGACACGGGCCGCGGGATCGCGCCGGAAGAGATTGAAAATATCTTCAAACCCTTCTATACTACCAAAACACGGGGCTCAGGCCTCGGCCTCGCCATCGTCGACCGCATCGTAAAGGAACACAAGGGAGAGATCACCGTGGAGAGCAACCTGGGGAAAGGGACCACCTTCACGCTGACGCTTCCGGTATACGAACATGCAAGAATATAACATCCTCGTCGTGGACGACGAAAAGAACATCCTGAAGATCGTTTCCGCCACCTTGAAAAAGGAAGGCTACAGCGTCGAGACCGCCCAGTCCTCGGAGGAGGCGATCGAGAAGTACGGACAGGGTGCCTTCCATCTCGTCATCACCGATCTGAAACTGCCGGGGAAGACTGGCATCGAGCTCATGGGATACATAAAGTCGAAAGACGCCGACGTCCCGGTTGTCGTCGTCACGGCCTTCGGTTCCATTGAGAACGCCGTCAACGCGATGAAAAAGGGTGCCTTCAACTATCTCGCGAAACCCATCAACTCCGACGAACTGCTCTCGGTCGTCAAGGAAGCCATCGAGAAGTACGAACTGAAGCGGGAGAACATCGCGCTCAAGTCGGAGCTCAAGGGAAAGTACACCTTCAGTTCGATCATCGGGAAGAGCGCTCCCATAGAGGAGGTCTTTGCCACCATCACCATGGTCGCGAAGACCCAGTCGAACATACTCATCGTCGGCGAGAGCGGGACCGGCAAGGAGCTCGTCGCCCGCGCAGTTCACTACGGCTCCGAGCGGGCCGGAGGGCCCTTCGTCACCATTGACTGCGCGTCGATCCCTCCGGAGATCATGGAGAGCGAGCTCTTCGGCCACGAGAAAGGCGCCTTCACCGGCGCCCATGAACGGAAAACCGGGCTCCTGGAGCACGCGAACGGCGGCACGGTCTTTCTCGACGAGATCGGCGAGCTCGACCTCAACCTCCAGAAGAAACTGCTCCGTTTCATTCAAGAAAGGGAGATCCTCCGGGTCGGCGGCTCCAGCAGGATCAAGCTCAACGTGCGGATCGTTGCCGCGACGAACAAGGACCTCGACCGGGAGGTGCAGGAAAAGCGGTTCCGCGAGGACCTCTTCTACCGGCTGAACGTGGTAAAGCTCGTGATCCCTCCGCTGCGGGAACGGAAGGACGACATCCCTCTGCTGGCCCAGCACTTCCTGGAAAAAATGAACGGGATCGAAGGAAAGCACATTCAGGGGCTCGATGATGCCGTGATGAACGCGTTCCTCCGCTATGAGTGGCCGGGAAACGTACGCGAGCTGGAAAACACCATCGAGCGGGCCTATATCCTCTGCCCCACGGTCACGATCGGCCAGAAATATCTTCCGGCGAAGATCGCGCTCCCGGCGCAGGACGAGCGGGTCGTGTTCGACCAGATGAACCTCATCGAAACGGAAAAACGTCTTATCGTCAAAGCACTGAACCAGACCTCGTGGAACCAGAGCCAGGCGGCCGAGGTCCTGGGGATCTCCCGGAAGCAGCTCAGGACGAAGATGAAGAACCTGGAACTGCTTCCGGAGTAAGCCTTTCTTTCAGCCGGACCCGCGCGTCGCTGCACCGTCCTGGCATTCGCGCATCGAACTGTCTATATGCCTTCCCACATTCCTCCTTGTCATGATGCATGATCTGTTATACAATGAACGTCATCGCAATGAACGATCACTCCCCGCATCAGCGGATGCCGGGGTTTGTCAACCATTTTTGATTTAAAGGAGTTCCCATGGCATCAGAGATCATCGTGAACGCCGGCAGGGAGGAGACGCGGGTCGCCCTGCTCGAGAACGGGCTCGTGACAGAGATCTACATCGACCGGCGCAAAGACCGGGGCGTCGCTGGCAACATCTACAAGGGCCGCGTCATGAAGGTCCTTCCCGGCATGCAGGCCGCGTTCGTGGACATCGGCCTGGAAAAGTCGGCTTTCCTTTATGTGGGTGACGTGTTCGACAGTGCTTCGGAGTACGCGCCCATGATGGAGGACGAGGGGATCGAGCTTGAGGTGGATTCCAAGCGAAAACGTTCCCATGCCACGCAGATCGAGGACCTCCTGCAGGAAGGCCAGGACATCGTGGTCCAGGTCTCCAAGGAGCCCATCAGCACCAAAGGCGCCCGCTGCACCACCTATGTCAGCATCCCGGGCCGTTACCTCGTCGTCATGCCCGGCGTGAACCACATCGGCGTTTCCCGCCGCATCGAGCAAGGCGATGAGCGAAAGCGGCTTCGCGAGATCGTCCAGTCCCAGCGGAAACCGAACATGGGCTATATCATCAGGACCGCGAGCGAGAGCCGGAGCGAGGACGAGTTAAAATCGGACATCGAGTTCCTGGGCAAGTTATGGGAGAACATCCAGCGGAAGCGCGAAAAGGTCTCGGCTCCCACCCTCCTGCACAACGAGCTGGACCTGGTGTTCCGCGTCTTCCGTGACGCCTTTACGGCCGATGTGGACCGTATGATGATCGATTCCGCCGATGAGTACCAGCGCACCCGCGAGTACGTTGAGTCCTACACGGCGTCCCTTGCCCGGCGCGTCAAGCATTACGACGGCGACGATCCCATCTTCGAGCACTACGGCGTGGAGATCGAGATCTCCCGCGCGCTGGGCCGGAAGGTCTGGCTCAAGTCGGGCGGGTATATCATCATCGACCAGACCGAGGCCCTTACCACCATCGACGTGAACACCGGACGGTATGTGGGCAAGCGCTCGCTCGAAGACACCATCCTGAAGACGAACCTTGAGGCCGTCCGCGAGATCGGCTACCAGCTCCGGCTCCGGAACATCGGCGGCATCATCATCCTGGACTTCATCGACATGGAGCGGGAGGACAACCGCCGGAAGGTCTACAACGCCTTACAGGAGGCCCTTGCCCACGACCGGGCAAAGACCACCCTTTCCCACATCTCGCCCCTGGGCCTCATCGAGATGACGCGCAAGCGCATCCGCGAGAGCCTGGGACGCACGCTCTGCGACACCTGCCCTTACTGCGACGGCCGGGGCTATATCAAGTCCTGCCGAACGGTGTGCTACGAGGTGTTCCGGGAGCTGCAGAAGTCCTTCGCCGGTTCAGAGGAGAAGAAAGCGCTCGTCAGCGTGCACCCGGCGGTTGCGGACATGCTCTATGATGAAGAGCGGACAGGCGTGGAAGAGATCGAAAAGGAGTTCGGAAAGAAGATCGTGATCAAGGCTGACCCGAACCTGCATCAGGAGCAGTTCGAGGTCGTTATGGTGTAGCGACGGCCGGCAGGAAGCGCAGGGGACGCGAGCATCCGATCATGTGAGTGTGTTTGTACTTCTTGGCGTTCAGGAGTGCCCGGTCGGCGGCAAGGACCAGGTCATGGGCGCCCTCCCCGTCCTGGGGATAGGACGCGATGCCGATGGTGACCGTGAGGGTGAATTGGTTCCCCGACAACTGCCGGAACCTTGCTTCGATCTCACCTTTGACCCTGGTGACGAAAAGATCATAGGCCTTTTCCAGCCTCGTTTCCGGCAGGATGATGACGATCTCGTCGCCTCCATACCGGGCGGCAAGGTCCGTGGCCCGAATGGCCTTCCGGATCGCCTCCCCGAGCATCGCCAGCGCTTCATCCCCCGCCTGATGGCCGTACCGATCGTTGAACTTTTTG
>Ga0334722_10002703_pt1 | contig 19722 bp, 22 predicted proteins | sample C3_bottom_MG_FD_207210 | JGI IMG/M metagenome (GOLD analysis project Ga0334722, IMG submission 207210) | Sediment microbial communities from Yellowstone Lake, YNP, Wyoming, USA - C3_bottom | ecosystem: Environmental > Aquatic > Freshwater > Lake > Sediment | place: USA: Wyoming | collected...
TTAACTTTAAACCTTTATCCTTACCCGGAAAATCCGGCTGAGTTTTTCGGGTCACATATTCCGCCAGCCGCCGATCCGCTTCCGGTACGCCCGTATAATTGGGAAATTCGTTCACTTCTATTACGGAGGGGCCTTCCGGCGACTCTATGCAGTCCACGCCGTAGAGTTCCAGGCCGAACAAGCGCCCCAGGCGGCGGCCCAATTCCTCCAGCTCTTTGGTCAACGGCGCAAGTTCAACTTTCGCCTCGCGGGCCTTTCCGCCGCTGGCGGCAAGTCCGAACGGAGAGGGCTTACGCACCGCCCAGACCGCGTCCCCTATGCAGTAGAGCTTGAGGTCATGACCGTCATTAGCTATAAAACGCTGCGCCAATGCGACCGGCTCGGGCCACTCCGCCAGCCTCATTTCCCCCGGGCTGTGAACAAGGCGGAGGCCCCGGCTATTGTCCCCGAAAACGGGTTTAAGAATCACCGGATAAAAATGGTGGGGAATAATTTTAAACAGTTCAGGGACGGATCCCAGGAATGTCTGAGGCGTGGGGAGCCGGGCTTCGGCCAGAAGCACCGCCATATCGGCTTTGTTGTGAACGGAGGCGATAGCCGAACGCGTATTGATGGTCCGCACCCCGCGCGCTTCCGCCCAGCCCAGCATGGAGAGAAGCTGGCAGCTCCGGCCCCGCGCCGCTATAAGGTCCAGTTTTTCGATCCATCGGCCGTCCTCCAGCGCGTAAGCCGAGGCCTCCGGATCCAGACAGACCGTTTCGTGGCCGGCGGCGCCCAGGGCCGAGATCAAACCGGCCGGCTGGGCCTGCGCCAGGTACCGCTTCTCAAAGAGAATTCCTATTCGCATAAAAATCAGAGTGCCGGATACGATCAGAAGATATAACGAACCTCTTCCCTAAATCCTGAACCCCTATACACTATCTTCTATAATAGATTGTAGCCGGAAAGGACTTCCGGCGACTGAGACTTTTGGCCCTTTATTCCAAGGCAACCGGCCTAAGCGGCGTGGGCCTTTTGGATCATTACTTGCAGTATTTCTTCAGCACGCGGGCACGGACGCTTTCATAACTGACATTTTCATTCATCAGCGCGGCGCTTCCGGTTCCATCCTCGGATCTCAGCAGCTCCGCCATAAGCCGGTATTCCAGATAGCGCTTGAGGAGATCGTTCCGGTCCCATTCGCCGCAGATATCGGCGGAGTTCATATCGCCGGTCTCTTTCGCGAGATGTTCCGCATAGCCGTCTTTCTTCCACTCATCCACGATGACATACTTGAACGCGCCCAGCTTATTCTTCACCTGCGCCCTTGCCAGTTCGTGGACCATCACACTTTCCAGGATACGCGGTGCGCCCCTCCCGCCGGGGTCGTATGCCAGGTCTTTGTCGAGATCGGATGAAGCGATGAACACTTTATTGCTGACGGGGTGCGCGCAGGAATAATTTTTACCGCAGAACGGAGCGAAGAACCTGTATTCCCCGTAACCGCCGGTCAGATAGATCTCCAGCTTCCGTCCCTGATCGAAAAATTCATCCGCGGCGAGCGCGTCGTAAACCCTCGCGAGGAGCTTGTCCGTAAGCTCGTTCAGCGGGATTCTGGAGTAAAGAGTGATATTCTTGTAAGAGCGGTTCGCGCTGAAAAGGATTCCCGGATAAGACGTTATCGCGCCATATGCCGCCAGGACGCACAGCGCGATATAGAACAAAAGTCTTTTTACTGTCATAATTCCCCCGCTCTACCCTAACCCCTCTACCCTATACCCTGCCTTCAGATGTTCCCCACCAGGAAATACCAGATGAGCAGGGCTATGATGAGGGCGATGAGTTTTATCTTCCAGTTTCTGGCGATAAGTTCGGGGATATTCATAGGGTTGGGGCCGGGGGCTGGGAGTGGGCCGGCGGCGGAGGTTGGGTCCGGGCGCCTCTCCTTAGCAGCGTTTTCTCCGTTTTGGAGCGGTAGAGCTGGTAGAGCATGGTCTCAAGATCTTTCGGATCCACCGCCTGCTGCAGCTTGCCGTTCCTGGAAACGGAGATCAGCCCGGTCTCCTCCGACACGGTCAGGATTATCGCGTCCGCGATCTCGCTCAAGCCCAGCGCGGCGCGGTGGCGCATACCGAGGATCTTGGAAAGCTCCTGCTGTTCCGTAAGCGGCAGGATACAGCCGGCGGCCACCAGGCGGTTATTGGCGATGACTACGGCGCCGTCATGCAGATGCGTGTTCGGATGGAAAACGGTCAGCAGCAGTTCTTTTGAGACTTCGCCGTTCACGCGGACGCCGGTCTCCACGATATCGCGCAGGCCCATGTCCTGTTCAAGCACTATCAGCATGCCTGTTTTCTTTTCGGCGGCGTACCTTATGGCTTCCATAAGCTCGCCGATAAAACGATACTCCTGCGAGATCAGGATACGGCCCAGCGGGTTCGAACCGATATTAGCCAGCGCCACGCGGATCTCGGGCTGGAAAACCACTATCAGGAGGAAGATGCCGGCCAGCCAGAATTGCTGCAGCAGCCACACGGTGGCGGCCAGGCCGAAAAACTTGCCCAGGGAGGTGATCACGGCAAGAACGAACACGCCCCAGACCACATTCATGGCCCGGGTGTCCTTGATGAGCAGGATGAGCCGGTACACGATATAGTAGACGGCGAGAATGTCAAAAATATTTTTCAGGTAACTAAGATACATCGTTTTTATCGCTATTCAATCTAAGCGGTCGCAACCCCGCCGTTCATTATTACGTCCATCTCGGACGCGTCGATAACTTCTTTCTCTATCAACCTCGCCGCGATGGCGTCCAACGATTTCTTATTGGCCGTGAGGATCTCTTTGGTCTTCACAAAACATTCCTGCACTATCCGCTTGACCTCGTCATCCACGTTCTTGGCGGTTTCGTTGGAATAAGCCGGCTGGCGCATGATGTCCCGTCCGAGGAACACCTCGGATTCGTCTTTCTTGAGGGAAAGCGGCCCGATCTTCTCGCTCATGCCGAATTCCATGACCATCTTCTGGGCGTAGTTGCTGACCTTGGACAGGTCGTCGTGCGCGCCGGTGGTTATTTCGTTGAAAGTCAGTTCTTCGGCCGCGCGGCCGCCCAGCAGGATGGAAAGCTTGTTGAGGATCTCGGTCTTCGAGGTCAGATATTTGTCCTCAAGCGGCAGCTGAAGAGTGTAGCCAAGGGCCGGGCCGCGGGGAATGATAGACACTTTGTGCACCGGGTCGGAACCGGGAAGCATTCTGGCGACAAGCGCGTGGCCGGCCTCGTGATAGGCCACGATCTTTTTCTCGCTCTCGGAGATGAGGCGGGATTTACGCTGGGGACCGGCGATCATTTTCTCTATGGCTTCCTCGATGTCTTTCTGCTCCACAAATTTTCTGTCATGTTTGGCGGCCATGATGGCGGCCTCGTTGATGATATTAGCCAGGTCCGCTCCCACGAAACCGGGGGTGTGGCGGGCTATGATGTTCAGGTCCGTATCCGGCCCCATCTTAACTTTCAGGGCGTGTACCTGCAGCACTTCGGTGCGTCCTTTGATGTCCGGGATCGGGACATTTATGCGGCGGTCGAACCTCCCCGGCCTGAGAAGGGCCGGGTCCAGAACGTCCGGGCGGTTGGTGGCGCCTATGAGGATAATGCCCTCGTTGGATTCAAAGCCGTCGAGTTCCACCAGCATCTGATTAAGCGTCTGCTCGCGCTCGTCGTGGCCGCCGCCGATGCCGGCGAAACGGGCGCGCGCCACGGCGTCCAGCTCGTCCACGAACACGATGGCGGGGGCGCTTTTCTTGGCGCGCTCGAAAAGGTCGCGCACGCGCGAAGCGCCCACGCCCACGAACATCTCCACGAATTCGGAGCCGGAGGCGGTGAAGAACGGAACGTTGGCCTCGCCCGCTATGGCGCGGGCCAGCAGGGTCTTGCCGGTGCCGGGAGGGCCGTACAGGAGCACGCCTTTCGGCAATTCTCCGCCCAGCAGCTTGTATTTTTTCGGATTTTTAAGATAGTCGACTATATCCTTGAGCTCTTCTTTAGTCTCATCACAGCCCGCCACGTCCTTGAAAGTCACCTTCTGCTTCTTGAGATCCTGCTGCTTGGCGCGCGATTTCCCGAACGACATCGCCTGTTTGCCGCCCATCTGCGCCTGCCGGAAAAACAGGAACCACCACAGGAACACGAAAACGGCGATCCAGCCCAGATTGATCACCAGGCTGGTGATCCAGCTTTTGTCGGCCTCCCCGGAAAAACTTTTCACTCCGCTGGTCCCCATTTCTTCCACCAGCCTGTCGTCGTTCAGCGGGATAGTCCTGAAAGCGGCGGTTTTGTCCCCGTCCTTGTATTCGCCCCTTATGAGGTCGGGGCGCACGGTGACTTTCAGCACTTCGCCGGCCTTGATCTTGGCCTTAAATTCGGAATAAGGGATCTCCTTTTCCTTGTCCAGGGTTTTAACGTTCTGGTACACGGCGATAAACAGCGTGAACGCCAGCGCCCAGAACAGCATCTGTTTTAAATTTTTCTTCAGGGGCATGATTTTTTTCCTTTATTTATGGCCGACTCTTTCAGCACGCCGATATAGGGCAGATTCCTGTAAAGCTCGTTATAATCCAGGCCGTAGCCCACCACGAACTTTTCCGGAATGCCGAACCCGACGTATTTTATCGGCACCCTGGTCTTGCGGCAGCTGGGCTTATCCAGCAGGGTGCAGATCTCAAGCGAGCGGGGCTGCCTGGTACTGAGATTCTTGAGCAGATAGCTCATGGTAAGGCCCGAGTCCACGATATCCTCCACAATGAGGACGTCCCTGCCTTCGATGTTCTGCTTCAGGTCGAGAATGGTGCGCACCACGCCGGTGGACTGGACGCCGGAATAGGAGGTGACCATCATGAAATCCACATTGGTCTCTATCTCCATCCGCTTCAGGAGGTCGGAAAGGAAAAGCACGCAGCCTTTCAAAACCCCGACAAGCGTGACGCAGCGGCCTTTATAGTCCAGCGAAACCTGGGCGGCCAGCGCCCTGACGCGCGCCTGCAACGCCTCCTCAGTGATGAGTATTTCCCGCAAATCCTCATGCATAAGGCTATATTTTAGGTTTTTTAGAGCGGAGTTTCCATAGCTAATCCAGGTCCATCGGGTTTATCGGCCTTGAGGTGTCGCCGGAATCCTTGATGCGCTTTTTTTCCTTTTCAAAGTTGTCCAGGAGCTCTTTTTTCTTCCGCTCCATCTCGCCCTGCGCTTTGGAAAAATAGTCGTCCAGCCTGGACTTGTCCTCTTTTATTTTTTTAAGCGCGTCCGTCATCTGATCGGAGCCTTCCTTCACCAGGGGTTTCTCCCAATGCCGCAGAACCCGTCCCGTCTTTTTATCCACCTCAATGCGCGCCTTGCACATAGGGCAGTCTATCAGGAATGTTTCGTCGGACATAAATTCTCCATTATTTTATTCCCCACAGTTTATGCATCTGCGGCAGTATCTTTACATCTTCCAGCCTCAGCGCCGCCAGCTTGTAGAAAAAATCCAGTTTCTCTCTCGACGGAGGTCTTACGCCGCCTTTCGGCGTCGCCGGCTGAATAAAAAAGGGAATGGCCTTGCGGGCTTTTGCCGCGATATTCACGGCTTTTTTGAAGTCTACGACCGAAGTTTTCGAGGTAACCACGATCTTAACGAAAGTTTTTTCCGGCGCCACGGCAAGGAACTTAGCGTGCTCCCCCCAGACCGCCTTTCCTCTCGTGGAGGAAGGCAGCTTTATATCCATGGCTATAACATCGGATATACCTTTAAGCCCCGCCAATTCTCGATAAAGCGTGCCGTTGGTTTCCAGGTGCACCGCCAGACCCGCCTTTTTTAAAGCCGGGCCCAGGGCTTTTATAAATTCGCGGTTTAAAAGGGGTTCCCCCCCGGTCAGAGAAACAGCTTTAGCCCGGCTTGCCCTGGCAAGCTTAATTACTTCCGCAGCCACGGAAGAAACCGTCCTTCCGCAAAAAGGTGCCTGGCACCTTTTTGCGGCGGCGGGTTCGTCGCAATAGGCGCAGGTCAGGTTGCAGCCGGTAAACCGGAGAAAGACCTGTTTCTGCCCGCAATAAAGCCCCTCGCCCTGGATGGAGATAAAGATTTCCGATATTTCAGCGGTAATCATTTTAAACAGCCGGGTCCGGGATCCCCGCGGCCTTAAAGCCTTTGGCACGCAATTTGCAGGAGTCGCACCGCCCGCAGGGTCCGGCGCCGCCCGCGTAGCAGGACCAGGAATAACGGATGGGCGCGCCCAGCTTTACCGCCAGCCTTATGATCTCTTTTTTGCTCAGCCGTATGAGAGGCGTGAGCAGTTTTATCTTTTTACCGCAAACGCCGCGGCGCGTGCCGGCCTTGACCGCCTCTTCAAGCGCCCTGTAAAATTCGGGGCGGCAATCCGGGTAACCGGAATAATCCACGACATTGGGCCCCATGACCACGGCCTGGGCGCCGATGGAATCGGCGAGCGAAACGCCGATGGAGGCGAACACCAGGTTCCTGCCCGGCACATAGGTGGAGGGAACCGCCCCGGCGGCGCCTATTTCTGAGAGCCTGAGATCGGGCAGTTTTTTTTTACGGTCCACCAGGGAACTAGCGGCCAGCCAGGGGAATTCCAGTTTTATCCCGTAAAGTTTCACGCCCAAAACCCGGGCGATGCGGCGGGCGCTGAGGTTCTCCTTTTTGTGGCGCTGGCCGTAATCGAAGGACACGGCCGAACAGGAATAACCGCGGTCCATGGCCCAGCAAAGGGCCGTGGTGGAATCGAGACCGCCCGAGAACAGAACTACCGCTTTCTTTATTTTCATAACATCTATCATTGCTCGTGGCTCGTGATTCGTAGCTGGAGGTAAGGAATTTCTGATTTACTATCCGCGAGTCCTCGATTCACGAGCCACGAATCCTCTATTTTTTATACGCATCTTCCACCTTCCCGAATACTCCCAGCAACGTGACCCGGGGAACCACGTCCATGGTTCCGTTTTTCAGGACGATCTCCATATCCCGCTTGCCGGTTTCAGGCCTGAATGCCATAAAGTCCAGCACCCGGGAGCTGCTGTGTATTTCCTCCAGAGCCGCCGCGAACGAGTCCCGCCCCTCTATGGCGTCGGCAAGGGCGCGGGCGCAAATAAAATCTTCAACATGCGTCCTGTCGTAATAGAGGCAGGCGGGCACGATAAGGGTGTCTTTCGGATTCGCCCGGCAGTATTCGGCCACAAAGGGCATATTTGCGAAACAGCCTATAAGGATCTCTTCCGCCCTGACCAGCGACATGACCGCGGGGGATCCGGAGTTGGTGACGACCAGCGCCGGCCGGGAAGCGTCCGAGGCGCGCAGCGCGGTGTACGGCGAGTTGTCGTATTTGTCCACTTCCGGCGGAAAATCTATTTCGGAAAAAAGATCCGAGCCTTTTTCCAGGGCCTTTACCGCCGCGGCGTGGGCGGGGCCGGAATAAACCCTGATATCGCTTCTTCCGCTTTTTAAAAGGGCGCAGACCGTGTTGGAAAACCTGAACAGATCTATGACTATGCCGCGGCCCCGCCAGGCGCGGGCTTCTTCCGGCTCGCGGGCGACTTCGCTATTTTGCGGCTGTCGGGATATTTGCGGCATATTTGAAAGCCAGGGCGCTGATAAAAATTTCAGGCTCCTGATAAACGCCCAGCCGGGGCTCGACCCTGGGCCTTTCCTCGCTGATAATGATGCCGTCGGCGCCGATCTCCGCGGCCATTTTCCTGGCCAGCTTTTTTTGACGCTCCAGCGCGGAACGGGCGTCCGCCGGAAATTTTGCGCTGTGAATGATGGCTATGGCGCCCCAGGGCTTGATGGTCTGTTCCCTGGAGAAGAATACCGGGACTTCGGAGGCTGGTCTGGCCGGGAACCAGGGCCCGACCCGGATGATATCGGGTCTGGAGGCGGCGCAGGCGGTCCCGAGCAGGAGAACAACGGCAAGGTTCCTTGGCTTGACCGCAAAAGCCTTCAGCTTCAGACTGCCGGCCCAAAAGCGCTTTTTGCCGGCGGTCCTTATCTGGGCGGCTCCAAACCCAGTTCCTTGCATATTTTCCTCACGGTAAAGTCCGCGATCTCGGTATGCCTGGTGACAGGAATTTCCTTGCCGGTGGCGGGGTTGGAAAAAACCGAATATTTGCCGCCTTCCCTCGAAAGCGTACAGCCGTTCTGCATAAGGTATCTGACAAGTTCTTTTCTCTTCATAAACCACCTCTGAAGTATTCTATCAATTTAAGCGGCAATGATTAAGGCGCGACAAGCGTAAATTGCTTCCTTGCCTCTATAGCTGACTTAATCCCTCATCCCTCATCCCTCCGAATTCCGGCGGAGCCTGGAGATCAGTTTCCACGTGACGGAGTTCCTGCCGACCGAGATCTGCACGAAAGAGATCGTTCCCTCCTCGTTCTCGAAAACCAGCAGGTTTCTCCCCCCTTCGTTCAGCGTGCCTTTAAGCTGGCCGTACGAGGCGGGCAGGCCGCCGGGGACGACGGCTCTTTCGGTTTCATCCGGGGAAGACTCTTCATTTTCAGCGGAGCTGGCCGGACCGTTATCCTCGGCGCTGCCGTCTATTATTACTCCGCCGTCGTCTTCGGACTCGGCCTGGGGGGAGTTTTTTTTGACGGCGGCCGACGGCGCGCGCGGCTGTTTTGCGGCGGCCGCCCTTGGCGCGGCCTCTATGTTTTTCCCGGGCGGCGCGGAATTATTTTTCCCCTGCTGGGCGCCCGCGGCGGCGGCCAGTGCCATGAACACCGCAAGAACTCGGATGATCCTCATACTTCCTCCTTTAAAACCTTTTGACTTCCACGCGGCCGGTCTTTATGCCTAAAAGCCGCAGGGCCAGGGTTCTGAACTTTTCAGGCGCGTCGCTGGCGATAAAGCGGACCTTGCCGCCATAACCCGGATTCAGAAGATCCCTGGAAACCAGCTCGGCCCTGGCCTCAAGAGCCGCGGCCTCCGCGGAATCCACCAGCCGGACTCCCCGGCCAAGAACCCGCCTGATAACTTTCTTCAGCAGCGGATAATGGGTACACCCCAGAATCATGGTATCGAAACGTTTCTTTTTAAAAGGAGCGAGATATTCGGCGGCGACAAGTTCCGTGATCTTTTTGCCGCACCACCCTTCTTCCACCAGCGGCACGAACAGCGGACACGCTTTCTCCCTCACCAGAAGGCCGGGATCCAGTTTTTTAAGTGCCCGGCTGTATGCGCCGCTCAGCACGGTCGCGGTTGTGCCCGTCACCAGTACGCGCTTATTGACGGTGGCGGCGGCCGCCGCGCGCGCGCCGGGCTCGATAACGCCTATGACGGGGGCTTTTGAGACTTTGCGCACCTCTTCCAGCGCCAGCGAGGACGCCGTGTTGCAGGCCACGATGAGGAGTTTCACCCCGCGGGCCGACAGCAGGGCCGCGATTTCTTTTGAGAACGAGATGACCGCGTTTTTTGATTTGGTCCCGTAAGGCACCCGCGCCGTGTCGCCGAAATAGATGATATTTTCCGAAGGCATCAGACGGCGCACGGCCTTAAAGACCGTAAGCCCGCCAAGCCCCGAATCGAAGATACCTATCGGACTGTTTTTATTCATACACTTACCGGACACTGATTACCGGTTACCGCCTTATTTCCACCTCTTCATCTGCGCGTATTTCATAACGCCTTTATAGATGGAATTCGCTATCTTCGTCCGGCCTTTTTTATCGTTCATGTTCTGCTGATCCCTGGTGTTGGTCATAAACCCCAGCTCCACCAGTATCCCGGGGGAGTAGGTGCCGCGCAAAACATAAAACGCGGCCTGTTTCACTCCCCGGTTGACGAACGGCGTGCTTTTTTCCAGTTCTTTTGAAATAAGGCCGGCCAGCCGGCTGCCCTCGTTCAGATATTCGTTTCTGGCCAGAGAATGAAGCAGCATCGCCGAAGGGTCGACGGCGCCCTCCACCTCTTCAAGCCCGATCACGGAGTTTTCGAAATCGGCGACTTCGGCGGCCCATGGATCGGAAGCGTTCTCCGACATGAAATAGACCTCAAACCCCTTCTCGCGCCGGTCGCGCGAGGCGTTGGCATGGATGGAAATAAAGATATCGGCCTTGTAATCGTTGGCGATCCTGGAACGCTCGTTGAGCGGGATAAAAACGTCGGAGGTGCGGGTCATCAGCACGTCGAAGATCTCCTCATCCTTCAACATGTTGTAAAGTTCCTTCGCCGTCAGCAGATTGATCTCCTTTTCCCGGAGGCCGAAAACCTTACGTCCGCCTGGATCCTTGCCTCCGTGGCCGGCATCGATAACTACGCGCTTGCGGCCGCCTTTATCCAGAACGAACTTGTCAGGAATGTTCAGGCCCGCGGCGGGAGCGGATTCTTCCGGCGCCGCGCCGGCGGGGCCGTTCGCCTGGCCGCGGTCCGGCGCGGCGGCCTCCGCGTCTTTTTCCCCGGGACCGCCTGGAGACGGCAAGTCCGGCAGTGCCCCGCCAGGAACTATGACCTTAACGCCGGCGTCCGCCGCGGCCGCGTGGCTTCCGTTTATGCTCTGGGAAACTGATTCCACGCGCTTCTCAATATCAAAGACCAGGCGGTCGGGGCCGGACAGTTTAAAAGAAACCACTTTCCCGAAGTTGTCGCCCGGGGTCAGCACGATGCGCGCCATCTTATTTTCCTGAAAAACATCCACGCTGGTGATCACTCCGTCGGCGATGCTCAGTTTCTCTTCGGACTCGACCACGCCGTTCGGCACAGTGATCGAAAACACGTTATTGTCTTTCTGTGAAGTCTGATAGTCGAGCGGCTCGCCCAGGTAAACCACCACCCTGGTCTTGTCCTTGTACGAGAAGTAATTTATGGAACTGATGGTGATCTTCTGTCGGGAGGACAGTACCCCCGTGGAGGGCTCATAATCCAGCTTGAACCCGAAAGCCCTGGCAAAATGCCTGGAGATGAAGAAATCCATGGCCAGGAACGCGCGGCCGCCGCGCACTATCAGCGGATCGGAAAGGGCGACCTTGGTGTCGTTGAGCGTCACCTCGTCCGACTTCATGAAGAACACTATCTTGTTCCCCTTGTTCTGAAGCAGCAGTTTGCCGCTGACCGGATACCAGTAGATCTTTCCGCCCATTAACTTGCCGGCCCTGTTGGCGTCCAGGTAGAGCGTATCGTTCAGCGTATAAGTGCCGATCTTCCCCGTATAAGCGCCGTTTTTCATATAGACGACTTCGTCCACTCTGGCCTGCGCCGGCGGACAAAACGCCGCCGCAACAAGCGAGCACAACAATATTCTTTTAAACATAAAGTTCCTCATGCGGCCTTCAGCCTTTCTCCTCACTCCAGTATTATTCTGTAGTCTTCCCACGTCAGCAAGGGGTCCGACAGCAGGCGGACGCTCCGGTGAACGTTCTTTTCTATCAACTCCTGCTTCTTTTTTATAACTTCCATAAGCATCGGATTCACGATCACCCTCAGGTTGCCGCCGGGGCGGCCGGAGGTGAGGTTATGTATCTCCCGCTGGATCTTGATCCTGATGCTTTCGCTCGAAAGCACGCGGCCGGAACCGTGGCACTCCGGGCACTCCTCCGTAAGGAGACTGAAAGTGCTCTCGCGCTTGCGCTCCCGCGTCATCTCGACAAGGCCCAGGCGCGTGATGGGGAGGATCCGTATCTTGGCCCGGTCGCGCCGCACCGCGTGCTCCATCGCGTCGACCACCTTGTGGCGGTTGGAAGCTTTTTTCATGTCGATGAAATCGATCACGATTATACCGCCGATATTGCGCAGACGCAGCTGGCGGGCCACTTCCTGGGCGGCTTCGATATTGGTCATAGTCACCGTTTCTTCCTGGGAACGGTTGCCGGTGAAGCGGCCGGTATTGACATCTATGGCGCAAAGCGACTCGGCCTCCTGGATGATGATGCTGCCGCCGTTGGGGAGCTCCACTTTTATTTTGCGCAGTTCCTCGATGCTCTTGTCGATATTGAAAGCCTTGAAGACGGGGGTCTTGCCGTCGTAATGCTTCACCCGCTCTTTCAGGTCCGGGGAGATCTTAGCGACGAATTCCTGCGTGGCATCATAGTCATCCTTATTGTCCAGCATATAGATGGCCACGTCGTCCGAAAGGATATCGCGGGCCACCTGCAGAGTCATGTCCATGTCCTTGTGGAGGAGAAAAGGCGGCCGGACGGTCTCGTAACGCTTCTGAATGGAATCCCAGAGCCGCATCAGGAATTTCAGTTCTCGCTCAAGCTCTTCCTCGGAGGCCCCCTCCGATTCGGTGCGCACAATGCAGCCTTTCTTGCCCAGTTCGTTGGCGACCGTGATCTTCCTGAGGATCTCCGAAAGGCGCTTCCTTTCCTCCGGGGTCTCTATATTTTTAGACACGCCTACGAACTCCTGGAAAGGCGTCAGCACCAGGTATCGCCCGGGGAGCGATATATCCATGGTGACCTTCATGCCCTTGGTGCCTATGGCGTCCTTGGTCACCTGCACCATGACCTCCTGGTCTTTTTTCAGCAGCTTTTCGATCGGTTCGCGCTGGCCGCCCAGGACGTCAGAAATATAGATATAAGCGTTCTTATCAAGGCCGATATTCATGAACGCGCTGGAAATACCGGGCAGGACATTTTCCACAACGGCCTTATAAATATTCCCGACTATATTATTATTGCTTCTGCGTTCCCAGAAAAGTTCGGCCAGGCGGCCGTCCTCCAGGATCGCTATCCGCGTCTCTTCGAACGAGGTGTTAGCGAAGATCTCTTTCTTTACCATATTCTGATTATTCATATTAGTAAAACTCTCCTTTTAAATCACTTCCAGCCCGCCTTTTGAGTCAAGCCAGTATAATTCTTCCCTTACTATCCGTTTAATTTTCACGTCCTTCCCGGCTATAACGCCCAGCGCGGCTTCCGGTTTGATATTTTTCCCGGGCAGGATCCTCAGCGTCAGGGCCAGGGAACCCGCGGCCGCGTCCAATTCCGCGCTTAGGACCAGGGGGCGCGCGTCGATCGTCTCGGAAACGCCCGTAGATCCGATTTTTTCATAAGGCGCGCTTTCCCGCGCGAAAAAAGCGTCCAACGACTCTCTGGAAACCTCCCCTTTAAGTTCTGTCTCTATAAGATACCTCGCCGCTCCGACACTGGCCTCTATAGAGGGGAAGTGTACCGGCACCCTCTTGGCGGAAAGCAAAGAAAAAAATTCCGGCTTCACCGCCGACAGTTTGGCCCTGACTACGTCCTCTTTACAGGACTGCGCAAGATAGAGGTCCGCATACTCGCAGCGGCTTTCGTAACCCCCCGGCAGCGCGGGCCCGAATGCCATTTTAGGCACCGGGCTCCCGGCCTTGGCGGGCCAGCAATCGAGGCCTGATGCCGCCGCTATGCTTCTGAACGCCTTTATCTGTTCCAAATGCGACATCGTCGCGGCGCCCTCCAGCCGCGCGAATTTAAGCCGCATCCGGGATTTGGGTCCTTCGTTCATAAAATCAGACCAGCGCGTATCTCCTCGCGTAGATCGACTGTACCAGGCCCAGAGAGAGCAGGGTGGCCACAAGATTCGACCCGCCGTAAGAAAGCAGCGGCAACGGCACGCCGGCCACGGGACTTAAACCCAGGAGCATGCCGAAATTGATGAAAAAATAGATCATAAACATTCCGAAAATACCGCAATTGACCAGGTAACCGAAACGGTCGCGGGCCAGCCGGGCTGTAGAACGTATCCTGCTGAGGATCATGACATAAAGGCCCATGACCAGCATCGTGCCCCAGAACCCCATCTCTTCTCCGACAACGGCCAGGATAAAGTCGGTATGCCGCTCTGGCACGAACCCCAGACGGGATTGAGTCCCGGAAAATATGCCCTTACCGAGAAGCCCCCCTGAGCCTATGGCGATACGCGCCTGCAGCAGATTGTAACCGGCTCCCTTAGGATCGGCCTCCGGAGACAGGAAAACCTGAAGCCGCTTCTCCTGATAATCTTTCATCTGGTGTTTTACCATTACGCCCGAGAAGAAGCCCAGCACCACCACCAGCGCCGCCCCTCCGAAGAAAACGCCGGAAATGTTGGAGTAAAGCTTTACCGAAAGCACCCACAGGAGGTAGGCCGCGCCGCCCACCGCCAGCACGAACGACAGGGCGCTCCACCCGAAGTCGGAAAGATGAAAAAAATAATTCACCAACGGACTGTCGAGAAGCTCCGGGTTAAGATTAATGACAGTCCAGAGGATCGGAAAAAGCGCCGCGATAAAACTGTAGCCCAGGATAATGGCCAGATGGAAAAGATTGGCGCCGGCGGCGAACAGCATGATCAGGACCACGGGCAGGGTAAGGAGTATGGCGGAGAAATCAGGCTGTTTGATGAGCAGGAAAAATACCGGGAGACTCAGCATCAACGCCCCCAGCACCACCGAAAATTCCCGGATACTGGTTATCTTCTTGTCCAGATAGTTGGCCAGAACCAGGATCAGCCCGATACGCGCGAATTCGGAAGGCTGAATGGAGAACAAGGCCAGCCGGTACCAGGACCGGGAACCTTTATCCACCACTCCGAATATAAGCACGCCTATCAGCGCCAGCAGCACCGCTCCGTAGACGAATTTCCACTGGTCCTGGAAGATCTGGTAATTCAGGCTCCATACCGCGGCGAAAACCGCCATTCCCAGCGGGACGGCTATAAGATGCGTCCTGATTATACGGAACTGGTGCGGCAAAACGGAGACCGAGGAAAATATCGCCAGCGTACCTACGGCGATGAGCGTCAAAACTGAGAAAAACAGCACCCAGTCCATGCGGCCCTTTTTAAGTCCGGCGGAAGCTGTGGAGATCATCTCTCCCCTCCGGCCGGCGCGGTGGAGCCGGCCACGGGCCGGGATCCGGCGGACGCCAAAGTATTGACCAGCGCCCGGGACCCGGGCAATCTGCCGCGAAAAGCGGCCTGTATAACTTCCTTGGCTATGGGCACCGCCGCGGAAGCCCCGTGCTCGCCGTGTTCCACCAGTACGGAGACCGCCACCTCGGGCTGTTCGCCGGGCAGCTGCGCGTAAGCCACGAACCAGGCGTGGTCCTTGCCGTGCGGGTTCTGGGCCGTGCCCGTTTTGCCGAAGATCTCCACCCCGTCTATTTTGACCGTCTGCCCCGTACCTTCAAGGACCACTTCCTTCAGACCTTCCCGTATCAGGTCCCAGGTGCGGTCTTTAAGTTCCGCCTGAGACAGCTTTTCCGGCTTGCTTTTAAAAGTTATCTGTCCTTCGGAGTCTGCTACGTGATCCACGTAATACGGCCGCCAGAAAGCCCCCCGGCTGGCGATAGCCGAGATGAGCTGCGCCATCTGTATCGGGGTCACAAGAGTCTCGCCCTGGCCGATACTGAGGTTCAGCGTGTCGCCTATAAACCAGTAACTTTTTTTCTCCGCCCGCTTGCTGGGCCCGAAGATATTACCGCTTTTCTCGTCGGGCAGCGGGATGCCGGTAGGCATGCCAAGTCTGAACATCCGCGCGTATCTCTCTATATTCAGGGGGCCGGTCTTGATACCGAGGTTGTAAAAATAAACGTCGCAGGATTTGGCCATGCCTTTGATAAAATCCACTTTTCCATGGCCTTTCTTCTCCCAGCATTTGAAAACACGGCTGCCTGCGTCGAAATAACCGGGGCATAAAAAAGTCTCGGCCGGGTCTATCCTGCCTGAATCCAGGCCGGCTATCGAACTGATGATCTTGAACGGGGAGGCGGGCGGATAAGTGCCCTGCACGGCCACGTTAAATTCCGGCAGCTCTTTCATATTATCGTATTTCTTCTCGTCGGAGTAGGAGACAAAGCGGTTCGGGTCGTAATCCGGCATGGAAGCCATGGCCAGGATCGCGCCGGATCTGGGATCCACGGCTACCACGGCCCCTTTCCCCGTGTTGGAAGCTTTCAACCCCGCTTCCGCAGCCGCCTGCATTTTGGAGTCTATGGTCAGATAAATATCCGAGCCGGGCTCCCATTTGCGGCTTTCAAGGATCCGGCTGAGCTTGCCCCTGGAATCCACTTCCAGATAAATGCCGCCGTCCCTGCCTTTCAGGTCCCGCTCGTACATCTTCTCAAGTCCGGCCTTGCCCACGCGCGAATCCATGCCGTAATTTTTGTCCTTCCCGTAGACGGCCCAGTCTTTGGCGTCCATCTTGCTGATATACCCGGTCAGATGGCTGAGATAATTTCCGAAAGGATAAAAGCGGCGGGCCTCCACCACGATATCTATGCCGGAATACATCGTTTTGAGCTCGGAAATGGAAAACATGGCCTTCGAGGACAGATTTTCGGCCAGGCGCACCGGAGCGCCTTTTTTTACCGCCCTGTAAAGGCCGGCGCGAAGCTCGTCGAAAGATATGCCGAGGCGGCGGGAAAGGCTGTCGGCCATTTTATCCATTGCCTCTACGGAATTCATCCGCCCGGGGAAATAGATAAGGCTGAAAGAAGGTTTGTTGGCCGCTACCGCGGCCAGATCTCTGGTATAGATGCGCCCCCGCGGGGCGGCCTGCGGCAGGATCTGGGTCCTGTTCCTTTCCGCGATCTCCCGGTAATGGGAGTGCATCAGGATCTGGATGTTGACCAGGCGGAGCGCGAAGACCAGGCTGACAGCCGCGGCCAGCCCCCATAAGAAATTCATCCTGTCCTGGGAGATCCCGCGCTCGATCATAGTATGCCGAACCTTTTTTTGAGCTGCGCGAAAAAATGGAATATTATCGGCGCCAGTACGGCGTTAAGGAAAGGCTCTATCAGGAACCCTTTAAGCTGCAGCGGATTGATCCTGCCCAGCGCCAGCGACAGGCCCTGATAGAAGAACATAATGACCGGTGTAAGGACCAGCGCCGCGACTATCTGGGAAAAAGAACCGACCAGGTCCAGGTGACGCTTCATCATGTAGATACCGTACGCCATGAGCGTGTAGATGAGCGCGTAAGCGCCGAAAAGACTCGCCCCCAGGAAATCGAGATAGATCCCGAAGAAAAAGCAGTAGGCCAGGGCCTTGGCGGGACGGGCTAGGATGGCGGCCGACAAGGCGGCGATAAAAATAATATTCGGCGCCACGCCGAAAACGGAAAGATTGGCGGTCCACCACCAGTATACGATCCCGGTCAGCGCGTAAAGGATGAGGTCGCCTATAATGATCATTTTTTTAAAGTCTCCGAAAGCGCTAAGGACGCGAGATCCGGCGGCAGGTCCCTTTTCACGATATAGACCTCTTTAAGCGCGCCGATGGTTATAGCCGGGGCCACATCGGCGGTAATAAAATTCATGAAAGATTCCCTGGCGTACACCGTTTTAACGCGGCCCACGGAAAGTCCCTGGGGGAACAGCAGCCCTCCCGGGGAAGTGCGGAGTTCCATGCCCTCGGAGATATCGGAGCCCTCCGGAATATAATTTATCTTCAGAAGCCAGGTACCCCTGCCCTCGGCCAGGCCCTCGAAATTGGCGCCGGGCAGGGAACAGATGACGGAGGAAACGCTGTTGGTGATGAGCAGCACCTTGGAAAAATCCTGATAAACCTAAAAAACCCGGCCCGCCAGTCCCACGCGGCCGTTCTCAAAACCGATCACGGTGGAACCGGGCGTGATGCCCTCCCGCGAGCCTTTATTGATGAAAAAAGCGCCGTACCAGTCCTGCGGATTCTTGTTTACGACCCGTGCCCAGACGCCTTTAAGCGTAAGGTTCCGGGACAGCCCCATCTCGTCGGCCAGCCTCCGGTTCTCGTCCCGGTCGGATTCGGCCGTTTTAATGGAGATTTCCAGTTCCTTTATCCGGTCCTTCAGCGCGCGGTTTTCCTGGTCCGTTTTTAGAAGGTTGAGGAAATTTTCCGGGATATTGCGGATATAATAATCGTATTTTTCTCCGTAGTGGAGCGAGGGCACCAGGCTGTAACTCACCAGGACCCTGGCGGTATGGGCTATTTGCGAGGAGGGAACAAGAAGGAGCAGGGCCGATATAAAAACAAAAAAGACAGCAGCATAATTTGCCATGTCTTTTTCCCTGTTCATAGTCCTCCCTGCGATAAGCGGAAGACCCGGTTTTTAATGAAATCCAAAAGCGCGCGCCGCCGGAACCGCCGGTGAAGCGAAACTATGGAAAAAAGCCTGAGCGCCTTTAATCATTGCGATATGACTTCAAAAAATCGGGTCTCTGCTGTATCTTATCCAGTTCTTCAAGATACTTGCCGCAGCCTAAAGCGACGCAGCTGAGCGGATCGGCCGCCCTGTGGACCGGCAACTCGGTCTCCTGCCTGATAAGTTCGGGGAAGCCCCTCAGAAGGGAACCTCCGCCGGCAAGCACCATGCCCCTGTCCACGAGATCTGATGAGAGTTCGGGCGGGGTTTCTTCTAAAACCTGCTTGATAACGTCGACTATAAGCTGGACGGGTTCCATCAGGGCCTGCCGGATCTCCTCCGACGTGACGAGGAGTGTTTTAGGCAGGCCTTTCGCCTGGTCCCGGCCCTTGACCTCTATGGTCTTTTCTTCTTTCAACGGAAAAACCGAGCCTATCTGTATTTTCACTTCTTCCGCGGTGGTCTCGCCGATAACCAGATTATGCTTTCTCCTGAAATACTGCACTATGCAGTCGTCCATCTCGTCGCCGGCGACATCAAGCGACTTCGCCACCACCATGCCCCCCAATGAAATTACCGCCACTTCCGTCGTGCCGCCGCCGATGTCGCAGATCATGCTGGCATGGGGCTCCGAGACCGGCAACTCGGATCCTATGGCCGCGGCCATGGGCTCTTCGATTAGATATACTTCCCTGGCGCCGGCCTGCTCGGCCGATTCCTGCACCGCGCGTTTCTCCACTTCGGTGATACCCGACGGGATGCCGATGACTATCCTCGGATGCAGGAGACTGCGCCTGTTATGGACTTTCCTGATGAAATACTTGATCATCTCCTGCGTAACTTCGAAATCCGCGATGACGCCGTTGCGCAAGGGGCGCACGGCCGCGATATTGGAGGGCGTGCGGCCCAGCATCAGCTTCGCCTCCGCTCCCACAGCCAGCACTTTTCTCCGGTTTTTGTCTATGGCGACCACGGAAGGCTCGCGCAGGACTATGCCTTTACCCTTGACATAGACCAGCGTATTGGCGGTTCCCAGGTCTATGCCGATATCGTTGGAAAAAAGACTGAAAAAATAATCGAACATGTTGGTCCCTAAAAACCAGTGGTTATGCCGTCAATCCACCAGCTTTATCAAAGCGACTTCGGCGGCATCGCCTTTTCTCACCCCAAGCCTGAGGATCCTGGTGCAACCGCCGTTCCTGTCCTTATACCGCGGGGCAAGAACGTCAAAGACCTTGCGATATACGTCCTTGGTCCTTATGATCCTTCTGACTTCAAGCCAGCGGCCGAGTTTGGCGTCGTTAACGACACCTTCCACCACGCGGCGGAGTTCCTTGGCTTTAGGCACGGTAGTCTTTATCTTTTCGTGCAGGAGCAGGCTGGCCGCCATGTTCGAGAACATGGCGCGCCTGTGCGAGCCCGTCTTTGAAAGTTTTCTGTGTCCGAGATTTTTTATCATAACGTTATTCCACTTTCATACCGAGCGCAAGGCCCATTTCTTTCAGTTTGTCCTTTATCTCATCCAGAGATTTCTTGCCGAAATTTTTCACGGCCAGCAGATCGTCCTCGGTCTTGCCCACAAGTTCGCCGATGGTGCGGATACCCGCGACTTTCAGGCAATTGGAAGCCCTTGAGGAGAGTTCGATCATCTCCACGCCCTGATCCAGGGTACCCTTAAGT
>Ga0334722_10002704_pt1 | contig 19719 bp, 21 predicted proteins | sample C3_bottom_MG_FD_207210 | JGI IMG/M metagenome (GOLD analysis project Ga0334722, IMG submission 207210) | Sediment microbial communities from Yellowstone Lake, YNP, Wyoming, USA - C3_bottom | ecosystem: Environmental > Aquatic > Freshwater > Lake > Sediment | place: USA: Wyoming | collected...
CCCAAGAGCTTCAATGTCATCCTGGAAGAAATGAAGCAGCGCCTCCAGGCCGAAGAGGCGCACGTGGAGATCGAATTCCCCTATTTCCTCAAGCGCGATGGGGCCCAGGAAACGGTGGGGATTAACGAGTACCTCTGCCGGATGCACGGCTCCTTGGACCAGCGCGATGACCTGACCCTTGATATCCAGGTGCCCATTTACCCGCCACTCCCGGCCCAGAGCGGCAACAGTCTGCCCCGGTCCCTGGGGCTCTGGGGCCTGGCCGAGATCAGCCTGCGCTTCCGGCACTTCATCTGGATCGAAGATCTGATAAAAATGGTTGAAGAAGTTACCATCCATAACTTAAATTGGGCCGACCAGACCAGCGAGGCCGCCGCCAGCCCCCTCTCCGTTGAGGGACTGGCCAAGACCATTGGCGCCAAACTGGCCGACCACGGCGACATTCGCTGGTTCACCGTCACCGTCAAGAACCTGGCGGTGGGCTTAAGTACCTTCGCCACCCTGGAGTGGCCCGAAGGCAAGGGCTCGCAGGGCACCGAATCTGCTTCGTTATCGGCCTGTTCACATACCCGAGTATAGCTTACAGGCCGATGCCTCGCATCTCCGGCACCCTGCAAGCCCTTACCGGCTAAACGCTTTTTCCACTTCAGGTGGTCGCCTCTTTAGGGGGTGGCGCCTAAGAGACCATGACCTGAACTTAATACAAGGATTAGCCATGCTGCATGAGCTTCTTTTTGAAATAGGCACCGAGGAAATCCCCGCCGGTTATATCAACCCGGCCATCGACAATCTGGCCCGCTTAATTACCTGCCGCCTGGCGGAACTGGGCCTCAGTCACGGCGAGGTCAGGACTGCCGCCACCCCCAGACGGTTGGCGGTGAGCATCGCCAACCTGCAATCATGTCAGGCCGACCGGTGCGAGGAACTGCTGGGTCCGCCCAAGGCCGCCAGCTTCGACGCCGCAGGCAAACCGACCAAGGCGGCGGAAGGCTTCGCCCGCTCCAAGGGCGCCAGCCTGGATGATCTCCGCGTCGCCACCACCCCCAAGGGTGAATACCTCCTGGTGGTGGTAGAAAAAAAAGGCGAGAAGACCCGCGACCTCTTGCCGGGTGTACTAAGCGAGGCCATCGCCAAACTGCCCTTCCCCAAGTCGATGCGCTGGGGTAACGGCCGGGCCAGTTTTGCCCGCCCCATCCCCTGGCTGCTGGCCTGCTATGGTGGCGAGGTAATTCCCTGCCAGGTCAACGAAGTGGCCAGTTCCAACACCACCCGGGGGCACCGCTTCATGGCCCCGGATACCTTTGTGGCCCATGACTTTGCCGCTTATCTTGCGGGCCTGCGGCAGGCCCACGTTCTGGCCGATCTTCCCGAAAGACGCGCGGCGGTGCGCCAGGAAGTCGCTACAGCGGCGGCCCGTCTGGGCGGCCAGATTCTGCCCGACGAGGAACTGGTCGACATCGTCACCAATCTGGTCGAGAAACCCCACGCCGTCTGTGGCAGCTTTGACCCCAAGTTCCTGGCCGTTCCCAAGGAGGTGCTAATCACCTCCATGCGCGAAAACCAGAAGTATTTCGCCATCAGTGACGCGGCCGGAAAATTGATGCCCAATTTCATCGCCATCAACAACACCGCCACCCGCGACGAGGCCCTAGCGGTCAACGGCCACCAGCGGGTACTGCGGGCCCGCTTGGAAGACGCCCTCTTTTTCTTCAAGGAGGACCAGCAGCACAAACTGGCGGAAAGAATCGCCAAGCTCTCCGGCATCGTCTTCCAGGCCGGGCTTGGAACCGTGCTGGAAAAAAGCGGCCGGGTCGAAAAGCTCGCCATCCACCTGGCCCAGCAGTTGGCCCCGGCGACCAGCGCCACGGTGGGCCGCGCTGCCCAACTGGCCAAGACCGATCTGCTCACCGCCATGGTCGGCGAGTTTCCCACCCTCCAGGGCACCATGGGCCGAGCCTACGCCCTGCTGGACGGCGAGACCCCCGAGGTGGCGGAGGCCATCGCCGAGCACTACCTGCCGGTGCGGGCCGGTAGCGCCCCGCCTTTAACCATCCCCGGCGCCCTGGTCGGCCTGGCCGACCGCATTGATTCCATCGCCGGTTGCTTCGGCATCGGCAAACAGCCCACCGGCACCACCGACCCCTACGGATTGCGCCGCCAAGCCTTGGGCATTCTGGCCATCATCGAACAGCACCAATTTTCGCTTTTCCTGCGGGAACTGGCCACCCTGGCCCTGGACCTCCACGGCGACAAGGTCACCGTCGATAAAGCGCTAGCCCTGGAAGCGGTGCTCGATTTCCTCAAGGGCCGCTACGTTAACGACCTGACTGCCAAGGGCTTGCCTGGTTCAGCCGTCGAGGCCGTCACCTCGGTGACCTTTGACGATGTCTGCGATTGCACCCTGCGGATCCGGGCCTTGGCTGCCGTTCAAGGCGAAGAGACCTTCACCATCCTGGCCGGATCATTTAAGAGGGTGCGCAACATTATCAAGGATCACGACCAGGTCGCGGTTCGCGCGGAATTGCTGGTGGAGGAAGGAGAAAAAGAGCTGTATGCAGCCTTCAATCAGGCCGCCATCGAGACAGCGCCGCTCCTGGCCGCTCAAGACTACCCAGCCGCCATGGCCGCCATCCTTAAGATGAAAGAACCGGTAGACCGCTTTTTCGAGCAGGTGATGGTCATGGCCGAAGACGAAGCCCTGCGCCAGAACCGCTTAAACCTGCTCACCGGTGTCTCCCGGCTCTTTTTGCAGATCGGGGATTTTTCGAAGATGTCTTGAGGGTACAGTCGCTGGTTGCTGGTAGCTGGTGGCTAGTGACTAACAGCTAACGACCAGCAACCAGCTACCAGCAACCATCAAAAATCAGCCAGCCAGTTGGTATTGATCCACCACCCCACCACCACCCCGCCCAGGCTGGCAACGGAACTTAGCATAAACGCAGTCATCAAGCCGATATCCTCGCCCAGCCACCAGCCCAGCCAGCTGAAGAGAGTAACGCTGGCCATCATAACAATCTTGCGCATCCTATTTCCCTCTTAAAAGGTCGGCATGGGCATACCGCCCCACTTGTTAAGCCCGGAGGTCTTGATCACCGCCAGCACCTGATGGCTTGCGGCATCCACATCGACCAGCAACACCGGCCGCCGCTGCAACCCCAGGTCAAAGAGCTGCTCCGCCCCCACCGGCCTCCCCGCCCGGTCACTGACCGCCACGAAGATAAATCGTTCGATATCATAGTCGGTCTCGACCTTACCAAGCTGACGGCCGTAGTTGTAGAAGATTCGAAAGAACTTCCCCAACCCACCGCGAAATTTGTGCTGGTGCCATTCGAGAATCTCCGGGAAACGCTCAAGAATATCCTCGGAAAAGCGCCGGTCCTTATCGGTGACCAGCGCCGCCAGGAAAAAATCCCCCGGCATCAGATAGACCAGATTAACCTGGGGATTGGCAGCCAAAAACTCCTGCACCTCGACCGAGCCGGATAGGGCCTGGCGGTAGAGTTCGGCAATCTCCGGGGTCGACCGGGGAAAAACCGGCAGAACCTTTACCTGCCCCGCCGCCACCACCGGCAGCCGGGCAACCGTATAGTTCCGCACCCCCAGGGCCAGCATGATACCCAACCCCATGACCAGTAGATAGGCAACTAAGATCCCCAGCCACTTCGGCCTGAGCCAGCCCAGGGAAAAATCATACAGTCGCCCGCCCGGATTACCGGGGAGGAACATATCCGTCCGCCCCATGTACTCTTCATAACCGCCCGGGCTTTCCAGCTGCATCCGCCACTCTTCGTTGCGGGCCAGCAAGTAGTAGATGAAGAGCATGGTGATATAGAAGACCAGAATGATGAAGCGCGGCCAGTACAGCAACAGCCCCAGGCCGGAGATCGCCAGGAACAAGTACTGGGGATGGCGGATGCGGGCATAGAAACTATGGGAGACCACGCCCCGGCCGCTAAACCTGCCGTAGTAGAGCGGAGTGGCGGCGGCAAAGAAGAGTAACAAGCCCACCACCAGCAAGAACTGTAGATAGGAGAGGGCCAGAATCAGGGGATCATTCAGGAAGACCATGTGCGGGAGGAAGAACTCCGGCAGCCAGCCCGTTAAACGGGAAGCGGCAAACGAGTTCAAGACCGGCCCGTAAACCGAATAGAAATAGAGGGCGAAGGGGGAAATCATGATCAGGATTTCCAGCCCGATCAGCAGGTAGGCAAAAGCAGTCCCCACCAACAGCAGTTTCCGACTCGGCGATAAATTCATGAACCTTTCCTCCTTGGGTGTCTCTGGCAGGGTACTCTAAGCATCCGGGATTTATTTAGCGAATTATTTTACTTGCCGGTTATCCTCTTCCCCACTAACTTCGCCTAAAATATCTCAACCATCCGCAGCCAGGAGACACCTTCCCCATGAAACCCAGAGTAAAAATAGCCGCCACTCGCACCCCGGACGGCAGCGAGATGGTGCTTTACCAGCACGACCAGGACTTCTTCATTGAGGTGAATGGCCAAGATTTGATGCAAAGTCGCCACCATGAGTCGGAACTGGAACTGGCGCGGCTGGGTTGCGCCCACCTGGCCGGGCGCCGCGGGGCCAGCGTCCTCGTCGGCGGCCTGGGGATGGGCTACACCTTGCGCCAGGCCCTGGATCTGCTTGCCCCCCAAGCTCAGGTGGTGGTGGGTGAGTTAATGGCTCCGGTGATTGACTGGAACCGCCAGTTCCTCGGGGAACTCAACGGCAATCCCCTGGCGGACGCCCGGGTAGAGGTCAAGAACGGCGATATCGTCAAGCTTATCGCCAGTTCCAAGGGAAAGTTCGATGCGATCCTGCTGGATGTCGACAACGGCCCCCGCGCCATGACCGATGCCGGCAACCATCGCCTCTACGGCTACGCCGGGATTGAGGCCTGTCGCCAGGCCCTGCACGAAAAGGGCTGTCTGGCGGTGTGGTCGGCCGAACCAAGTAAGGATTATGAGCTGCTCATGGTGAGTTGCGGCTTTCATGTCTGCCGCTACCGGGTTCCCACCCACCTGGGCAGTAAATCCCAATCCCGATTTGTCTGGGTCGCTTCGGAGAACAAGGCCAACCTGCCCCCCGGCGGCAGCGAACCCCGCAAGGCAGTTAAGCACACCTCCAAAGGAAGCCGGGGAGCGAGCCGAGGAAACCGCTGATTTCAGACCCCAGAACCCATGCTCAGCTAGAGTCGTCGCTGCCTACAGGTCAAAATCAGCGGCGGCGGTTATCATGATCATCGTTCTCTCGCTCCCGGCCTTCCTGGCCGTCTTTGCCCCTAAACCTGACTTCCTTGGGGTAGTGGTCCCGGGGCAAATCGATCCACGGTCCACTCCGTGAGGTTGAGTACAACCAACTCCCGTTGTTGTAGTGGTAGTGAAAACCACCTTGGAAGTAATAGGGTTCCGCGTCCAACATCACCAGTGGCGGCAGCAGGGGAACGATTACCGGCTCACCGCGCCGACCTCCCGGCACCACGACACAGGCCGTCAGTAACGACACCGCGAAAAGCGCTGAAATCAACGTCCTGTTCATATTGCCTCCTTAGTTAAAAAGTCTAAAAACGCTTTAATGTCTATCGCCACGACCCTCGGATGAATGCTGACCACCATGCTCACCACCGCCACCTCTTCCCCCGCCGCCATCTCCACCGTGGCCACGCCACCCGCCAGGGGGAGGAATTATACAGGCTGACAGCAAAGCCATGATGACAAGAGCTAAAACCAATGACTTTTTCATATTTTTTCTCCTTGAATTGATTAGATTACGCGCTGACAACCCCTCAACAGCCAGTGTGTCCTCAGCAGATTCCTACTTACACTCAGACTATAAGCATGAGACATGCCGACAACGGCTAATATCCGCAAGCGACTCCTTCTCCCCTTTATTTACGCGAGATTTTATTGGAGGGAGCAACAGCCACAGCGGCAGACCGAGCCCTTCTGGCCTCGGCATGTGGTGAGACCGCCAAATATTGCGGGCAACTAATACGGGGTGGATACCCTGCAACTGTTGTTTGAATCCAAAGCAATTCCAGCGTATAGTCCCATTAGACTTGGGCGCAGCAACCTCTCGGTCCAATTGACAAATTTTCACCTTGGGCATTCGCGGTCAGGCGACCGCTCCCACAGCGACAGGAAATGGTATGAAAATAGACTACCGTAATCAGGCCTTAAAGATCCTCCCCTGGGTCTGCGGCAAATGCGGCCGGGATTTTTCCGGCAAAAAACTGGCCGAACTGACCGTCCACCACAAAGATCACAACTACAACAACAATCCGCCCGACGGCAGTAACTGGGAACTGTTATGCACCTACTGCCATGACAACGAGCACTCCCGCGAACTGGAATCCCAGTGGCAAAGCGACCCGGATTCTAAGGCTGGCAAAGAAAAAGAACCGGTGGCCACCCACAACCCCTTTGCCAACCTCAAGAAGCTGCTGAAGGTTCCTGAGCAGGAAAAATAAGATGGCAAATCTCACCAATAAGCAACTTGCTCGCATCCTCTACCTGCCGCACGGTGGCGGCCCCTTACCCCTGCTGGGCGATCCCGGCCATGCCCGAATGCGCCGTTTTTGCCGGGAGGTGACGTCCGAGCTGGGTAAGCCGGAAGCGATCCTGCTGATCAGCGCCCACTGGCAGGCACCGCAGCCCACCGTCACCGCAGCCGCCAGACCGGCGCTGATCTACGACTATTATGGTTTCCCGCCGCTGGCCTATAAGATCACCTACCCGGCCCCCGGGGCGCCGGAACTGGCGGGGAAAGTCCAGCAACTGCTGGCGGAGGCGGGCATCGCTGCGCGCCTCGACCAGCAACGGGGCTTCGATCACGGCATGTATGTACCCCTAAAACTTATGTACCCCGAGGCAGAAATCCCCTGTGTGCAACTGGCGCTGCAAGCCGGTCTGGACCCCACGGCACATCTCCGGATCGGCCAAGCCTTGGCCAATCTAAGGAAGGAAAATCTCCTGATCATCGGCTCTGGTTTTTCCTTCCACAACCTCAACGCCTTCATCTTCTCGGGCCCCACTGAGCCGGATCCAAAAAACGAGGCCTTTCAGACCTGGCTGATTGAGACCTGCACCACCCCAGAACTCCCCGAAAATGAACGGACCGCTCGCTTGACCAACTGGGCGACCGCCCCTTTTGCCCGCTACTGCCATCCTTACGAGGATCACCTGCTGCCGCTGCACGTCTGCTATGGTATTGCCGGCAGTGCCGCCCGGCTGGTCTTCTATGACGAGATCATGGGCAAAAAGGCTTGCGCCCTGTTATGGTAGCCACGTCACCGAAGATACCCGCCAACCAGCAAGAACAAGGAATCGAGGTTCCATACGAGCGGCTCGACCCGGAGACTTTACGAAATGTTATCCAGGAATTTGTGACGAGAGACGGGGCGGATTGGGGAGAGGTCGGCGGGGCGCTGGAGGACAAGGTCGCTCAAGTCATGCAACAACTGCGAAACCGGAAGGTTAAAGTCGTTTTTGAGCTGAAGTCGCAAACGGCGAATATTGTTGTCTGCCGCTGAATCGCGGCCGCTCTTCTGCACCATCTTCGCATGGTGGCTCTCCCAGATTCGGAAATAACCTCATACCACCCCGACCTCCGAGGTTATTCCCGAAGTAAATGGCCAGACTGGAATGGCGAAAATCGCTTGCTTTGCAACCAATCCTACCGGTTTTGCAAAGTCTCCAGCTCCCGAAGCACCGCCCTGACATCCGGGTGTTTTTCCGTGTAGTGCTGGCGGAGAATCTCAAGCTTCTCTTGCAGCTTCTTGATTCTTTGTTCGCTCAGCCGCTCCTCCTGGCTCTTCGGCTCCGCATTTACTTGTGACGGTGGCTCGCGATGCTCCGCCCGGTCGGGGGCAACGATAAGATTACTCGTCACCGCCATAGGAAGCGCCGCCACCGTCACCTTTGGCTTATCATCCTCCAGCCGTGCGGTAAGTCCTGCGGCCTTCCGCTCGCCTCCCGTCACGACTGGGGTCTTAAGCGGTGGTGCTTTTTGTGTCTGCGGCGGCAGAGGGTGCCCCATTACGACCGGGCGGGGAACCTTGGTCTCTTTTGTTGCCACCTTGATGGCGGAAGACGCAAGCCCCTGCCTCATAGCTACCGGCATTACCTCAGCAATCTGGCAGTCGCGGCCGCCAATGCTCCCACTATTGGCTGGAGACAGAGCCCCCCGGTACAAAGGCAGACGGTCGAGACAGCGATCAATGGCCGCCACCATCGCCAAATATGGGACACTTTCCACATCATGAAAATAGCGTTCGAACTCCTGACGGTAAATCTCTTCCGGCAACCCAGCGATATCCGGGAAAAACAGCGCTTCCTCGCCAACCGCCATGCGTTGCTGGCAGAGGGCAGCCTGAGCATCATCGCTGATGGCCAATTCGGCAAAGCGAACCCCGGCCCGGTCGGCGGCCAGGTCGACAAAGCTAAACCCACTTCCCCCCTTACGCCCGGCATCCAACAACTCCTTGAACTCGCCGATGGCAACGCTTATCCCCCTCTCAGTAATAATTCTCAAAGCCGCCGAGATGAGAAAGTGCAGACACAGGTCTTCCCGTCCGGCCAGGGTCACCTTACCCAGGCGTGGCTGATAATCCTTCATGCTCGCGGTGCGAACCGGTCCGACCACCACCTCGATGCGCTCTTCGCCGAGGAAAATAGCCAGAGCCAATAACGCCGCCTGGTTTTCAGTGGCTGCCTCTCCCCCGCGCTGCCGAGCCAAGGCGAACAAAGGGCCGGTATAACGGACCAGGGAGACAGGAGCTACCGACGGCAAGGAACGGTCGGTCTCCATGAGCTGCTGATAGTAGAGGCGAACCAGCAGAGGATCGCCCAGATAAGCCACCTGGTCGCGCACCTCCTTCAGCCGTTTCTTAGCACGGTCTAATCTTTCATTTAGATCGCCACTGGTACGCCCGGAGAGAGAGACATTTTTATCAGTGATGGCAAGGGAGGAGATGGAGTTAAAAGCAAGGTGGCCGATACCACGGCCCAGAAAGAGATCCATAATGGGCGGCGCCAAGGTGGTGACTAGCAGACCCGGGATGCGGAGGTGACCCAGGCGGATGGCGCCGATCTCCAGCCCGGTCTGAGAGCCACGGATGGTGACGGTGAGATTGACATATCGCCCCAGAGGATTGTCCCGAATTTGTAGGGTCAGGAAGGTGGTGAGCCCATCCGCCGCCACTTCCGCCCGCCCGGCCGAGCCCCGCAGGCCGCGGCCGATGAAGGCCATGAAGCTGTTGAGCTCATCTTCCGAGAAACTGAGGTTAAAGGTGCCGCCGGGGTTCTGCAAGGCCTTGTAGCTTCTTTCGGCCAGTTGCCGCGTCCGGGCGGCATCCGTTGCCGCCGCCACTTTGCCCGGCCCAACCAACGGCTCATACTCTAAGATCAGTGCCAGGAATAGAACCGGCAAGAGGAGCAGCGCGGCCAGTCCGCCAAGCCACCAAAGAAGATATCGCTTTTTGCCGATCAACCTCATATTGTAGGCTCATTACAGGTTGGGGAATGAAGTAAAATGCTCACCGTAGTGGCCCGCTTGCTAAAGTCATCGATCCCATGGCAGAGTGACATTTATAACCAGTCGGGCCAGATTATCCACAGTTTGCTTAAGTTTGAACCATTATTTCTCAGCTAAGAACACGATTCCAACACATAAAACCACGACCACACGCAACATCACTCGGCCAGTTTTCAAAGCCATCGTAAATATTACCTTGCCGATCACCACCTTCCCCGCTACCCTCGGCAGAACGTACCTCAACTTCCCCGGAGATTCCCGATCATGAGCAAAATCACCACCCCCAAGAAAGCCGCCGCCAGCAAAAAAGCCCCGGTTGAGAAGCACACCCCCGCCTCCTCAACAACTGCCAAGCGCTACAAATACCGCCTTACCCTGGAGTATGATGGCAGCAAACTCAGCGGCTGGCAGAAACAGGATGACGCCGTGACCATCCAGGGCACCCTGCTTGCCGCTGCGGCCGAACTCTTCGAGGATAACGCGGTGGACATCCAGGGTTGCGGCCGTACCGACGCCGGAGTCCATGCCCTCAACTATACCGCCCACCTGGAAAGCGCCAACGGCAAAATCTCCCCCGCCGTCATCCTGAAAAAGCTCAACGACCTGCTGCCCCCCGCCATCGTGGTCCTGGGTGTTGAGTCGTGTGGCGCCCGCTTCCATGCCCGCCACAACTGCGTCGGGCGCAGCTACCTCTACCAGATTGCCCACCGCAAGACCGCCTTCCAGAAAAAGTACGTCTGGTGGGTCAAGGAGCCGCTGAACGTCAAGGCCATGGCCGAGGCGGCCCAGGTCCTGACCGGCATGCATGATTTTGCCTCCTTTGCCGAAAAGCAGGAGCTAAAGAAATCCACCCAGGTCCTGGTGAATGGGGTTTATCTCTACGAGGATGAGGAAATGCTGCGGCTGCGGGTGATTGGCTCCCACTTCCTCTGGAAGATGGTGCGGCGGATGGCCGGAGTGCTGGTGGAGGTGGGCAAGGGCAACCTTACCGCCAAGGATGTTAAAGATTTTCTCGAAACCACCACCACCGCACCCTCTCGCTTGACCGCCCCGCCCTCTGGGCTGTTCTTTGAGAAGGCCTTTTACGATGAGAAGGAGTTTGACAAGTTCCTGGCGGCAGCCAAGAAGGAATAAGGAGTTTCCAGAGCCTCATGCAAAATATATTAAGGATGAGTCCTCTAAGTCATTCCCGCGAAAGCGGGAATCCATAACCCCTTCATTTGTCATAGAACTGGATTCCCGCTTTGGCGGGAATGACCAAAAAAAAGATTTACAAGAATAACGACTTTACCAACCCAGACAACATGCCCGACTCAGTCAGAAAAATACTGGAAGATACCAGCCAGCTCCTGCGCTTCCGGGCCGAGATGGGCCTGAGCGAACTGCCCCTGACCCCGGAGCTAAAAAAGTTCCTGGCCAAGCCGGAACCACCGGCCCCGGCGCAGGCCGCTGCAACACCTCGACCGCAGGCCAGCCGAACGGCTCCAGCAGCCACGCCACCCACGCCGCCGCGTCGTCCAAAACCCGTGGTTATTCCAGCCAACGTCCAATCCATCGCCGAGATCCACCAGGAGCTGAACGACTGTCGCCTCTGCCCCCTGCATGAGAACCGGCGCCAGGTGGTGACCGGCTCTGGCTCCGGCGCTTCCGGTCTCCTGATAATCGAGGAGCAGCCGGGAGAAAGCGAAGAGAGCAGCGGCAACCCATTGACTGGCGAGGCAGGCGAACTTTTTGACAAGATGCTCCAGGCCATCGGCCTGAAGCGCGATGAAGTCTACCTGACCTCCCTGGTCAAGTGCCGCCCGGCCGGTGACCGGGAGCCCACCGAGGCGGAAATCCACACCTGCCAGAACTATCTCTTCCGCCAGATCGCGGCGATAAATCCGGCGGTGATCTGCGGCCTGGGTCCACTCACCGCCCGGATTCTCACCGGCAGCCTCCAGCCCCTGTTCCGGCTGCGCGGCAAATTTCATGACTTCCACGGCACCCCGCTGCTGGTCACCTTCCATCCCCGCTTCCTGATTCCCAACCAGGAGATGAAAAAGGCCAGCTGGCAGGACTTGCAGTTGATTCAGAAAAAATTGGCCAGCGCCAAGCAACCCGGATGAACTGGCAATAGGTTCAAACTATCATTGCGAGCGTAGCGCGGCAATCTGTTGCCATTCGCCGAAAGATTGCCGCGTCGCTTCGCTCCTCGCAATGACATCAGAGGGTGTTTTTTTCACCTGCCGGGCCTCCTGGCAATGACGGACAACCTGTTTTTCTGCTCTTTGCGATCTCACCAAACCCTGATTTATCCTCTACTCACGAGCAAGATAGGCGCGCTTACGTTCAAATCAGCAGTAATTATTGACAATAAGCCGGGGATGTCTCATTTTGCAGACGTTTGCAGGAAATGACCGGGGAACCCCGGACACCATATAAAAATGACGAGGACCTAAATGAAGATTCCTTTTATTGATCTGGGGTTGTGCTCAGGCTGTGAAGGCTGCGTTTCCGCCTGCCCCAAAGTGTTCCGACGCAATCATGAGACTGGCTATATGGAAGTAAAGAACCTCGACAAGTATCCCCAGGAGTGTGTGGACGAGGCGATCAAGAACTGCCCGGAAGACTGCATCTTTTGGGAAGACACCCAGTAAGGGCGTTTATTTACAGGAGCTCTTCGGGAACGAAGGCGATTACTTCGTCAAGAGTGGCGGCCCCGGCCAGCAGCATGACCAGGCGATCCAACCCCAGGGCAATGCCTGCCGCCGTTGGCAGATTGGCAAGCTCGCGGAGAAAGGCCTCGGGCATGGGGCCAGGATCGCGACCAGCCTTGACAATCATTTCCCTTTCCCGGGCAAAACGCTGCCTTTGCTCAGCCGGATCAGTTAATTCGGAAAAGCCGTTGGCCAGCTCAATGCCGTTGACATAGAGCTCAAAACGCTCCGCCACCTCGGGAGCCCCCGGTTTAAGCCGAGCCAGTGAGGCGAGTTCCGCCGGGTAATCGCAGAGGAAGAGGGGCTGCTTGAGCCCCAGATGCGGCTCGACCTTCTCCACTAAGACTTCTTCAAAAACCCCAGCAGCCAGGGCCGTTTCTGGACTCATCCCGGCGTAACGATCGAAGGCCTCGGCCACGGTCAGCTTTTCCCAGGGCGGCTCCAAACTTATTTTCACCCCTGACCGGTTGAGCAGCTCCGGCAGGCCGCAAACCTCGGCCACCTCCCAGAGCAGCTCCTCACACTCATCCATGAGCTCCAGATAGCTCGCCCCGGCCTGATACCACTCCAGCATCTGGAATTCCGGCAGGTGCAGGCGGCCCCGCTCAGCCTGGCGAAAACAGTGGCAGATCTGGAAGATTCGTTCGTGGCCTGCGGCCAGCAGCCGCTTCATGCACAGTTCGGGGGAGGTTTGCAGAAAGAGGGAACCGGAGAACTCCGGAACAATCCAGAGCTCGGGGGCCAGAACCGGCAGGCGCAGCGGGGTATCTACTTCCAGGTAGCCCCGCTCCTCAAAAAAGCCGCGCACCGCCCGGACAATGGCGGCACGCTGAAACAGCTTTTGCGGAGTGATCATTGGGGAGAAAGCGCGGCGATTTATTCCTTGACCCGGGTGATGTACTCCCCGGTGCGGGTGTCGATCTGGATCTTCTGGCCTTCTTCGATGAAGGGCGGAACCTGCACAATATAACCGGTCTGCACCGTCACCGGTTTGGTGTCGGAGCCGCTGGTATCGCCCTTGGCCCAAGGCTCAGCCATGGTCACGGTAAGGTTGACAAAGATCGGCAGGGTGATATCGATGGGCCGCTCCCGAAAGAACAAAACCGAGACCTCCATGTTGTCGAGGAGAAAATTGGCGTTGTCGCCCAGTTGCTCCTTGCTCATGACCAGCTGGTCGTAGGAGGTGTTGTCCATGAAGTGATATTCGCCGCCCTGGGAATAGAGATACTGCATGGGCCGTTCGTCCAGGGGGGCGGGCTCGAATTTATCGTTGGAACGAAAGGTGCGCTCGGTGGAGTTGCCATTGAGCAGATTGCGCATCTTGCACTTATAAAGGGCCTGTCCCTTACCGGGCTTGGAAAAGTCGAAGGCGGTGATGATATAGGGATTAGTGTCCATCATGACTTTAAGACCCTTACGCAGGTCAGAGGCGGTATACATACGAGTTACTCCGTCGGAAAATTTGATTGTAAGATGTTGTTTCTACAGAATTGCCCATGCTTAATAACTGAAAGGCCCCGGCAAGGCAAGCAAATATCGGCGCGACCTTAATCAAGCCAAACGCGACGAAGTTCCGCCATCTGAATGGGGAGTTCTGGTAAGAAATTCCGAATCTTCCCGCAAGGCCATGTCCGTAATATAATCGCAGACATCTTCGACAAAATAGGCCCCGTATTCGCTTAAACGCACAGTCCCCTCGCCGTGTTCCAGACAACCAAACTCCGCAAGTTTAAGCAAAATCGGCGCAAAAACTTCGCGAGGATCTTGGCCAAACCTTTGCTGGAACTGCTGAATATCGAGCCCGCTCTTTAACTGGAGCCTTAAGAGCAGGGAGCGGTACATCTGCTCCTTGGGGGTTAAGGTGATATATCTCCCGACCGGCAAAATCCCTTTCCGGACAATGTTAAAGTAGGTAGACAGCTCCTCATGCTTGTCATAACAAATTGCCTGGGTATATGAGCGAGTCCGGGAACCAAAGGCGATGATCGGCATTTCTTTGAGCCAATGGTAGCGGTATCCCCACTGGCGATCATCGGAAAAGCTGCCATTTTGTTCATAGCCCTGCGCCGCCATCCACTCCTGGGTGGCGCAGACCATGGCGAAAAGGGTATCGCTATCGACCACCAGACCAGGATCTTGCTTATAAAGCGCGACCGCCAGAGGATTTACTATTTCATGGCGGATATACTCTACCGCATCCGGTCTAATGCTTTCCAAGATCGCCAGATCGTTGCGGACACTGGTCAGGGTCTGCCCGGGCAGCCCAGTCATCATATCGATGTTGATGGCCAGCCCCGCTGCTTTCACCGCCTTAACGATGCCCCGCAGCTGCTCTTCGGTGTTTTTCCGATTACATATCTCTAAGATATTCTGATCAAAGGTCTGACACCCCACGCTTAGCCGGTTGATGCCGATATCACGCAACCCCTCAATCCGATTTTTTATCAGCAAGGTCGAGGGGTGCGCCTCAGAAGTAATGCTGCAGCCCTCCGCCAGTTCGACGATTGCTTTAATCTTTTCTAAGACCTTACCCAGATCTTCATTGCTGAAGGAAGTCGGCGTCCCACCCCCGAAGTAAATCCCCCGGGCTTTTTTGCCGGAGAATACCCCGTAAGCGGCGAGAATCTCCATCTCCCGCAAGAGACTGTGCAAATACTCCTGCTGGATTTTCTGGTCTACTTTATGGGGGAAGGAATTACAGAACAAGCACTCGGAAAAGCAGAAGGGAAAATGGACATAGATCAACACTTCCTCTTCCGGCAAACCCTCCCTTAAAGTCGTAACGAAACCATCCATTTGCGAGGGCGCCAGCATCCGGAATTTATGGGGCACAAACAGATCCGGCTGATTCTTGGTGTAATCCGTGGAGCCATAGAACAATTTCTGGCGAATTATCTCTAATACTTCGTTTTTTCTCATTAATTTGCGATCTCGATGATTGCTTAGAAGACCCATTTGCCAGTGAATTAAGCGACAAATTCACTGGGTCGCCATACTAGCACGACGACCAACCTTTAACAATTTTTTTACCGCTGGCGGGTATCTTCCTTAGAGGGTAAATGACCGCAGGTAGCCAACCCCAGTGGTCGAAAACACAACATTTTCAATTTGGCCACTGAATTAGGCTGGTGCTTCTTAGCAACTTGGAAGCATGACCCAGCCCTTAGCATTTTTGGCGGTTCGTGCAATTCCAGCTCATGTTGACCAAAAAACTGCAGCTGTAGTACGGGGCCGTAAATATTATTTTCGCTTCGCATGGGGGTGGGACGCTGTTTGTCCCACCCCTGGTGTTATAGTCCTTGCTGAGGTAGGAAGATAAAGTCGGGCGCGAGGGATGAAAGATTGCTATGGAAATATGTGGGAGTATATATCCAAGGGAGTATTTTGTTGTTGACTACCAAGGCCACACCGTTGGGTTCGGCCTTCATCCCGGCTTACTGGCTGTGGCGAAGAGTGAAGTACCTGTCCCGTCTTGCCTTTGTCTGCCCTTGGCAAAGGCGTTTAATAATTCCCGGCAATAAGTTAGTAACAGGGTATGAATCAAAATCTCCAATGCAAAATTCCGGTCATTGATCTTTTCGCGGGGCCTGGTGGGCTCGCGGAAGGATTTCTTTAAAGTTGACGGTAAGGGAAAAGCAGATTTTGAACCGCAACAGTGCCGGATATGTTTGCCAGAAATCTTGGATCGCCGAATAGCGAAAGGCGGGGAGGAATAGGGTCATGACAAAAGCTATTCTCACCAGCAAGGTCGATCCGACCTATGACGACCTCCCTGAGGAGCGCTATCATTCCCCCCGCACCTACTTGCGACAAATGGAACAAGCCGTAGGCGACTGGATCATCTATTACGAGCCGCGACGTTCCTCAGGCGATTTATCAAGCAGCGGCGGCAGGCAAGCCTATTTCGCCGCCGCTCGGCTGTCGCGAATTGAGAAAGACTACGCCCGCAATGATCATTACTACGCCTTTGTCGCAGAATACCTTGAATTCGACCGGCCCGTGTCGTTTAAGGAAGGGAATCTCTACTATGAAAGCCTTCTTCAGAAGAATGATGGCACAACAAACAAAGGAGCCTTCGGTCGCGCTGTCCGGTCAATTCCCGACAACGAGTACAACCTCATCCTGCAGGCTGGTTTCGCAAAAGCCTTGGGAGAAATGATATATGAAACTCAGGCGCCGTCCGGCGCGGTTTATGAACTGGGAGAGGAACACATTCCGTACGATCGCACCATCATCGAAAGCGTCGTTGCCAGGCCATTTCGTGACGCCGCTTTCAGCGTGGCTGTCAAAAATGCATATGGCAATACTTGCGCCATGACCGGCCTCAAGATCATCAACGGCGGCGGCCGCGCAGAAGTACAGGCGGCCCATATCCAGCCGGTTTCGGAAAAAGGGTCGGATTCCATCCGCAACGGCCTGGCACTCTCGGGTACTGTTCACTGGATGTTTGACCGGGGGCTTGTTTCGGTGGACGACGATTTTTCTATTCTCGTCGCGAAAGACCGTTTGCCGGACACGGCATTGCGGCTGTTGAATGAAAACCACCGGCTGATTCTGCCGCAAAGAACGGATCTAAGACCGCACCGGCATTATCTCGGCTATCACCGGGAGAATATTTTTAAGGGATGAGATTGCGAGATAAAAACAGTATCGCTCTGGTTTTGTTAAGGGTTGCAAGGTGTTACTCAGAATTATCCAGTTTCGTCAATTTGAAAGCAAACACAGGAACGTATTGACGTGGGGTGAACGGCGGCCAGACTACCGCCTCTCTGTTTCATACACGGAGGAAGGACAAGAATACTTGCGGCAGGTTCTGCCAAAAAACTTTATTCGCCAAAGGAACTCGGGATCTTGATAACAGCCACCCAAATTCCTGCCAGGATTCCCTCTGAAAAGCAGTGTCTGGTCCTTCTTGATCTCCTGGAACGCTGCCAAACCGAGGGAATCGTACCAGGCAAAGGATGAAGCGAAGAGGAGGAGTGAGAATAGCATTGGTAGTATCGGATCACGTCTCAACTCCTTACAGACAAGCCGCAGAATGAGGGTTGCGCCGAAGGCAAATCATGATGAACGATCACGAAAACCACGCAATGATCCACACCGAGGGGGAATCCCTTTTTGCTCGGGTTATCTCCATTCTCGAACAGGCGCGGGGTAATGTCGTCCGTGCTGTCAATGAATTTGGGAAGTCGTTGGGCCATCCTTCAATCCTTCGCGTGCACCAACGGGAAGGAAGCGAATGACCGAGTCAAACCGCATCGAATACAAGCGCGAGCTGACCGACGGGCTGGAGAAAGAAGTCATCGCCTTCCTCAATTACAAGGACGGCGGGGTGATTTACATCGGCATCGATAATGATGGCATCACCCATGGCGTCCCGAACCTTGACGCCGTTCAACTTGCCATCAAGGATCGTCTTCGTAACAACATCCAGCCCTCGATAATGGGACTGTTCGACATCGTTCATGAACTGCGGGATGGCAAAGCAATCATCAGGATCACCGTGGCCGGCGGGCTGGAAAAGCCCTACTACCTGAAAAAATACGGTATGACCGAAAAGGGCTGCTTCGTGCGGGTTGGCAGCGCCTCGGAGCCCATGCCACAAGAGATGATCGAGTCGCTCTATGGCAAGCGCGTCCGCAACACCATCGGCAAGATGGATTCGCCGCGACTCGATCTCAGCTTTGAACAGCTCAAGATCTACTATGACGCCCGTGGCTTGAATTTGAACGATGCCTTCATGAAAAATCTGGAGCTGCTGACCCCTAACGGTAAGCCCAACTACGCCGCCTATCTGCTGGCCGATGAGAATGGCTCCTCGCTCCAGGTCGCAAAGTATGCCGACACCACGCGGGTCAATCTCATTGAGAACCGGGACTATGGGCGCTGCTCCTTGGTCAAGGCGTTGAAAGCCGTGCTCGATCGAGTGGAGGTGGAAAACACCATCTTTACCAAAATTGGCTACCCCTTGCGGGTAGAACGGGAGTTACTCGACTCGACCGCCATGCGCGAGGCCATTATCAATGCTGCGGTTCACAACGATTATTCTTACGGCGCCACCCCTAAGCTGGAGTTCTTCTCCGACCGTGTGGAAATCACCTCCATGGGTGGGCTGCCCTATGGTGTTGACGAGGAAGATTTTTTCAGCGGCTTTTCCGTACCCCGCAACAAAGAGATCATGCGCGTATTTCGGGATCTGGAAATAGTTGAACAGCTTGGCTCCGGCATTCCTCGTATCCTGAAAGCATACGGCAAAGAGGCCTTTGAAATCCGCAAGAGCCTCGTTCGGGTCATCCTCCGCTTTGCGGAACCCCTGCAAGACGCCCCCTCGCCAGCCGTAACGCCGGTGAAAACGCCGGTGAAAACGCCGGTGAAAACGCCGGTAAAAACGCCCGATCTGATCCTCGAAACCTTGGCTGCAAACCCGGCCATGACCTTAGCTGAATTGGCCGGAAAGATTGATAAATCTTTAAGTGCTGTCGAACGGGCCAGCGCCAAACTGGTGCAACAAGGCAAGCTGCTTCATGTCGGTCCAGCCAAGGGTGGCCGCTGGCAGGTGCTGGAGGGTGGCGATGAGTGAATTACTCGAACGCCATTTCTAGTACCGGTCTTTAGCAGGTCTTGCTATATGTAACGCATTGGGGTCGCGTCTCAACTCTTTACCGGCAAGCCGCATAATGATGGTTACGGGTAGGCGAGTCATGATGGATGATCACGAAAACCACGAAATGACCCACACCGAGGGGAAAACCATTTTTGCTCGGGTTATCTCCATTCTCGAACAGGCGCGAGGCAATGTCGTTCGTGCTGTTAACTCGAATATGGTGTTGGTTTATTGGTTGATTGGCCGGGAGATTGTGCAGGAGGTTCAGGGCGGCGAGGAACGGGCGGAGTACGGCAAGCAAGTTGTCGAAAACCTGTCCGCACGGTTGACGGAGAAATTGGGAAGGGCTTCTCTGCGCCAACCTTATGGAGTTTCAGGCAGTTTTATCAGGTGTACGCTAACCGCATGACAATTCTCTTCCCGTCGGGAAGAGAATCGGCTCTTCTGGAAAAATCCTACCCGGCGGGTAGGGAATCTTCGCCGGGCTTTTCTCCACAGCTCTCCTGGTCACACTACCGCGCCTTGATGCGGGTGACGGACGAGGAAGCACGCGCCTTCTACGAGCCGGAGACCGTGGAATGCGGCTGGAGCAAGGCCCAGCTTGAACGGCAGATCTAATAATTGAGGAAAACCTATGACCAGTAATAAATCCTATGCCACCTTGCGGGCGCTGATTTCCAGCCAGATTGAGGAACTTGCCCAAACCGCCACCCGGTGCAGCGAGCGTTTGGCCCGGCGGCAGGAGTTTGCGGCGGCTGGCACGGAGGATATCCTGGCCGACAGCCTTGCCTCCTGCCTGCATTCTTTCTACACAGGGTTGGAAAGCCTCCTTGAAGCTGTCGCCGCCGACCTGGATGAATTGCCCGACGGGGCGCAGTG
>Ga0334722_10002705_pt1 | contig 19706 bp, 17 predicted proteins | sample C3_bottom_MG_FD_207210 | JGI IMG/M metagenome (GOLD analysis project Ga0334722, IMG submission 207210) | Sediment microbial communities from Yellowstone Lake, YNP, Wyoming, USA - C3_bottom | ecosystem: Environmental > Aquatic > Freshwater > Lake > Sediment | place: USA: Wyoming | collected...
CTAACTCTCTTATTATCAATCTGTGGGAACTGCTGGATTCGAACCAGCGACCCTCTGCTTGTAAGGTATTGGCTCTAGTCGTGTAATCGGCATTAGATCAGTTGTATACAAATCTAAAATTTGCATTTACACATGTTTTGCACAGGCTAAATTTTTGAAAATATTTTTTGCGTCCTGCCACCTTGCATTTCAACAAGCTATTTTTATCTGTTTGAAAAGCTCGATTGCATCTTTCAAAAGTAAGTCATAATCCGGGTAAATGTGATTTCAACGATGACATTTTATGAGGTGGAGAAAAAGCTGACCAATCTTACAGCTTGGTCAGGTCGGGTAAAAGTAGACCTGGACTATCCCACAGATAGGTCAGGTCAGTCAAAATGGACCTGGAATATCAAAGAGTCAGGTAGTAATAATTGCCCTTAAACAGCACAAAAACAACGACTAAGCATTAAAAGGATGATTGGTCCTTGTGCAGATCAAAAAGCTGGAAATTACAACTTTCAGCACTCAATTAACAATGACCCAGCTACCAGACTGATCTAAAAAATTTACTATTTCGTTGTGGGACTTCAATTTACTTACTTTTATTACTTCTCTTACTTCGATCGTATTAAAGTATTGATATATAAATAAATACAAAGAGCAAAAATGTAATGTTACTTACTTCGCCTTACTTTTACTTACTTTTACTTACTTTTTTTTACAACATTTTACGACATCATTATTACTCTTACTTCGCTAAATGCTTAAATAAACAGATGTTAATCAATTAGATACAAAATCGAAGTAAGCGAAGTAAGTAAAGTAAGGGAAATGAGGCTGGGATCCACAGAAAAATATTTTAAAATCCAAAAAGAAAATCACGAAGTTTCAAAATACCCTCATTGAATTTTTTAGGATTGGTTTTTTTAAGCCCTTCAATATTCTGGAGTTTCCATTGGATAGAAGGATAGTTGCTTAGGTCTCCTGCGCAACATTTGGTCCAATCTGGTTCCCCCTGTTCAAATGAAAGGAAGAACTCTTTATCTGTTTGAGTAAGGTTTTTATTCACCTTTTCGATTAGATCCATACGTGCTGCCATATAATCATTGTAAGAAAATGGTTGATCCGACATCCCTTCGAATTGATTTTGTAATGCTTCACTCTGATCGATAAAATGCGGTTGCAATGATTCAATAATTGGCCTATCACTTCCCAAAAGAGCCAATATTAACCCATCTTTGATTTCATCAAAAGAATCAACGCTCATAAATTTATAATCAAAAAGATCACGGGGGTGCTGGCGACTCAAAGCCGCCGCGATTTTTCCACCATACAATTGGGACAAAGAAACAACTCTGGCAATACAGCCCATTTTAAATTCTGATTGTGCTCTGGCACAAAGCGGTTTATCTTCTACATATCCGATAATACCTCGTTTTGTGCCGTTAACTTCAATTTTAACAATTGATCCATCATGAACGCACAATAATTTCCAGACAGCTGGTTTATGGGTGACTTTGATTCCTGGAATCGTTTTCTCTATCAATTGTTTTAACGTTTGAAGGTGGGAATTGATATTTTTCAAACTCTCCTCTCTGTCATACAGGGGTAGATAAGTAATGTCAATATCCACAGAATAGCGGGGCATATCCTTGTGGAATAAATTTATGGCAGTACCACCATGCACAGCAAAATCCTCTATTTTGTAGACAGAAGGCAATATTCGTATCAATAGTGCAACTTGCTTTTTATAAGAATCATTCATATTCGTACAGTTCTTGAGGAATAGTTATTTTATATTTTGAATGGTAAACTCCCTTATCAACCAACTTCTGCTTTCCAGATCCTAAATCTATTTTAGATGTATCAAGCAAACTGTACCAGTGATGATCCGCCTTTTCAGCCATATAAAGAAATAGTCTTTTGGTTTTTATATTATCAGTATTTTCCAATATGAGCTGTAAAACTTCAGGTCGAAGTGATGTAAGTTGCTCCATTAGATAATAAAGGTCCATGAAAGAATATTGCCTTGGTGCCAACAGTAGACATTCCAGAAAAGCTTGTTCCGGGACTGATGCTTTTAAATGAGCAAACTCAGAATTAAAAGTGCTTATTTGTGGTTTAGAAAACGTTTCTGTTGAAAAGAACTTTGGTGTTCTATCAAGATCAATTTTTTTAATCCATTCAGGAACTAGTTGTTCCTTAGGGTGAGCTATCATTAATAACGGTTTCCCCATTGGTATATAGTGATTAAAGCCGGAAAGCTCCAATGCTGAATGTGCCGCAATATGGAAATCCTTTTTCATCTGCTCATTGTAACTATTGACAACGGCAAAAGAATTTAGCTTGTCACCATTTCGGTACATCACTCCTCTTGATAAAGTTTGAAGCCATCCCGAATTCCGGTATCTCATTATCAGCTGATTTGAATAACCTCCTTCTGTTAACCATGCAGAAAAATACAAGCCCCCCGGATTTCTTTGGGTTAACAACTGGTTGAGTTTGTTTGTATTTACTATACTCATAGTTTATCTGTAAATAATGTTTTCAACTACAAAAATAGGAACTTTATTAGAAAATCAGAATTAATGGTTGAGTTTGTTTTGTTCAAGTGCACTTTTGGGCTTATTAATAGAAAATAATTCCAACTGATTTGCAAGCAACATTGAAAAGACTCATTCCATTCGTACCCACCCTCTAATCTGGAACATCTCCTTTTGCTTTATATTTCTCGAATACCAGATGATAAATACAATAGGTTCTATTCATAAACAATCGACATGTCTTTTGTCGTTATCCTAGCTTAAGGCTCAAAGCTGCACTGGTATTTATTGGAAACCTTCACCGCAAGGGGGTCAAAAAGGATATTATCGCTTCCATGAGTGGACATGTTGATAATTCAAAGGCTTTCAGCCGCTATTACAACATCAACCAGGAAGACCAGCTAAATGGTATAAAATTAATTGAATAGTAAAATGTAGTGTAAGTAAAGATCATTTTGTGGTGAAGTTGTCTGTAATAACGGACAACTTCACAGTCTTCACATGAGAGGCCTTTAAAAATACCTTAAGCCAATATTACAATATTAGCCTGAAAGACCATCAAAAAGTTACAAAATTTACTGAATAGCGGAAGAGGTAGTAACTGACTGAAATTATGACATATAACCAAATTGTTACTTTTTCAGAAGAATAGTTATTAAAAAAAAAATTACTGAAGTTGTCCCCAAAAAGGGACAACTTTACATGGAGATTTGTAATACAAGATACAACTTTAATTATTTAACACATTGATAAAGAGAGTGTAATAAATTTCCAATTTCCATCCGTTCAGGACTCACATTATTTGAGAAATGTATTTAATACGTTGATATTAAGATAAATAAATATCATATTATCCAAAAAAAGGACACCAATAAAGTGTCCTTTCCTTATTTTAACAAAAGTTGAATGTTTGCACCATTAAACAAATATTCAACCAAGATGAAAACAAAAGTTAAAATCCCTCCCACAGAAATTAAACGGCAAATTGTCGGTGTTAAGCTCTCTGACAGAGAAATTTCAAAGATCAAAACCTTTTGCTCCGAGCACAAAGTCTCGCAAAGCAATCTGATCCGTTATGCCATCCGATACTACATCCCTGATTTGTAATCAGGATTCTCACCGAACCTAAAGTAAAATCCATTAATACATATTGTTATGATACATTTTGAATTTGATGAAGCCAAATTGACTGCTGTTGTTAGAAATGCTGTGGCAGAGGCTATGGCCGCAATGCCCGCCAGGAATGAACCGCCACCTGCTGAACGAAAGACATTGTACTCTATCAAAGAGCTTTCAGCGTTTATTGGCTGCTCAACTGTTACAGCACAAAAAATAAAGAATGAAAGTCGTATTCCGTACCGGCAGATTGGCCGCAAGGTGATGTTTGATTCTGCCGAAGTCCTGAAGGCAATGGAGCAGGGCAAAAAGAGAAGATAGATCTCACCGATGGAAAACACGCCCTACCTCCGCATAGGAACCAATTATTACAAGCTGATTGATCAGCCCTTGGCATCAAAGGATATAAATAGGATCATACTCTCCTGGTCCAGGGCTACCATCAAAGAGGACCATGCCAATGACATCTTTCCGAAGATACCCAAGTATGACAGTTACTGCATCATTCCCAGCAATATGGATTACCAAAGGGTACACGGCTGCAACAAAGAAAATGGTGCCAACGGCAGCTACAACCTTTATGAGCCAATCCTGTATAAACCCCGGGAAGGGGGGATAGACAAAACGCTCTCATTCCTCAAACACATCTTTGGCGATCAGCTGGAAATCGGGTTGGATTATATGACCATCATCTACCGGCAGCCCACTCAAATGCTACCGATTCTTTGCCTGGTGAGCATAGAGAGAAAAACCGGGAAGACTACTTTTCTGAACTGGTTAAAGCTTATCTACGGGGCCAATATGACCCTCAATACGGATGAGGACTTCCGAAACAACTTTAACTCAGGCTGGGCTTCAAAATTGATTGTTGGCGGTGAAGAGATCTCCCTTAACAGGAAAGAAGATATTGAAAAATTAAAAAACCTCTCCACTTCTAGAGTAATCAAGAGCGAAGCAAAAGGGAAAGACAAAATAGAATGTGAGTTTTTCGGGAAGTTCATCCTCTGTTCCAACAACGAAGAGGACTTCATCAAAATAGAACCCGATGAGATCCGGTTCTGGATCAGAAAAATTCCTCCCATCAACAGTGAAATACCCGACTATGATAAAGATTTTCTATCAAAGGAGATTCCTGCCTTTTTACACTTTCTGGGACTGCGAAAGATAAACAGTGAAAGGATCACCAGGATGTGGTTTACCCGCGAACAGCTCTACACCGATGCCCTGCAAAAAGTAATCAATAAAAGTACCTCCCGACTGGAACGTGAGATCAAAGAGATCATCTCTGAGGAACTGGCCATGTTTGACCTGAATGAACTGCAATTGACTCCAAAGGATATGGTCCAGCGGTTAAATGATAACAACTTCAGGGCCTGCTCCACCCAGATAATAGAGGTATTCAAAAAGTGGAAGAAAGAACCGTCTGAAAGATCAGTCAGGTACAACAGCTATTCTATTGATCAAAGCAGCGGAATAAAGGAAACTTACAAGCGGGTCGGAAGATGCTACTCTTTTCAAAAAAATGAATTTCTAAAATAATTGTTACATGTTACAAAAGCACTGTTTTACAATAAAGTGATTACAGTATTATATTGTATATCAATACTATAATAAATATTTAATCATATAACAAATATGTAACAAAGTAGTAACAGTGTAACAATTCTAAGCCTCCAAGAAAGATCACCCCGGTCGATTGTTACAATTGTTACAAATAGTTACAGCGTAAACAGCTGTATATATGAAAGATAACCGTTTGTAACAATGTAACAAGTTTTTGACTCTCAAAAAAAAATAACAAAATGAATTGTACTAATGCCAATCAAATGAACATCGCCGGATTCCTTCAAAGCAGGGGAGCCTCCTCTATCTACAAATACTTCGGAACCTGCTACCAGTTTTCTTTCAAAAAAATAGAGCGCTCAATGTGTATCTCTGAAGTAGAAATATATATGTAAACATTGTAAACCTTGTAAACATTTTTATTTAAAGTATTGTATTTCTGTTTCTTATTGGTTTACATCTGGTTTACATGGTTGCAAACATACTGTTAAACAAATGACTCAGGTTTACACCAGGTTTACATTTGGTTTACATTCTAAATTTTTGCAAAAGATTATAAAACAGCAATATAGACCCCTTGGTTTACAAGGTTTACAAGGTTTACATATTTTTTTGATAAAGCCCACAACGAATTGAAAATGACAGGATGGAAAACGAAAAAACACGGGTACAATCAGGGCATTGCTTCAGATAGTTTCATCTGCATAACTCTATAACAAATTAATATTCATCTCTTAAAAAAACAAAAAAATGAACTGCACAAATGCCAATCAAATGAACATCGCAGGATTCCTTCAAAGCAGGGGATTCCGACCCAACAAAGTAGCGGGAAACAGCTTCTGGTACTGCTCCCCTCTCAGAGCGGAGAAAACACCCAGCTTCAAAGTTGACAGGGTCAAAAACCTATGGTACGATTTTGGGACTGCCACCGGCGGAGGACTGCTGGATCTGGTCTGCAAAATTTACAATGTGGAATTGCCGGGGGCCTTGCTGATCTTATCCGGACAGCGGATCTTAAAACCCGTATTATCTTTTTCTCACAAGCAAATACCAGGGAGCTTCTCAGAACCCCGACTGGAAATTGTTCGCGTCCAGCCGCTTCAAAACTACGCCCTGATTCAGTACCTCTCTCAAAGAAGGATCAACCACCGTGTTGCTTCCCTGTATTGCAAGGAAGCCTACTATAAAACCTACGCTGAAGGAAAAGAATTCTTCTCTGTTGCCTTCTGCAATGACAGCCATGGTTGGGAGCTCCGAAGTAAATATTTCAAGGGATCCTCATCTCCCAAAGACATAACCACCATCAAAGGAAAGGACTCAACAAGGGTTAATGTATTTGAAGGATTTATGGATCTTCTCTCGTTCCTGTCACATTACAATATTCATAATCCGGCATGCGACTCAGTGGTTCTTAACGGAGTTGGGTTTGTTGAGAGGTTTATAGCCCTGATGCCCAGATATAGCAATATTGATCTTTTCCTGGATAACGATACCGCCGGACAGGAAGCCTGCCGGCGGATACATAACCTCAGGCCTGATGCTGTAAACCAATCGGCTGAGCTATATCCTCATCACAAGGACTTAAATGAGTTGCTTCTAAGTCAATCCCGGGGATAAGCCACTCAAATAATAGGTAAGGACATCCTTTAAAGCAATTAACACTAACATTTTATAACAGTCAAAATGAACAACAAATCAATTCATGATCTTCATTACCTATTGGTAAAGGCTCATTTCCAAACTCCGGAGCAATCACCACTTCCAAAATCAAAACAGGAAATCCTTGACAGAGCAATGGCTGCTGCTAAAATCCTTGAAAAAAATCCGGTGCGAAAAAATGCTGTTGCCCTTCTAAGAGCACTTTATCCAAACATATCCCGCGCCACAGGGTTCAGGGATCTTATCCTTGCCGAGAGCTTGTTTCCTTCAGTTCGTACCTTTAATTATGATTTATGGAATACCTTTCTCCTGAACAGCATTTTTGAAACCCTTCAGAGGTGCAAAGCTATCAATACCGTTGCCGCCCATAAGCTAATGATCATGGAACATGCCAACCTATTGAAGGTGATAGGAAAACGACCAGAAGAACAACCAGACCCAAACAGAGACGAGCCGCACCAGTATATTTTCTATTTGCAAGGTTTGAAATCATTGGACACAATGGATGCCAAGGCTATGGCAGACGTGCCTGTAACAAGTATGAAGGAACTTAAAAAGTGGGATGCTCAAATCAAAAGAGAGCGTAAAAAACTACACAAGAGATAAGACAGCTTCATAGTTCAAAGAAAGGGATCGCTCAGCCAACCTCATCCGCTGGTCTTGCTGCATAAACTATCAACTTCAAATCGGTATCACTTCCAAGGACTGACTGACCTGCCCAAAGCGTGGTTTTTCAGTCCTTCGAATTGATGGGTTTAGGACTGACTTCAATCTTCTTTTCCTGCCTTTTTTCCTGCCTTCTTTCCCTACGTTTCATGTCCATTTTGTGCGGAAATACAGCCCATTTGAGCCCCTTTTAACCACTTTTAGCCCTGTCGTGACCCATGGCCGCCTATCATATTTCCTGCAAAATCAGACATTTTTCCTCCCGATCAGATAGGGCGAGTTCGGCTTATCAAGCAGAAACATACAAAATTATTTGAATTTTGTATGTTATCTTTCTGTCTTTCTTGTTTTTAGCGATTCAAAAATGAGACAGCCTTTTCAATTTATTTCGGGGACTTTTTCTGCCACAGAAAAAGTTGACAAAAAGATGTCTGCTTCATCTGGCGATGGGATTTTTCAGGTACCCTTGACAGCCTAAAAAAATCGGCAATTCTTTTTTCTTACCAAGACAAAAAGAATCAAAAAAGAACCATCAAAAAATAGCGAGATACCCAATCATGCAACTCTAACTTATCTTCCCCAAAAGCCCCTTGTCACTTTTTCTCTCCTTATGGAATCTTACTTCCTCCCTTAGAGTTTCAGGGCGATATTCTTAACCGTATTTTGTCCTAACCTGATGGTAAAACCCATCGTTCAGGGGTATCAAAGTTGATGGCCGTTTTGAGACATCTCTGCAGCTGCTCTGGATTTCCAAGACCAGTATCAGGTAAAATTCTACGCTAAGAAAGTGTATCTCTTCAGGTATCTGTCCCCTCATTCAAGGATTTTCCCGGCATATACTCGCTGTGTTGCGTTATTCCAGTTCCTCTTTGACTGCCCCTCCCAATCTCCACTGATTTCTTGCATATAATTTTTAACCTTTAAATTACTTGTCATGAAAATTTTAACCACAGCAGCCGCAAGAAGAAATGAGCAAAACTTCCGTTTCAACTTCAAACACGATAAAACTGACGATTCCAAAAGCCTTCAGGTTTGGGAAGAAGAAAACCAGGAATACGCCTCCTGGAAACTGACAGAAGACAGGGAAGAATCCTCTTCCAACTAACCTCAGAAAAGCTCCTTCCGGGGCTTTTTTTTGGTCGATGTTACGCATTGCTATTTTTTAGAAAGTAGCAGTTACACTCAAATTACCCCGCAAATTTATTGATCGCCGGATCGGAACAGTAAAGGGTCTGGCGGATCCTGCCAATCATTTTGTTGGTGCAGGATCCTTTAGATACTTCGTACTCGGTCAGTTTACTCAATCCTTCATAAACAGACATTCGCCCATTGACCTAATCCGACCGGCTCAATTTGCTCTGCTTTTAATCTAACTGTAACGGCGCGCCAGAAGCCTAAATAAATCCGCAAGGCAGCGGTGAAATTGAATGGTTCCAGAAATTATTGCAGAGGTACAAATCACCTATTCATCGAAAGTTAAAGCATGTGACCGGTTCCGTGTCACCGGATCGAAAGATGCTGCCAAAGCTTTTCGCTCCATATGGCCATCCTACGAGCACATTGAGTTTATCTACATGCTGATGCTCAACCGTCAGAACCAGGTACTGGGATGTCACCAGATCTCCAAAGGCGGAATGACCGGGACGGTTGTGGATGTCAGGGTGGTTTTTCAGGTGGCTTTGAAATCCTGTGCTACCTCAATCATAGTGGCGCATAACCACCCATCAGGAAACCTGGAACCAAGTGATGCCGATAAGAAAATCACCAGGCAGCTCACCGAGGCCGGAAGGATGCTTGAGATTCCGGTTATTGATCATCTGATACTGACCACTGATTGCTTCCTTTCAATGGCAGATGAAGGATATCTATAGAAAGAAAGGGGTTACCCTTTTTTTGGTCGCTAGTCAGAGAAGACATATAAACGATATTTTCAAGAGGAAGAATAGAACAAAAAACAGTTGTTGCAATAATTACAACAACTGCCGCCGATGACAAAAATTATCAGCATCATTTATTACCCTTTCCCCCGCTCAATATTTATTTTCCATTCAATAGCCGATAGACGATTTCTTATCAACATTAATGTTTCAAAGATCCTCTCGTCATCCGGAAAATTGCCATATACAAGTTTCTTAAAGTCCCCATTATAAATTACTTTCATTGCATCCCAAACTGATTCAATCTCTGCAAAGATTTTAGCTTCATTCGGGTGGTGCACGAGCCAATTATTGTTGTTTTTATAACTTTCAATATCATCGCAGGCAACTTTCAGCAACATTTCCTCAAAATCTTTCGAATTAAAGAAATCGGCAAGATCACTTTCTTGCAACAATTGATGCAGGTCGTATATATGACGGACCTTCTTTTTTAAATCTTCCAATGGATTTTCAGTATATGAAAACCGCACAAGACTCATTATTTTTTCACAAAGTGTTCTTTTTGGTTCCATTACCAGTACTTCAAATGGCAATAATTCGTTTTCTTTGGCTATGTCCATCTGACCTGTAATCTGCATCATTTCATAGATAAAAGAACTGATGATTCTTTTTGTGTAAGGTTCATAATACCCTAACCAGGTAGCTTCTAAAATAATTACATCTCTTACCTGACCATAATTTCCCTGAAATTCCTTGGCATATGTATGTGCTGTTTTGCGATTCCTTCCCATTTTCTGGGTTACTTCTGCAATCTCAACTTCAGGTAATATATTGGCAACAACTTTGCTGATTATTTTGATTTTATTGGTAAGTTGATTATTTGATTCACCCTCTTTCCTGAGCACAACCAAATCAATATCTTCTGAGAATCGCTTTATTAAGCCAAAGCATTTTGATAAAGATGTCCCTCCTTTAAAAACAGTTTCTTTACCTATCTCGTGAAGGAAGATTGTACGCAAAGCATTGGTTACCCAATAGTCTTTTTCGATGTAGATATCGGGAATATTCATTTGTTGCGCAGTAAACCTTACTGCTTGCCTAAACAGTTCTTTATTTTCGTGAAGCTTCATTCGATATTCCATTTTTCAGCAGCAAGTAGCACTTTGCTTGCCATTGACAGTTTATACTTTGAAATAGGGTTTAGCGTCTTCTTTAAATTTTCCGTTAATGATACATTTCCGGTATCCTCCAGCAATGCCCCCAGAAGTGCTCTTGTAGACGGTGGATATTTTTGAGCCAATCGTACCAAAGGGGCCTTGTCTTCTTGTGGCCAGGATTGGATAATAGATTTAAAACGCTTGCAGGCTGATGTGACAGTTGTATCAGGTATCTTTTTGATATAACGTATGGAATCCAGCAATTGCAAAATAGGGATGGTATCTTTGGTAATGGTATTTTTTTGCTTTATAAAAGATATGGTATAGCGATCCCGTTTGATTGCAGGACGAATTTCATTTTTACCTATCTGTATAGTATTGCTTATCTGGGTGGTAAGACCCAATTGATTGTAAATACTGAAGCCAGTAAGGTATCCAATTACTTTCCCATTGTCTTCCAGAAGATCCTTTACTACCTGGAATTGATTTGGCTGAAGATTGCCAAATACAGTCTTTTCAGGTTTGTAGTATTTACCTCTGGCAAGCTTGGCTATTTTGCCAGATGTTGTCATGCGATTAAGCGCTTTAATGACAGCTTCTTTACTATTCACCTCGTTAATAAAATCCTCATAGGTGAATACATAACCCTTAGGCAGTCTTCCAATTGTATTTGCTATGTATTCTGTGACTTTCATGCTATTCAATTATTTTTCAAAGATAGATAAATGTCCAGTATATTTTAAAATAAACTGGACAAATATTGATTGAAGTGAATTTAAGAAATTTTGTTCGTTAAAATTCAGCTCCCCAAATTAATTCCTTGCTCAACTTCGATTTCCTTATCCGGATGATCGATTGACCAGCTTCAATTTTTGTGCAAGATTCTTTTGCAGGGTGATTTATTATATCGGCTTTCCCTTCATCAGCCATTGATACACAGGTAAAGCTCTTCCCGGGGTCGGCCATTTTTGCTATACCATAAGCAACATACGGCCCCTGCCAAAAGCAAATTTATTGAACTCCTTTGCCGCACTGTTTCACTTGTCAATCCTTCCTGGCTCCTGTCCAAATGGTTTTTACGGTATGGCCCTCATGATATATTTTGGTTTAAATTATACGCTAAGAAAGTGCATCTCTTCACGTACCGGTCCCCTCATTCAAGGATTTTCCCGGCATATCCTCTCTACTCTCCGGTATTCCAGTTCCTCCTTGACTGCCCCTCCCAAGCTCCACTGGTATCTTGCATATAATTTTAAAACTAAAAATTTATTATCATGAAAACTTTCGTAAAAAACTACATTGGAAAAGGAAAACAAGTCGCCGGATTATCAATCGCTAAAGTTACCTGCAAACTCGAAGACCTTCAAAAATTCGCTTACTTCTTCGACGGAATCGAATATGTCACCTTCGAGGTAGCAAAAATGAAACAGGCCGACAGCTTTGGAAGAGATTACACAGTTTATGTATCTCAGGCCGAAGAAGAAAGAACAGAAAAGCCTGCCAAATCACCCGCTGCAAAGACGCCAAGAAAACAAAAAGAAATTTTGGAGTCGGTCACCTCAGACGATCTTCCTTTCTAAGGGAAAAAGAGCCTTGCCGAGCAAGGTTTTTTTATGGTCGCCATTTTAAAATCCATTCCTTTATATTGAGGGCCCCGATTTACGTAATATTGCGGATGAACCTGAAATCTATTATCTTCGCAGGTATTATGATAGAAACAAGACAAATAAATGATATTGTTAATCGGATTGCTTTGAACTACAATCCGGATAAGATAATTTTGTTTGGTTCTTATGCTCATGGTAACTACTCGGAAAATAGCGATTTGGATTTTATTCTTGTAAAGGATACCAATGCTCCTAAACATAAAAGGGGATTGGAAGTTCGCAGATTATTTTACAGATTGACCATACCAATGGATTTCAAAATCTACACATCCTCTGAATTTGACAAGGAACTTTCAAATCAATATTCATTTCTTAGCTCAGCAATAAAAGGGAGTAAAATACTTTATGAGCGAAAAAATTGATATTGTCAAACAATGGATTGAAAAGGCTGACCATGATTTAGGTACTGCTCAGGTTACCTATTTGTATCTACCAAAATATCGTGATACCATTGCTTTTCATTGCCAACAAGCTGCTGAAAAATACTTAAAAGGTTTTTTATTGTTTCTTGATATTTCGTTTAGCAGACAACATTCATTAAATTATTTATTGGGGCTATTGTCTCAAAAGATTGAAATTCCGGACGAATTATTTGACAATGCTTCAGAATTAGAGGATTTTGCAGTTGATATTAGATATCCCGATACTACAGTTGAGCTTTCGGACGAAGAAATACAACAAGCTTTTAAGGTTGCGAAGCTAATTCGGTCTTTTGTAATAACTCAAACGGACTTAACGATTGATTATGAGGACGTGATAAAGGAATAAAATTTCTGCATCCATATTTATTTACCCCACATAGCCTTGTTAATCAAGGCTTTTTTTATGGCTACTCCCCAAATTTTTCTCATTTAACCCCATCTGAGAAACGACCAGGAGAAAGTGTTGTACACACAAGACAAGGATGATTGAGGGAGTTCCATCTGGCCGTTAAAAAACAAAACAATAATCAGATGAAATAAGCTGTTACACTCAAATTACGGGGCGAAGTTATTCATCGCCGCGACGGAAAAGTCAAGGGCCGATCAGATTCTGCAAGTTAAAGCTTTTGGTGCAGCACCTTCCGGCACTTCGTGGTAGTTCACTTTCTCTTTTCTGCCTATTCTTTTGTGGATGAAACTGACATTTCCCCTTGACAGAATCCGCCCGGCTCAATCTGGCTTGCCCGAAATTTAATTATAACCGGCGAGCCAGATGCCATTAAAAGTCCGCAAGGCAGCGGCAAAATAGTATGAGTAAATCAAATGTTGCTGAGAAGTTTGTAGTAGTTCCTGAAGTAGTCGCTGAAGTTGCAGCACCTGCACCAGTAATGACAATTGTCAAGGAAGAACCGGTAGAGGTAAGAAAACTCACCCTGGATGAGAAAATTCAGAAGGTTGAAGATCTCTCCCTGATGATAGACCGCTGGAGAACGCTTTCTGACTCCAGGAGAAAGCTGCAGACCTTTCAGATCGGTGCTGACTCATTAAGCTCAACCATTCTGCTGAAGGATGGCGCCGGGAATGAATTCAGGACTTCAAACTCCACGGTGATCACCTCGGTGATTGATGAAATGAAACGTACCCTGGATGTGAAGGTCCGCGAGGTGGAAGAGCAAATCAATCTTTAAGGAAAGGGGAGCCTGCCGGCTCCCTTTTTTTGGTCGTTTATAAAATATTTTCCTATCAAATAATGTATATGGATCCATGAATAGTACCAAAAAATATCATGGTTTTAACGTAGGCCAAAGAAAAAATTAGGAAGTAGTCCCGCCCCGGGTACTCAAAAGCCACTATAAAAATCTGAATTTCAGATTTTTATAGTGGCTTTTTTATTTGTTACTGTAACCCTACTGAAACATTTCGTTTTGCACCTACATTTTTGAATCATTAATCAACAATTGATAATATCGAGCTCTAACTTTGTGGGTTTTGCGCGAAAGTATAATAGACTTTCATTAAAGTTGAATGTTTTACTGCAAGTCTAAATTATTCGCCAGACTCATAAAGTTTAGGAATGGAAAAAGCCATTAGCACATTGAGCAACCAATCAAAAGAGTGATCTAATTTTGATAAACATGGGGTTGATGTTGAAATAATTAAATTTCCTAAGTTTGTTAACCAAATATGACGAAAATGTATCTCAACCCAGCCAATAGCTTTAATGAGATTTATACTACCTATTACAGAAAATCGTTTCTGTATGTGAAATCGTACATACATGACGACATGGATGCCGAGGACATTGTTTCAGAGGCTTTGATCAAACTGTGGGAACAGATGAAAAAGGAAGAGGTTGATCCGGTTCGTCCTTATTTGTTTGCAATTTTAAAAAATAAGTCCCTTGATTACTTGAAGCATCAAACCATCATCCGGACTGTTCATGATGCGGTCGATCTTGCCCTGAAAAGAGAGTTGGAGATACGTTCTGCAACGCTTGAGGCAAGCGATCCAAATGATATTTTTTCGGATGAGGTACAAAAAATCCTTGAAACCACTCTTCATTCACTGCCTGAAAAGACAAGGGAAATCTTTATCATGAGCCGTTTTGGTAACAAACCGCACAAAGAAATTGCAGCATTATACCAAATTTCCGTGAAGGGAGTTGATTACCATATTTTACAATCTGTTAAGGAGTTAAGGTCTGCCTTAAAGGATTATTTGCCTTTTCTTGGTGCTGTAACTTTTCTGAATTAAAAAAAAACAAAAAATGTACTAGTGATTTGTTGACTTCAATCGTTCTTCTACCAGTAAGGGACAAATTAATTTCCTGGCTAATATTGAACTTTTGAAATGATGAACATAGAACTATTGTTAAAATACATTGAAGGGAATGCTACGGATCAGGAGAAAGTAGCCATCACTAATTGGTTGGATGCCGATCCGGATAACATGAGGGAATTCCTGGCCTTGCGCAAATTGCAGGATATTTCTATCTGGCAATTCACTTCCACGTCTGAAGCCACGCAAAAGCATCCCAATAAACTTTCTATCAGGCGGGTTAAAACCATCTACTTAGAAGCAATAAAAATTGCCGCAGTATTATTGGTTGCTATTCTTGTTTCTCGCTACATTTTGCCCGAATCAAAATCTGCGAAACCGGTTGTCATGCAAACCTTGCATGTTCCTGCGGGTCAACGTGCCGAAATAACCCTTGAAGACGGTACTAAAGTCTGGTTGAATGCAAATACTACGATGTCATTTCCGAATCAATTCACTGATCAAGTCAGGGAAGTTAGACTCGATGGAGAGGGTTTCTTTGAAGTCGCTACCAATAAAGTAAGACCATTTATTGTAAAAACTGAAAAATATGACGTTAAAGTTTGGGGTACCAAATTTAATCTATTGGCTTATTCCGGAAAAGGAATGTTCGAGACCTCACTGCTTGAAGGTTCGGTCGAGGTTCTTCGCTCAGGAGGTTCCAATGGTATAATGCTCAAACCCAATGAGCACATTTTTCAGGAAAACAACCAGTTGGTTCGAGCTTCTATCAATCATATGAACTACTTCCTCTGGAAAGAGGGGATCATCAGCTTTAATGATGAGACTTTCCCTGCGTTGGTCAGCAAGCTGGAACTCTATTTTGATTTGAAAATCAATGTCAAAAACGATAAGGTTCTGAGTTACCGGTGTACCGGAAAGTTCAGAACAAAAGATGGTGTGGAACACATCCTGAAAGTTCTGCAATTGAGCAATAAATTTAGTTTTAAGATAGATGATAAACAGAATACTATCACCATTGAATAAGCCAAAATTTTCTAACTAAAAAGCAATAATGCCTATGATGTAAAAACAAAAAAACCGGAAAGTGCGCTCACACCTTCCGGTTAAAGGTCGCTACCTGACCTGCTGTCAAACAAATTCAAGTAAAAACAACCAAAAAACAAATGTATGAAAAATTATTTGTCAAAGGAGTTCTTTGACTCAACTAATCAACTATTCAGAAAGATGAGAACTACTTGTCTGGTGCTTATGGTGTGTGTGTCGTCACTTTTTGCTGCCAATGTCAAATCACAGGTTGCAAAAGTGAACATTTCCTTTAAAAATGTATCCATCCTTCAAGTAATCGAAACTATTGAAAATCAAACTGATTACCTTTTTGTTTACGACAAGAATGTGCTTGATCTCAATCGTGAGGTATCCCTGGAGGTTAAAAATCAGTCGGTTGCTGAAGTTCTCAACAATATATTCAGCAATACCAATGTTATCTATGCCATGGAGGGTACCAATATTATGCTAATGCAAAAGAGTGAGGCAGAGCAGCAACAAAGAAAGGTTTCAGGCAAAGTTACAGACTCCTCGGGCGTAACCCTTCCAGGGGTTTCAGTAATTGTTAAAGGTACAACCACCGGTGTTATTACTGATATGGATGGTAAGTATTCGCTTTCCAAAGTTCCCGAAAATGCCACTTTGGTATTCTCTTTTGTGGGGATGAAAACTCAGGAAATTGCTGTAAGTGGTAAAACAGACATCAATGTTACGCTTTTAGATGAGACAATTGGCATTGACGAAGTGGTGGCATTAGGATATACCACCCAAAAGAAAAGGGACATGATTGGATCTGTAGCAAAAATATCTGACCAACAACTTGCTGCGCCCGCATATAAAAATTTCACTTCGGCCCTTCAGGGGAAGGCCTCTGGCGTTTATGTATCGGGAGATAAAATTAGGATTCGTGGAGTAAACTCCATTTCACTATCAACAGAACCTCTTTGGATTATTGATGGGATTCCAGGAAATGGAAGTAACTTAAATCCCAATGATATAGAGTCTATTTCTATTTTGAAGGACGCTTCTGCTACCGCTTTGTATGGATCCTCAGGAGCAAATGGCGTGATAGCTGTTACAACTAAATCGATGAAAGGGAAAAAATCTCAAATTAAAGTTGAATTAACTTCTGGATTAAGTGAATTAATGAACACGGATCTAAAATTAATGGATAACAAACAGATGCTTAGTTTTATGGATCAGGCAAAACTAAATGCTTCTAAATATGATGGTTCTGCTTATGCTCCCTATGACCCAAATGTAGCATGGAATTGGGATATAAAGATTCCTAACCGAATTACAAGAGAAGAGGCAGAAAAAAATAATTTCAATGGATTTAAAGAGTCTGTTCAAAATGGAAAATACAATCAGATGTACCTCAATGCAACAAAAGGATTTGATTCCGGATCTGCATTATTTACATTGACATATCGAAATGAAGAAGGTGATTATAAGGGTCTTAGCAGTGATAAAATATTATCTAGAGTTGTTTTTAATTTTTCACCGATGAAAAATGTTGAAATAAACATAAACTCCATTAACAACTATAATAAAGCAAAATCAACTGGAATGGGTTCCAGTGGTTTTGGAGGTGTGGATATCAGGCCTCCGTTTATGCCATTGTATGACATCAATGATCCGACCGGCTATTGGGCTCCTGGAGATAACCCATTGATTACTGGAGACGATAAATATAGGAACAATCGAAATGAAGCTTTTTCATCATTAAACTATGCAAAAATTAAAATTGATCTCCCATTTATTAAGGGTTTAAGTATTGCTGGAATTGGAAGTGCAAATTTCAACTATTCAAAATCTTGGGATTGGTATGCAAAGGAGTTAATGTCTTTTAGTAATCAGACGATAAGTCAGGCTACAGAAGCAACAAGTTTTGGAAGATCCTATCTATATAGAGGTGAGGTTAATTACGATAGAATCATTGGGAAACATGCTTATGCAATACTATTGTTAGCTGAAGGCACTAAGGGGTACAGCTCGAGTCTTAACGCATCTGGGTACAATTTAAATGGCTCTTATCCAATACTAGGTACACCCTCCGACAAGAATACAATGAATTCAACAATCGCAGAAGGAGGAGGATTCGCTTATATCGGACGAGCTACTTATAAATTTAAAGATAGGTACTTATTTGAAGCAAATATCCGCAGAGATGGTTTGTCAGTTTTACCTCGCGATAATCGTTGGGCTATTTTTCCTTCAATGGGACTTGGTTGGATAATTAGTGATGAACCGTTCTTTTCTAAAGGAATTTTTAACATGCTCAAATTGAGAGGAAGTATTGGGAAAACAGGTAATGCGGCAGTTCCCTCATTTGCATATATTCCGACTTTAGGGATTAAAAATCCGAGCTCAAGTTCATATGACCAATATAATTATACCCTCATAACAAATATTGCCGCTAATGTGAAATGGGAGACTTCGGACAATCTAGATTTTGGATTTGATTATGGACTACTAGAAAACAAAATCAATGGGTCAGTTGCTTATTTCAATAAAGAAACATCTGGATTATTATTAAAAGTTCCGCTCCCTCCAAGTGCTGGACTCAGTTCTGCTGGAAATTCCTATTGGGCTAACGTTGGAAACATGAGAAATTCAGGATTTGAATTCAGTTTAAATATGAATCCAATTAGGACAAAATATTTCACATGGGATGTGTCTATTAATCACACGATTGTTGACAATAAGGTTTTATCGTTAGATCCTAACATCGATATAGCAGGAACTGGAATTTTTGGGTCACAAAATAGAACAATAACAAAAAAAGGTGAAAAACTAGCTACTTACTATTTGCCGATATATAATGGAGTTAATGTAGATAAGGGTAATACTGAAATTTACGAGCGTGATGCAAAAATTTTCGCAGAAACAGGAACAACAATTGCTACCGGTAAGTTAATTAATGGTACAACTGTTAATGCTGGAAAGAATCAGTTTGTGATGACTGGAAAGTCTCAGCTACCAACATTTTATGGCGGAATTAGGAATACAATAACCTATAAAGAATTTGATTGTATTTTGATGATAACATACTCAGGAGGGAATTATTTTCTTGATGAATATGATCGGTTAACTAGGGAAGTTGGTATTGGACAAATGGCCCTTAGGGAAAGCCTAATAAATGAGGTGTGGAAAAAGCCAGGAGATGTTGCTTCTGAACCTGATGCGATCTACAATGGGGGTACATTTTATAATGATGCTGGAGAATTGACGAATAAGAGAGTGAGTACATCTGGCTTGTCAACTAAGTACCTCAAGCCGGCTGACAATATTCAGATTAAGGAAATTACTCTTGGATATACTTTTCGCAAGTCCTTGATTTCAAAGATTTCATTGGATAATTTAAGGTTATATTTTAATATCAATAATCCAATTTATTGGTCTAAAGCAGGTAATGAGCGTAATCCTGAAGTTCAAATATCAAGCGGAAATGTTGATGGATATTTTCGTAATGGAACATATTTGAACAGAACTTATTCTCTTGGCTTATTAGTTAATTTTTAATAATTATTTTATGAAAAAGAATATTTGTTTGATCACTTTAATTTGTCTTTTAGTTTTTTCTGGCTGTGAAGACAAATTTGTTGAACCCCAATATTCCCCAGAATTTCCTTGGACAAGTGTTGATAAAATGGAAATGGGAGTTGTCGTTCCATATATTAATTTTTTTGCTCCTTGGAGTTGCCCGTCCGCTGTTTATGCTTGCTAT